>Ga0209542_10003588_pt1 | contig 33052 bp, 36 predicted proteins | sample RifCSPhighO2_01_FD_184028 | JGI IMG/M metagenome (GOLD analysis project Ga0209542, IMG submission 184028) | Soil microbial communities from Rifle, Colorado - Rifle CSP2_plank highO2_0.1 (SPAdes) (version 2) | ecosystem: Environmental > Terrestrial > Deep subsurface > Rock core/Sediment ... | reverse complement strand
CCCGGGGCGCATGTCGTCCCCAAATACTACCTACGAATCGGCGCCTGCGATGCACCGAAGACCTTTTTCTCGATGGTTGCAACTCGGGCTGGGATCTTTTCATCGTCGCGTCTCATCGCTTCTGCATCGAGACGTCGGTCGATGCCGGAGACTTTACCCTCAACAGCCGCAAGGCGTGTTTCGATTGGCTTAAGTTCTTTTTTAACGATCTCCCGCACATCCTCTTTGGTCGCCATGTGTTTGACGACGTGCGTGAGCATCTCACCGACTTCTTTAAGCGTAGTCTTTTTTCGCATGACAAAAATTGTAGCATACATAGTATAAGCAACGAAAAACCCAAGCGGCCCTTTGGGTTGGATGGGTAGAAGGGAAAACATGGACTAGGGGAGGGCTCTATGGCATAGTGCGGCCCTTATGAAAGTTGAGACCTCCGGCCTTAGTTTTCCCTTCGAAATGGGCTTTTTTGCCTCCAGCTCCATCATTTTTGCCGGTTCCTTCGTGGTCAACCTCCTCAACTACATATTCACTCTCCTAATGAGCCGCCTCTTGAGCGTGGAGGATTTTGGCGAAGTAGCGGCTCTCTTGAGCCTTTTTATCATCATTTCGGTGCCTGCGACGGCCCTCGCCATGCTCATGGCGCGTGAATCGGCACATTATAAGGAGCAAGGGGATAGTGGGGTCCGATACCTTTTTATCCGTATGCGAGCCTATAGTGCTGCGGGGGCGGTAGGCTTGTGGGCGCTTTTCATCTTTCTCGTCCCGTTTGTGTCCGACTACCTGCGTATTCCCACGCTTCCTATCTACATTTTCTCGGCCGTGGCGCCACTCGCCATACTCGGTGCGCTCCAATCCGGCACCTTGCAAGGCCTGCAGAAATTCTTCTCGGTCGCCAAGCAGGGGATCCTAAGTGCGCTCGTAAAGCTCGGCGGCTCCGTGCTCCTCGTTTGGGCGGGCTTCTCCGTCGCGGGCGTGATGGGCGCTCTGGTACTTGCATCCCTCGCCTCATTCATCTATGGGTTCTTCGCGACACGTTCGCACCTCCGTGGGGTAGCACCGGAGAGCGGTCAGGCGTTCAACATATCCGGACTCGCTACGTACTTTGGCGGCATCCTCCTGACCACCTTGCTTTTGGCACTTCTCTCCAATGTGGACGTGATTCTCGCGAAACACTACCTGTCGGCCGATCTCGCGGGCCAGTATGGCGCGCTCTCGACCGTGGGCAAGATCCTCATCTACGGCGTCGGCGCCTTTATCTCGGTCCTCTTACCTTTGGCCGCAGCAGCGCATGCGCGCGGCGAGGGCGCCGAGCGCGATGTCTTGTGGCTCTCTCTGATGAGTGTCGCCGTCGTCTCGTTCGGGGCCTTCATCGTCTTCTCGCTCTTTCCGCACCTCGTCGTCTCGCTTCTCTTTGGCGCACGCTACGTCGACATCGCCGCGTACCTCGGGACCTTTACGATCGCAATGGCGTGCATCGCGCTCTCCAGCGTCTTCATCAACTATTTCGTGGCCACTCGCAACACTTCCTTTGTATACCTTCTGGGAGTTGGCATCGCGGCAGAAATAGGGCTCATCGCGCTCTACCATGATTCTCTCGTCTCCATCGTACACTCGCTCGTGTACGCTTCGGTCGCACTCCTCGCGCTCATGGTGGGGAATTATTTCGTAGCGTATCGCGGCCGCGTTTTAAAGGACGATTACGCGGCATGATTTCGCTAAATCATATGAAAAAGTTAATTTCTATCGTAATCCCGCTCCACAACGAGGAGCAAAACATCCCGCTCATCTACGACGCGCTCGATCATGTGTGGGGGCAGCTTCCCGCGTACGAGCGTGAGCTCATCTTCGTCAACGACGGCAGTACGGATAAGAGCGCAGAAGCTATAGAGGCCCTTGCCCTGCGTAGCCTCGGCGGAGCAGGGGACGGGCGGGTCAAATACATCGAATTCAGCCGCAATTTCGGCAAAGAAATGGCGACGACCGCCGGCATTGCCGAGGCAGCGGGCGATTGCATACTCATGATAGATTCGGATCTCCAACATCCGCCCGAGCTCATCCCCTCGCTTGTCGCGCGGTGGGAGGGAGGCGCGGAAGTGGTAGTGGGTGTGCGTACACGCAACCACGGCGAAGCGCTTACCAAGAAGGGAGGTTCGTGGCTCTTTTACCGGATAATGCAACTCATCTCGGAGACGCCTATCGAGCAGGGCGAGACAGATTTCCGCCTCATCGACAGGGTGGTCGCCGACGCCTTCAAGCAGCTTCCCGAGCAGAAACGCATGACGCGCACGCTTATCAACTGGCTCGGCTTCAGGAAAGACATTGTCCTTTTCGAAGCGGCTGCACGCGTGCACGGCGTCGCCCAGTACGGCACCGGCAAACTCATCCACCTCGCGCTCCATTCACTCATCTCCAACTCGCTCCTGCCGCTCCGGCTCGCGGGCTACATTGGTGTCGCTATCACCATATTCTCCGGTGTACTTGGTGTTCTCGTACTCATTGAGCGGTATCTATTGAATGATGCGTGGGGATGGAATGTCTCGGGCTCGGCCCAGCTTGCTATCATCAACGTCTTTCTCATCGGCATCGTCCTGATGGCGCTCGGCATCATCGCGCTCTATATCGCCAACATCCACACCGAAGTCGCCGGTCGCCCGCTCTACGTCGTGCGCAAGCGAAAGAATTTTTAATTGCCATGAAAATACTGTGGCTCACATGGAAGGATAAAAATCACCCGCGCGCGGGCGGGGCGGAAGTGGTTAATGAGGAATTGGCCAAGCGTCTCGTGCGTGATGGGCATGAGGTGAAATTTCTTGTAGCCGGATATAAGGATGCTATGCCGGAGGAGATACGCGACGGCTTCGCCGTCGTTCGCATAGGTAACCGCTTCAGCGTCTACTGGAGGGTGTATCGCTACTATAAGAAACATTTACAGGAATGGCCGGATCTCGTGATAGATGAGATGAACACCATCCCGTTCTTTGCGAAATTCTATGCAATTAAAAATGAGAAAAGCGAGGAAGGTTCGTCTATGGCTAGGAGCGGGGGTGCGGGATTAGGAGACGTACTTAATAGTACGACGGAGAATCACGCGGGGCCCCGCGACAATGTCAGAGGCGAACGTAACCGCCTTTCATCCTCTAAGCAGAAGAATATCCTGTTCGTCCACCAACTCGCGCGACAGATTTGGTTTTATGAGATGCCGTTCCCGTTCTCACTCATCGGCTATCTTGTGGAGCCGCTCTACCTGTGGCTACTCAACGATAGGCAAGCTGTTACCGTGTCTCTAAGTACACGGAGAGACTTGGTCCGATTTGGTTTCAAAGAGGAGAAGGTGCATATCATCAGCGAAGGGATAGAGCTAGAGCCAGTGGCGGATCTCAAGAGTATCCAGAAGTTTGAGCGTCCTACTATCCTTGCGCTCGGAGCTATCCGCCCGATGAAGCGCACGCATCATATCGTCAGAGCGTTTGAGCTCCTGCGAAGGACGATCCCGAATGCGCGGCTCATCATCGCAGGGGAACCAGAAGGCCGCTACGGGAAGAGTGTCCTCGCGCAGGCAAAAAGCTCGATCTATGCGAGAGATATTGAATGCATTGGACGCGTATCTCCCGAGAAGAAGCGTGAATTACTTGGCACTTGTCACTTTTTACTTTGTACTTCTGTGAAGGAGGGGTGGGGACTTGTCGTCACGGAGGCCAATAGTCAGGGGACGCCGGCGGTCGTGTACGACGTGGATGGGCTGCGGGACAGTGTGAAAAACGCCGCGTCCTTCGAAGCCGGGGGCGAAGTAGGAGGGAGTACGGGCATCATCACAAAGAAGAATACTCCCGCCGCGCTCGCGCAAGCACTCGCGCAGCTTCTTGTCGACGAATCAGCCTATGCGGCAATGCAAAAGAGGGGGTGGGAATGGAGCAAAGAAATCACCTTCGACAAAAGCTACCGGCAGTTCGCTGAGATATTGAAGTATGTCTAATTCAAAGCAGTTCGGATTTGGTTTTCTAGACAAGGCGTTATTTTACACATCCTATCTGCTCAATAAGACTTTATTTATTTGGTTTGAAGTTAAAAGCCCAAAACTAAGAATGTTTGCCGCCGAGTTTTTATATTCGGTGGGTAAGGTCATACGATTAAAGGAATCAATACTTGATTATCGGAAAGTCCGAATAGATTCAGTTGAGACCATTTTTGGCAAATTCAAGACCAGACCCGGAACGATGGACATAATTTGTGTCTCGCCGGCATTTGAAAGACCGGATTTGGATCACTTACTAGAAATTCTTTCAAAAAATCGATCTTTCGGCAAGAAGATACTGTTCTTGGACATAGGTGCCGACATTGGAACGTACGCTATCAGTGTTGCAAACAGATTTAATGACATAGACGTTATTGCATTCGAGCCAACAACGGTTAATCGTCGATTTCTCCTAGAAAATATCGCTCTCAATAAAAGGCAGATAGAAGTGGTACCTAAGGCACTTGGACAACGAGAAGGAATTGTCACGATTTATTTGCATGAGGAGAATCCTGGAGGAAATACGGCACATGCTAAAGCAAGTCAACCGGCAGCTCATAAAGAGACGGTGGAGATGGTCACGCTGGATTCCTTACTTGGGGGGCGTGCCCAAAATTATGATCTCGTCGTTTTCAAGATTGATGTTGAGGGTATGGAAAAAGATGTACTGGAAGGATCAAATCGAGTCCTGTCTTCAGGGGTCGATTGTATTTTCATGGTGGAAGATTTTGTTGATGGAGAGATCATCAAATATCTTCATCAACTTGGGGCGGAGTTCGTAACTAAAAAGACCCCCTACAACAGTTTCTGGAGGATCTCTTCTCTTATATGAAAGACATCTCAAAACTCGTTTCTGTAATTATTCCCACGAAGAACTCCGGTGAGTTTCTTGAGGCTTGTTTGCAATCCATTAAGAATCAGACATATAGAAATATCGAAGTGATCGTCAATGACGATGTCAGTACGAGCGATAACACCAAAGAAGTTGTCGAACAGTATGGTAAGGAGGGATTGAATGTTCGGTACGTACAAGAAAATCGTTCGATGGCTCAAGGAAGGAAAGTCGGCGCAGAACACGCAACAGGCGAGATCATACTACATCTTGATTCGGACATGGTACTTGATGGTGGGGTAGTTGAAGATGTCGTTGATCAAATTAATGCTGGCTTCGATGCCCTTGTCATCCCCGAGGAATCCTTTGGCATCGGCTTTTGGGCGAAGTGTAAATGGCTGGAAAAAAAGTGCTACGAGGAAGTAGAACAGATTGAATCACTGCGCAGTCTCAAAACGTCGGTATATAAGGCAGTTGGCGGACATAACCCCGATTTGGTTTTTTCCGAAGATAAGGATTTGGACATACGGGTTAGGGACGGTGGGTATAAAGTCGGGAGAATACGTAGCTACATTCGCCACAATGAAGGACATCCTTCTCTTCTTAAGATACTGAAGAAAAAGATGGGGTATGCCCCCACTGCGAACAAGTTTGCAGAATTGCATCCCCGTGCATTCGCGTGGCAAGTTAACGTATTAAACAGATATTGGATATATCTTATAAGAATAAAATATCTGCTTCTATATCCGCACCTCTATATCGGTATGTTTTTTATGAAAACCCTCGAGTTTTTCTGTGGGGGTCTCGGTCTCTTCAATGTCATATTGAGAAATCGCAGAACATAATATGCCCAAAATATATATTGCAGATTCGTACGCGCTTAATACTGGAGATCTTGGAATTCTTTTTTCTCTGATCGCTTCGATTAAAAGAAGATTCCCACTGGCTAAAATTATAGTCGAGTCTTCGCATCCAAGGCACTTACGTAATTATAAGGAAATGAATGAGTTGTTAATAGTTCCTCGTATATTCGACATCGAGAAAATAGATAAAAGAGAGGGAGAGCTATTGTCAAAAATAGTCGCTACATTTATTGGTATCTTTGACAGCAGCACCTTTCTAATTTATGCGCTTCTGAAAAGTGCACATATAGATTTTCCGTTCATGGTACGTCGAAAAAGAAGAGCACAAGCTCTGATTCTCTCGGATGTTCAGTGTGTACTAAGCACAGGAGGGGGCTTTTTGAGCACCAGATACAACTACGGATTTAGACTGTTGACGTACTCCGTCGCCCTACTTCTTAAAAGGAAACTATATCTGTGTGCTCAGTCCATTGGCCCGTTTGAAACCCGTCTTTCGAGAGCACTAATACCCTTTTTCTTAAGTAAGTGCGATTTGATCACGGTACGTGAGCCGTGGTCTTCTGAATATTTAAATCAGTTTAATACTGATGCAGTTCTCACAGCTGATCTAGCGTTTCTGTTGCCTAGCCATAAAAGTATAAAGGCCCAGCAGCAAAGCGTCTCGATTTGCATAAAGGATGACGGTAGTCTTTATTCAAAGAAAAACTTAATTGATCTAGTTCAATATCTACTAGAGAAAAATTATTATGTTTACGTTATTTCGCATACTCCTGTGGATGACACATTGGGTCAGAGGATAGTTAATAAAGTTGAAAGCAAATTCGTGCGCCTAGTGAAATTTGGCGAGGATCCCTCTTACGTCAAACAAATATACGCGAGCAATGATTTTATCATTTCCAGCAGAATGCACGGAATTATTTTCGCATCTGAAAGAGGCATTCCTTTTATTGCGTTATCTTATGAACCAAAATTCTCTGGACTTTTTCAGTTATTACGATACGACAATCAATTCATATTTGAAACAGGTACTCCTAGCCTCAACGAGCTTATACGAATAGTTGAGGTCTTAATAAAAAATCGGTTAAAAATCCAGGCCCATCTTATAGAGGTATTGCCAGATATTAAAGAATCAGCACAACGGAATATTTTAAAACTAGAGGAATTGATATATGCCAGTATCTAACAGAAACCAATGGCTAAAAAAGCACTGGGGCTTGCTACTAACAGTTAGTCTGTCGTTTGTCGTTTATTGGAGATGGCTATCTTTAAATATTTTTACAAAATCCGACTTACCTTTTTATTTTTTGGAGAATCAGTCGGAGAGATTATATACATTTAGCTGGAGCTTGCTGAATCTCGGTAGTACCAATGAACTGCTGTGGAGAACCCCTTATGAATTTCTCCAAGGTCTTTTAGGAGTTTTTCATATCGGAGTAAACATTAGTGATAAATTGTTAGTCTTCTGGCCAATAATGTTTCTTCTTCCCATCTCTTCCTATTTACTAGTTAAGAAAATAACCTCTAATCAAGCCGCTAGTGTAATAGGTTCTTTAGTCTTCTCTTACAACACCTATTTCTCGGCTATATTAACCCAAGGACATACTTTAATAATAATTTCGTCGGCTTTTTGCCTTTTTTCTCTTTTAGCCTTCATAACTTTTCTAGAAAAAGACAAGTTCGTCTATGCTCTCTTCACCCTGCTTAGTCTAGGGGTATCTGCATTTTATGACCTAAGAATTACTTATATTGCTATTTTTGTGATATTTGGATACTTTCTCTTCACCTCGTTTTTCGAATCTAATTTTCTTTCACGGTACAAACGCCTTATAAGGGTCGGATTACTTGGTGCACTCTTTCTTGGTTTAAGTTGTTACTGGTTGTTTCCAGCCCTGAGTTCTGATGTATTTTCTAATAGTCAGATTCTTAATCGGTCTTTGTTTGGTAGTAGCTTTTGGAGTCTTACCGCCGCCATCACACTCTTCCATCCATTTTGGACGGAATCATCTATACAGTGGTTCACTGTTCATTCGCCTCCATTGTATTTTTGGATCACACCTACCTTTGCTTTTTTAGGCCTACTATTCAACAAAAGCAGAGAAATCATTTTCTTTAGTTTAGTTGCTTTGCTAGGGATTTTACTCGCGAAACAAGTTGATCAACCCCTCTCTGATATATATCCATGGCTGCATACAAACTTTCCAGGGTTTGGCGTCTTTCGAGAGGCCACGAAATTCTACTTTCTTATTGCGCTCGGCTACTCGATTCTAATTGCGTCGTTTATTGCTTGGTGGTGGAACGACAAATCACAATTCAGCAAGATACGAATTTTAGGTAGATATTTCATAACTGCGCTCGTAGCAGGAGTCTTCTTATGGAACACTCAATCTATGATTATTGGTGAAGCTGATGCGATTTATACTCCCCGCAGCGTCCCCAAAAGTTATCTGACTTTTAGAGCTTCTGCGCTAGATCAAGAAATCTTTTTCAGAACAATCTGGGTACCTAGAAGTACACGTTGGAGTTTTTATCGCAATCTAAACCCCAAGGTGAATATCACAACTATGATTCAATCTCAGTGGTTAAATCTTTTGGACTATCGCGACGGTTATGTAAATCTGCCTATTGAAAAACAAATCCTAAATTCTTTTTCTGAACCTTTCTCGAACCACATCTTTGATATTGCATCGATAAAATATGTGTTAGTCCCTCCGCACGAAGTAGACACCTCTTACGACTTTTTCAAAGATTTCGGCGGAAGTAAGAATCCAAATATTCGGCAGTGGTATATAGATCAGCTTGATAAGGTTAGTTGGTTGAGGAGGATTAATATTGGAACGTCTGACCTCGTTGTGTATGAAAACGAAGGTTACAAAGATCCCATATCTTCCTTCGCTTCCTTATATTCACTCGACTCTCTCGGCAACCTTGATCAGAAGTATGGTTTTATAACAGATAAATTGGGCAATGAATTTTATTTTGTTACTCCGGTTGAAGGGGCTAGCACCAAGCCTCTCGTCAACGCATTCAATCCGTTTGAGAATTTGGGGCCGAAAAATATCTCGTCTGCTACTCTTGCAAGCACGTTTGTGGGCGATCCAGAGAAGGCGACATGGCTTTATTTGAAAGCAAAAGACAAAAGTACAAAAGCAACTATTTCCGTTAATGCTTCGTCATTATCGGCCGCTACCTCCACCGTTTTGCTCTCTCTGCCTGCTGGTACGAGCACGATCGCATACGAGAGTCCTCTCTACACATACGAGAACGTTCTTGCCAATGGTTCGTTTGAGATGGGTATGTGGGGGGAGAAAGTAGGGGATTGCAATAAATATGACGACAACGGGCTTCTTGCGATGAGCTTGAACACGCAAGAAAAGACAGACGGGAATCAATCTATCCAGCTCGAAGCCACGCGGCATATTGCTTGTACGAGTATTCGTACCGCTGTGGCTAGTAGCAGCACGTATATGTTGAGTTTTGATTATCAGAGTCCCAATGCGAAGATTGCTTCGTACTATGTCGGCTACAACGATCCCGCAAAAACGAGTACGAAAGAGGATTTGAAGGTTGAAAGTGCCTCGTGGCACTCGTTCTCTAAGATTATCGAAGTTCCGTCAGGGGCAACGACACTGTCCCTCTATCTATATGCAAAGTCCACGGATAGGAAGACCAATATCATCAATCGGTATGACAATGTACAACTCATCGAAGTGCCGGATTTGCGCGATGCGTTTTATCTCGTAAGCGAGCCGATAGGGCCGCCTTTAGTAGAGCCCCGCTCGGTATCGTTCGACCTTGTGAATCCCACCAAGAAGCTCGTGCATATCAAGGGGGCGACGGCGGCGTTCTTCCTCGCTATGAGCGAGAGCTATCACGACCAGTGGCAGTTGCAATTGAATAACGAAAAGGTACACGGATTTCTGGAGGGCTGGTGGCCCTTCGCCAAGCCCGACAGGGTAGGCGATGAGTATCACTACAAGCTCAACGGCTTTTTGAACGGGTGGTATGTCGACACAGCAGAGCTGTGCGCAGGTTCTAGGGAAGAGGTTTTAGGGACTAGTGAAATACAAACAGCGTGTACGCAAAATGCCGATGGAAGCTATGATATCGAATTCGTCATAGAGTTCTGGCCGCAGCGTTGGTTCTACCTCGGTCTTTTGATATCCGGCACGACACTTCTGGGCTGCTTGGGATACCTCGGGTACGAAGGTGTGCGCCGCTTGCGCCGCAAACAATATGTCTGATATACCAACGGAAAATGTCTTGGATCTACGTACGCACATCACACAGGCTCCGGAGCGCGCGTGGCGGAGCATGCTCTTGGGCCACTGGTGGAAGGCACTCTTGCTGGTCAACATATTTGTCTTGGCGTTCCTTTTCTTCGGCATCATCTCCGCGATACTGTGGTCGGTGTTCTTCGCCTTTGTGTTCTACCGATGGGACACGCGCATCATCGGCTCCTTCGCCATCCTCGCGCTCACCGCGTGCCCGATACTGCTTGCTCTCGAAGAGAAGGCGTTTGCGGAGCAGATGGCGGTGTATGCGTATTACTTCCTCGTCATGACCGTCTTGCTCCAGATCATCGAATTCAAATTCCGCCCCGAGGGGATAGAGAAGCCGAAGCTCCTCTCGCAGGGGAAAGTCCTCGATCTGCGAACCCCAAAAAGGGGCAATTCCTAGCCCTTCCCACGGCTCGCGCCCCACGGCTCGCGAGAATCGTGCCGGATGTGGAGTATCTCGACTGCGCTCTTCCGTATCTCGTAGAATATCTTGAACGGATAGTCCGAAAGGATCTTCACCCGCAGATCTCCGTCACTCGTTTCTTCGGCGGCGTATGGATAGCGCCCGATGAACTCGAGCGCGGCGTGGAGCGAGGCAAGGACGCTGCGCGCTCCCGTCGGACTTTTTTCAATAAGGTAGAGCTCGATAGTTTCGATGTCCTCCCCAGCCTGGGGAGTCAGTCGAACTTTCATATCACACGATGTTTTTTCCAAAACGCCCGCATCTTTTTTTCGGAAACGAATTTTCCTTTTCGTGCCTGTTCTCTTCCTCTCGCAACCGCCGCACGCTCTTCGTCGGTCAGGACATAGGTACTACCTCGGCGGGCGTCGATCCCGCGCGCAACTTCAATGAGCTCCTCTTGCACCTTCGCAGGCCATTTTTTAGCTCGTTCGATGATTTCCTGGAGGCCTTTAACCATAAGACTTACATTATACCATATTGCCGGGAGACGAACCCTTTCGTGCTCTTTAAATCTTGTTTTGCTCCCTTGCGCTCACTTTTATTAACCATTCGTTTTCCATATGGGCGTGCATGTTTCCACCAAGCGGTGGCGGATCTTGATTTTTTGGAAGAGTAACTGGGTTTTCTCATGGCGGTCATTGTAGCACTAGAGCGACCGCTGGTGGCGGGTGAAAGGCGGGGATGGTACGGTGGTGGTGTGAAAACGGATTTTATGAGTCGCTTTGGGCCGCTCCTTTTTGCAGCGGGGGGCACAGTCCTCGTGCTGTGGCAGATGCTTTTGCCCGGCTATGTACTCACATGGGACATGACATTCGGACCCGCCCATGTATTCCCGAAGGTTTCGGGTTTGGTGAATGGTTTTCCGGTTTGGTTCCTCATCTATGCGGTCGGATTCGTGATGCCGATGTGGGCCGTACAGAAGGCGATACTCGTCGGACTTTTCTTCTCGCTTTTCTACCTCCCACTCCGCTTTTTCCCATTCAATACAGAGAGCTGGACGCGCTACGCAGCCGCGAGTTTGTACGCGGTCAATCCATTTGTGTATGAACGCTTCTTGGCAGGCCAGTGGACGATTCTCGCAGCCTACGCGCTCTTGGCACCATTCTTCTACTACCTATTGGAACTCTTGCGCGCTCCGGAGCGCCGGACGGCGCTCTACCTCGCCGCGACGATGCTTCTCATCGGCGTCTTCTCCCTGCATGCATTTGTCATGGCCGCACTCATTGCGGCTGCGGTCGTCATTGTCGGGCTTGTACGCTATCCCGCCGGTGCTCGCCCGCTCGCGGGCTGCGCCGCGCTCACGGGAGTAATCGTTGCAATGGTTTCTCTCTACTGGATAGTCCCGTACCTCATGAATCCTGAAGCCGCGCCGGTCCCGCATTTTACCGAAGCGCACTGGAGCGCCTTCCAGACATCGGCTGATCCGGTTGTCTTTGGCAATGCGACGGGCAACGTCGCGATGCTCTACGGCTTCTGGGGCGAATCGTACCCGTGGATGCAGAGCTTGCGCTCGCCCAAAGACACGCTGACGGTTTTTCTCCCGTCGTTGCTTGCGCTCACTATCGTTATCGTCGTCGGGGGAGTCGCGTTGGCGCGAAAGCGCTCGGAGCGCTTTCGCGCCCTGCTCCTCCTCGCGATCGGTGCCGCCGCGTTTGTCTTCTCCGTCGGGCTCGCGCCCTCGGTATTCTTCGGCTTCAACCTGTGGCTCTTTGAGCACGTGCCCTTCTGGCGCGGGTTCCGCGATACGGAAAAGTGGAGCATGGTGCTCGCGCTCATCTACGCGTACTTCTTTGCCGCAGGCGCTTCGTATCTCGTCTCCGCCGTCCGTCCCAAATTGCGGTACGTCGCACAGATTGCACTCGTCGTCTTGCCGCTTGTCTACACCTTCACCATGCTCGGCGGGTTTGCGGGCCAGCTTCGCGCGGTGGAGTATCCAGCCCCGTGGTACGAGGTCAACGCTTTTCTCGAAAAAGACGCGGAGTGCAAAGCGCTTTTTCTGCCGTGGCATCAGTACTATTGGCTCGCGTTCAACGATAGCAGGCTCACGGGCAACACCGCTCCGCGCTTTTTCGATTGTACGATCGTATCTTCTGCGGATGCTGAAATAGGAGAGGTGGGAGATCAAGGAGCAAGCCCTTCGTATCGCGCGATAGCCGACGCCGTGACCAACAATAATCTCCAAAGTGTTGACGACACGCTCGCAGTGTTGCGCAAAGAGGGAATCCGCTATGTGATCTACACGGCAGACGTGCAGCGGTACGACGAATATACGTACCCGTTCCTTGACCAAACGGGACTTACGAAAATGTATGAATATCCTGTGGGTAACCCTGTTGATAACCTTCACATCGTGCTCATAAGGCTCTGATACAATCGTAGGAGGAAACCAGCTGTTCGATTAACAGCCCCTTTTACTTTGCAACACTATGATTACATCCAAACATCAAGAGGGGACCGGGACTACATTGCTCGCGCGAGGGTACGCGGCTTTTATGATTGCCGTCCTCCTGTTCTTGGGAGTTGCCTTTATCGCCATGCCTGTGCCCGCGCACGCGCAGACTTCGCAATTGTTCCCCAATGGCGTCCCCGGACCTGATTTTGGCGATGATTTCCCGTTTGGCTACGGTGGAGGACCACGTCTCCCCAACGTCCCAAATGGTTCGACGATCGTGGAGCAGGTGTTTGAGCGCATCAATGCGATGTTCGACAGGCTTTTCAACCGATAACCGGTCTCGGTAGTTTCTAAAGAGTGATTAATCCCGTTTTCGGGAGCTTTTTGCTTGCTCCAAAGGAGAATGCAGAGAGCTTGCGCTGATTGCCCACATGCTGTAGGGTGCTCCCGCCAGAGAAAAACGTTATTTTTCTGGATTTTCCACAGATTTCAAATTACATTTTATGTCTCGTCAAGTTACTGCAACACAAATAGTATCAGCCGTCATCGCGGCCACTCTTTTTGTGGCTCCAATGGCTGTTTCTGCGCAGGTAGGCTACGGAGGCGGCGGACGGGGCGGAGGCGGCTTTAGCGGTCCTCCAAGCGTGGTCAGCGTACCTCTCGCCGGCCCGACCGGCGGCAGCCTCGGCGGCGGGCAGGTCTTGGGTGCCTCTACCTTTAATTTCACGCGCAATTTGAGCCTCGGCTCGAGGGGCCAAGATGTAATAGAGCTCCAGAAGATCCTGATCGCTGGCAAGTTTTTGGATATTGAGAGCCCGACGGGCTACTTCGGTTTTGCGACGGAAGCCGCCGTCAAGGCATACCAGCGTGCCCACGGTCTAGCACCCGCTGTCGGCACCGTTGGCCCTTTGACCCGCGCCGAGCTCAACCGCGGTAGTGCTCCGGCATCTCCCAGCACTGCTTCAGCTGCTTCTTTCACTTCACAGGAGGAGCGCGCGACACTTCTCCACAACATGCTCTTGCAGCTCCAAGACCTCCTCTCGCGGGTAAACGGACTCCGCACGTGGTTTAGCCAGTAACCCTATGAGTCTTGCGTTACCCGAAGGGCGGCGTATGATTCTGGGTATGATGGTGCGGGGACGGGTGTTTTGGTTTTTTTCTTTTTGCATCGGCGCGACGCTCCTTTTTGCATTTTTTGCTTTCGCGGATTCGACTTCCTCACCGCAAGCGGATTCGCGCGAGGCGCGGCCCGAGCGTGAGGATAGAATCGCCGGCCAGTACATCGTTGTATTGAAAGATTCGGTAGAGAATGCCGATTTGGCCGAGACCGAGCTCATCGTCGCCTCCGGCGCCGAGCGCATGGATTCGTACCGATACGCGCTGCGCGGATTTTCGGCGCGCCTCTCTGAATCCGATGTCGCAAAGATCGAGAGCGACCCGCGCGTCGCCTTTGTGAGCGAAGACCGTGTCGTCTCTATCGACCAGACCCGCGAAGATTTCTCTGCGCTCGCGCCCCGCGCTTCGCGCGTCGCGAAGGCCCCGCCGTCGCTCCCGCCGCAGACACTGCCGACCGGAGTGGATCGCATCAATGCCGAGGCCCTGTCCAACACGGGCGGAGGCGTGCAGATCGCTGTTATCGATACTGGTATTGATATCAACCATCCCGACCTAAAAGCCAATGTGCTCGGCGGGCGCAATTGCACCACCCGCAGCGCCTCGGCCTACATCGATCAAAACGGGCACGGCACGCACGTGGCCGGCACCATCGGGGCCGTACACAATGTGCAGGGAGTGGTGGGCGTGGCGCCTTCGGCAAAGCTCTGGGCGATCCGCGTCTTGGATCGCAATGGAAAAGGCAGCTGGTCTTCGGTCATCTGTGGCCTCGACACGGTGGCCGCCAACGGCCCGCGCAACGGCGGCGCAATCACGGTCGCCAACATGAGTCTCGGCGGCTCAGGCGTCTCCGACAACAACTGCGGCATCACCAACAAAGACGCGCTGCACAGCGCCGTCTGCCGCGTGCGCGACGCGGGTGTCGTCCTTGTCGTCGCCGCGGGCAATAGCGGGGCCAATGCTGCGAATTTTGTACCGGCAGCTTACGACGATGCCGTCATCACCGTCTCTGCGCTCGGGGATTCCGATGGCAAAGCGGGCGGCACGGGCAAGGCGACTGGCTACGGGGCCGACGACACCTTCGCTTCTTTCAGCAACTGGGGCGCACCGGTAGACATCGGCGCACCGGGGGTCGCGATCTACTCGACGTGGCTTTCGAGCGGGTACAAAGCGATAAGCGGCACCTCGATGGCGGCACCCCACGTCGCCGGCGCCGCGGCACTCTACATCGCGACACATGCCGGAGCCTCGTGGACACAGGTGCGCGATGCACTTATCTCGCTCGGCGAGCCAGCGGGTGCCGGCCACACCGATCCATCAGGCAAACACCCTGAAGTTATTTTGCGTGTGGATTCGCTCTAGAGGCGTCCACAAAAAGCGCCTTTGCTTTTGCAGAAGGCATGAGAAAATAGGGAGGTGGCAAAGCGCTCGAAAAATACTTCCAAACGTCCTCGCTCGGATCTAAAACGCAAATCGTGGCTTCTCGAAGGCACGGAGCTTTTGATAATCGTCATCCTCATCGTCGCGCTCTTCTGCGTTTCAGCCATCCAGACCCTCGTCATCCGCGGCAATCAGGCAGCATCGGTCGTCTCGGCGGTCTTGGTAGATCTCGCCAACGGCGACCGCGTCTCAAACAGCGTGGGCGGCCTCACGATAAATCCACAGCTCGTCGCCGCAGCGCAGGCCAAGGCCGACGACATGGCGAAGCGCGGCTATTTCGCACACAGCTCTCCCGAGGGCTACGATTCATGGCATTGGTTTAAAAAGGTGGGCTACCAATTCAGCTACGCGGGTGAGAACCTCGCCGTAGATTTTGTCGACTCGGCCGATGTCGAGCGCGCATGGATGAATTCGCCGACACACCGCGGCAACCTCCTCGACCCGCACTTCACCGAGATCGGCATCGCCACGGCCGAAGGCGTCTTCGAAGGCCGGCCGACGACCTTTGTCGTGCAGATGTTTGGCGCGCCGGCGGGAGCGAGCGAGGTCGCGACGCCGGTCAGAGAGATCGCCGCACCGCAAGACGCGACAGCGATCGCGGTGGCGACGACCGAGCCCACGACCAACGTCTTGGGCACGAGCGCAGAGCAAGCGCAAGCGCCGATCGCGCATGCGGGCGAGACGCACCCGATCGCCGCCGTGACAGCGCCTTCGGGGAAAGCACCGGCCGGCGCGATCAAACAGTACGCCCCCATGTGGGGATTTCTCGCGACCTCGCCCAAGACGACGCTGCGCTGGGCCTACTACGCCGTCGGCCTTCTCGTGCTTCTCGCACTCCTCATCACGACAGGTCTCGAATTGCGCTGGCATCACCGCAGAGCCTTTACCGTCGCCTTCTGCCTACTCGTATTTATGTCGGGCCTCTTCGTCGTCGCCGACCTCGCCCTCTTCTCCGAACCCGTCCTCGCAGATTCGACGATCTCACCATAAACCGAAACCACTATACCCCTTATTCGGCCGAATAAGGGGTATAAGGATCAGGATCAATAGAGCCCACAATTTAGAAATATTTCCTCATCGGCCCCAGCGCAGGCATTTTCCCGAGTGTGCGGGCTGCAAGGTAGCGAGCCACAAAACCTATCCCGAGACCGATGACTACTAAAGAAATGTCTACAGTAACGAAGCGGAAACCACTACTAATTTCAAATAATAAAATTGGTATTAAGAGTATGGCTGTCACCCAATACCTACTTTTCTCGCCCAACAAAACCAACAAAAATGGTACTAGCACCATGTAATTCAAGATAAAGCCCACCGCATCACTTAAGTCGAGCCAAGAACCGCCGGGCTCTCGAAAGACTGACTGATACAAAACCCAACTTTGTTCAGAAAATAAGCTGGCCAGTAAAATAATAAGTACGAAGAGGACGAAATACCTACTGATTTTTAGTAAAATGCCCATATCAATGATTAATTAGCCAATTAATGTCCGCCACCAATAGATCATAACCCTCTTGCGTGACGAGACCAGGCTTTTTTACCGCTTTGAGTATTGTAAGCATAGCCTTGTAGAGCTTTATTTTATCACCTTGTTTTTTGAGTTTTTGCGCCTGTGTGAGTAAGGTGGTGAGCGAGGTCTTGATGCCCAGTGATTTTATCCATCCCAGAGAGTATGCGCGATTGATGTCGACCAGAGTACTGCCGACGGAAGCGACTATCTGGACATCATCTATCGCCGCGTCAGAGCCTTCAATCCCGACATCAAGGATGTGCGTTGTGAGTGCATCTGGGAGCGTCTGTCCGGTAAAAAGCGTCTGGCTCGAAGTCGCATCGGTGATGAGGCCAGCCGCGATTGTATACGGGCCGCCTGCTCCGGTGCCTTGCGTGATGAGTTGGTATTCTCCGTCGAGCGGGTTGGGGATGGTGATGTACTCGTCGTCGGTGCCGAATCCCGAGTAAAACGCGTCGGGGATTTGGTCGAATTCAAGACCGGTAGCAAAGTCTTTGCCGATTTTCGACCCATCGGGTGCGATTACATAGAAGTCTGCAGGGGAGAGGATTTGGAACGTAAGCATCGGCACATCCACTTTATCTCTACCGGTAATGAGAGTAGACACCGTATTGCCCGTCAATGTTTCGAAGACATCGCTTTGTGCTGTTGTTGGTAGTTTGTTGTGCTCGGAATCAATAATCTGAATATCATTTATCACCAAAGCGGCAGAAGAGAGCGGCACCGTGGCGTCTCCGGCTCCGCGCTCGAGCCCCTGATCGGTCGAGCTGTTGCCGAAGCCCTCGGGCTTTCCGTGCCCCCACAAGGCGGTCGGATTAATGACAGGAGGGGGGACGACCCTAATTGTTGTGATCGTATTGTTGGCGGTGGTTTGTCCAACGAAGTTTGAAATTGTTACGCCGGAATTATAGAGGTCATTAATGTTGGCATTGAGTTCTTGGAGGAAAAGATTGCCGGGGTACCAATCGGGTGTGGAAAATGGAGGAATGGCGGATGAGCCGACGTGTTTAATGTAACCATAGACAGGAAGCAACTCTTGAACAGATGGTATGGGGGTCGCGCGTATGTAGTTAAAAAGACTGGTAAACCCATGTTTTATTGCTTCCGTAAGTAAGAAATATCTCAGCAGCTGACTTTCACGATCGACGTCTGATTCACCCCCCTCCCACATCAAATACGCTTTTGGCGCGCCGAGGTGCGGGGTGCCGAGGAAGATGAGTTGGTCCACATCGTTGTCGTAATCATCTGACTGGATATAATATCTCGCGACGAGACCGCCCATGGAATGCGCGACGATGTCGACTTTGGTGCAGCCGCAGATGGGTTTGATTTCTTCGATTTTTGCTTTGAGCAGATCCGCGGTGGTGCGATTGGAAAAACGCCAGTTGTAGGGGAAGGGGAAAAGCGTCACGCCCTTTTCGTATCCATTGGCGGCGAGCGTATCGATGAGGTTGTCGTACGCGTGCGTGATCGGATCGATAAGCCATTCGCCATTGTGTTGGGCCGAGCCCAAAATGCCGGGGATGATAATGACCGGGTCGAGTGATGCCGGCGCGCTCTCTTCAATAGTGAATTGCAGTACCTCGAGAGGCCCGCCAAGATCCGCGTAAGCGACTTCTGCGAATAATAGGCGGGCAAAGAATGTTTTGATACGGTCTCGCAAACTTACGCTGGGGGGTATGCTGATCTCAATCGCATACGTGCCCGCCTCCGGCCACGCAAAGCTGCTCTCTAAGGCCGATCCCGGATAAGAGACGTTGGATACGAAGAAATAGTCCGGATCCGAGGGGTCACGGGAAGCATCTACGCGATACAATTCCACGACAGTCGGGAGGGAGTCATCAAGAGGCGGGATATTTGATGTGAAATTCATGTGCGCGGGCGCCTCGACGCCGAGCGGCACCGAGTAGGTGCCGCCGTCGAAGATCTCTATCTGCGCAGGATCGCCGTCAGCCGAGTCGCCCCACACAAGCGACGATGCGTGAGTGAGCGAGGGGAGCGCAATGAGCAAAAAGCAAACTCCCACGATTCCCATCGCGCAGTGTTGTCGGGCAGCGCCAGAGACTCCAGAAGGCATTATGAGAACACATATACCACAATTTTTTGCCGCCCTCGCGCAATAATCTAGATTTTGTGGATTTCCCCACTATACTCCTTATTCGGCCGAATAAGGGGTATAGTGGGAATTGAGATACAAGAGGTGATCAGAGGAGCGAAATGATCCTACGCGCAGCTTCGGGGGGAGTATCGGCAATGCGATAAAACATCTGCAGGCTGCGTTGCTCTTTATCTACCACGTCGATAGCAGATAGTCTGGCGAGATGGCGTGAGGTTGCCTTGAAGGACAACTTTATCTTCTCTGCGATAGTGCCGACGGATGCTTCTTTGCGTTTTTTGAGAAAGCGAAGTATCGACAGTCGCCGGCTGTTGGCGAGCGCTTTGAGGATCCGCTCCAGCTCTTTGTCGCTCTCTCCCATGGCGGCTATTCTACCATTCGGCCGAATAAGGGGTATAGATGGGGGATGGGGATGGGTGAGGATCAAAAGTGGAGACGGGTTCTTGTGCTCTGATAGAATAGTGAGACATGGCCCAAGAAAAAAAGTTTCCCGAAGGGTTTTTGTGGGGTGCTGCGACTGCCTCGTACCAAGTGGAAGGCGGTATCGAGAATTGTGATTGGGCCAAAGCGGCGCGAGAAGGGAAAGTTCCTCCGTGCGGAGGAGCCTGCGACCACTACAATCGCTATGAAGAAGATTTTGATATTGCGAAATCGCTCGGGCACAACTGCCACCGCATCTCCATCGAGTGGGCGCGCATTGAGCCGGAGGAGGGGAGGTTTGACGAGAACGAAGTGGAACACTACCGTCAGGTCATCGCCGCTCTACGTGCGCGCCACTTGAAGCCATTCATCACGCTGTGGCACTTCACGCTCCCGCAGTGGTTCGCCGACAAGGGCGGCTTTGAGCACAAAGACGCGCCGCAAATATTCGCGCGGTACTGCGCATACGTCACACAGAAATTCGGAAATGATTGCCGTCATTTTGCCACGATGAACGAACCGGGCGTTTATGCCTCCAACGGATGGCGTCGCGGCAGCTGGCCACCGTTCCAAAAATGGCCGGGAATGGGACTGTTGGAAACAGTTCCCGGGCATCGAGATCTCCCGGGACAAAAGGCGCGCTTGGGCAACGTCTTCCGCTACTTCAGGGTGTTGCGGCAACTCGTGCGAGCGCACAACGCCGCGTACGACGCGATGAAAACAGTCGCCTTTGGTATCGAAGTGGGGCTGGTGCATCAAGTCATTCTCTTCCATGCAAATGGAAACCCGTTCAACCAATTTCTCGCTTGGATCATGAATTGGCACTGGACACACAGCTTTATGCGGCGCGTGTACAAACGGTGCGATTCGATCGGGCTCAACTATTACCTCCACAAAAAATTCGGGGATACCCAAGTGTACGAGAAGAGCGACATGGGGTGGGATATCTATCCAGAAGGTCTGTGCGACGCACTCCTCATGCTCAAGCGGTACGAGAAGCCGATCTGGGTGAGCGAGGCCGGTATCGCCGACGCAGCGGATCGTATCCGCGCAGATTACATCAAACGATTGGTGCGATGCATGCATGTCGCGATCGAAAAAGGCGCCGATGTGCGCGGCTACATGTACTGGTCGCTTCTCGATAATTACGAATGGGCGCACGGATTCTCCAAACGTTTCGGACTCGTCGAGATCAACTACGACACCCTCCAGCGCACGGTGCGCACGAGTGCGCTCGTGTATAAACAGATCTGCGAGCGAAATGCTCTGGTAGACTGATTCTCATGGCTCTCTGGATAGCGCTCGCTGCGCTCGCGCAGCTCATCACGGCGGGGGTCGTATTCGTTGATAAGTACGTACTCGTCAGCAAAACGCACATCGGCAAACCGGTAGTCTACGCCTTCTACATCAGCCTCCTTTCGGGTTTTGTCCTCGTCCTCGTGCCATTCGGACTCGTCTCCATTCCGAGCACAGAAGTCCTCTTCCTTTCGCTTCTCGCGTCTGTTACATTCATCAGCTCGATCGTGCTTTTGTACACAGCGCTGAAGGAAGGTCACGCATCCGACATCATGCCAGTCGTGGGCTCTGTTGCTGCCGTTGCAACCGCACTATGTGCCAATCTATGGCTGCACGAAGATCTGCCGCAGGCCTTTGTCCCTGCCTTTGGGCTCATGGTCTTTGGCATGCTGCTCATCTCCCATTTCCGCCTCACCAACCGCCAAAAAATGCTCGTCATTTTCTCCGGTATTTTCTTCGGTGCAACGGCATTTCTCACGAAGCTCATTTTTCTCGAGACGAGCTTTCTCGACGGCTTCTTCTGGTCGCGTATGACCAATGTCGTCGGCGCGCTTTTCCTCCTCGCCCTTCCGGCCAATCGTGCAGCGATATTCTCTGGCTACCGCGGTTCCTCGTCGGGGACGAAATGGCTCGTTGTGTCCAATAAGACGCTCGGCGGCATCGCGGCCATACTCACACTTCTTGCCATCAGCCTCGGGAGCGTCTCGATCGTACAAGCGCTCGCGGGATTGCAATTCGTCTTTTTGCTTTTGATCGCGTATTTTTTCTCGCGTTATTTTCCTGCTGTTTTGCGTGGCGAGATGGATCACAAGGGCCGGGCGCATAAATTGGGCGGCATCGCCTGCATCGCACTCGGGCTCGCGCTCTTGTTCGTCGTATGATCCGCCGCATCTTCACCGTATGCATTCTTGCGGTGTTGGCGGGCATCTTGTTTCTCGCGCTCACGCTCCGTCCGGTGCCGGCGACTGTCACATACGGCGTCTCTTTCAGCACCATGCACGCCGAGGAGCTCGGACTCGATTGGCGCAGCGCCTACCTTGCGGTTTTGGATGACTTAAAAGCGCGCGACCTTCGCATTCCGGCGTACTGGCCCCGTGTGGAGAAAGCGCGTGATGGGTATGATTGGAGCGAGCTCGATTTCCAGCTGCGCGAGGCGCGGGCGCGCGATGCCCGTGTCGTCCTCGCGGTCGGGCGCCGGCTCCCAAGGTGGCCCGAGTGCCACGTGCCCGAGTGGGCGCAAGGTCTCTCGTGGGAGGAGCAAAAGACAGAGCTTCGCGAATATATTACCGCGGTCGTGGAGCGTTACAAGGGAAATTCGACGATCAGCTACTGGCAAGTGGAGAACGAACCGTACCTTTCGGCCTTTGCGTACGATCATTGCGGCGAGCTCGATGAGGCATTCCTCAAAGAGGAGATCGCGCTCGTCCGCTCGCTCGATAGCCGCCCCATTCTTATCACTGATAGCGGCAATCTCGGGACATGGATGGGTCCGTACAAAAACGGTGATGTCTTCGGCACGAGTCTTTACATCTATTTCTGGAATCCGGAGCTCGGACAATTCAAAACGAAACTGCCGGCCCTCTTCTATCGGGCGAAGGAGCGGATGGTGGAGCTTTTGTACGGCAAAAAACAAACATTTCTCATCGAGCTTTCGCTCGAACCGTGGCTCATCGAGCCGACGGTCGATGCTCCGCTCGAGGAGCAGCTCCTGCGGATGGATATCAACAAATTCAACGAGATCATTGCCTACGCGCGGCAGACGAGTTTTGACACGCAGTATCTCTGGGGCGCGGAGTGGTGGTATTACCTAAAGGAAAAAAGAGGGCACGCGGAATTCTGGGACGCGGCAAAAGAGTTGTACGCGCGATAGGTTTACGCACGACACACGGCGAGGAGTTCTTCGACAATTCGCTCGGTCTCTTCGGGGCCCGAGACGAGGCGCGTCTGAATACCCGTCGGGATAACGACCGCGTCGTTGCCTCCTTCGTAGAGTGTATCTCCTACATAAAACATCTCGCCCGGAGAGACGCCGAGTTTTTTTGCATACCACGCGACACCGTTGGCTTTGTCGATACCTTTTGGCGTGATGTCGACGGTCGATGAGCCACCTGTGAGGATCTCAAATTCGGGCAGGCGCTCCTCGAGATACTTTTTTACGAGTCGGCGCTTGGCGACATCGGGATCCCATACCACCTTGATATCTTGCGGAGCGTCAACGCCGAGGACGGTGAATGCGATCTGTGCTTCGCGATCCGCGATCCGCTCGCCGAAATGCGGCGACTCTTTAACGAGCGGGAGCTCTTCAATGCACTGTTCGATGACGCTCTTGATGCGATCGCGCTCTTCGGCCGTAAGGTTCGTATTGTATTCCTCCTGCCAGTTGTCGCCACTCCATGAGAAGCCTTGTGACCCACTGTTGGGGAATATAGAAATACGCGACATATCTGCCTGTGTGAGTCGCGATAGCACGTCGCGCTCGATACGATCGAGACCTGCGCCGGATATGATCGCAAAGGGGACGATCCTGCTCAGATCAGCGAGCTTTTCCAGCATCGTTTCTGTAGGGGGATGAAAGCTTTCGGCGAGCGTCTCATCGAGATCAAACATCACCGCACGGGGGCACTTCATGCATAGAGATTACCATATTGAAAGATTGTCCCTACAGGGCGCGTGTATATGCTACAATCATGCCACTTATGACGTTCGAGCCATACGCGTCACGGTCGCACGACAAGATGAAGGAGGTCCTGATGAAGCCTGAAGTCTCGGGGCCGGCAATCCACTACTACATGATCCGCGGCGGCTCCTCGAAGCGCAATATCACGGTGATGGAGACAGGCACCGTCGGCGGCGAATACATAAAGACATACGGCCACTACCATATCGGAAATCTCGACGAAACGTATTGGTTTGTGCAGGGAGAGGGCGTTGTTCTTCAACAAAAACTTGCTGATCCCGCAGACCCAGAAGTTGTCGAAGAATTCAAGGCTATACAAGTGAAGCAGGGTGATTCTGCCTATATGCCACCTGGATATGGCCACTTGATACTCAACACAGGGAAGGAGTGGATGGTGATGGTAGATGATAGTCCTGTAGAAGGTACACAAGACTCTGCTTCGATGCCCGGCCACGCGGATTATGAAATGGTGAAGCAAATGCACGGTTTTGCATACTACGTCGTTGAGAAAGACGGCAAACCGGCGCTCGTACCCAACAAGCTGTACAAAGAGGTACGGAAAACAGATTTTGGCGGACTCCCCGTCATTGCTGACTAACCTCTCATGCACATCGTCGCAGACATCGGTGGGACCAACATGCGGGTCGCTAGTGTCTTGGCCGACGCATTGGGTGAAATAAAAAAAGTACCGACGCCGAAAAATCCTTCGGAAGGCATCGCACAGCTTGCTGCGCTCTCGCGCGAGAGCGCAGGCGGCGAGCAGATCACCGCTTTTGCGGGATGCGTCGCGGGGAATGTGAGTGATGAGGGCGTGATATCGGATGCGCGCAATTTGCGTGCGTGGGAAGGGACACATATTGTGCAGGAACTTTCAAAGGCGCTCAACGCTCCTGTGCAGATGGTCAACGATGCGGCGCTTGCCGGCTTGGGCGAAGCGTACGCGGGAGCGGGAAAGGGTTCGACGGCGCTCGTGTACATCACCGTCTCGACGGGTGTTGGCGGAGGACTGATCGTCGATGGAAAAATTGCTGATGCAGGCGGCATCGCCAGTATCAAGATCAACGGGAGTGATCTGGAGGATCTCGTCTCAGGGACGGCGGTGACGAAAAAGTTTGGCATCCACCCGAAGGATCTTGATTCACTCGAAGAGCGCAACAAACTTGCAGACCTTCTCGCAGAAGGACTTCGTCTCGTCGCCTTGCGGTGGTCGCCGGACACCATTGTCCTCGGCGGCTCGATGATCGTGGGTGCGAATCCTATTCCGATTGCACGTGTACAAGAATCGTTGAACAAGCTTCTTGCGAAGCCGCTGGTTATAAAAATGGCAGAACTCGGGGACAGCGGAGGACTCTGGGGCGGACTCGCCCTACTTCGCCAAGGCTCCGAAGGGCAGGCTCTCCTCAAACAGAAGGGCTAGGCGCTTTTTTCTGCCGGAAATATTCGCGCACAAGCGGGATGCAGGTGACAAAGATAATGACGAGAATGATCGGCGTCAGATATTTTTCGACGCCGGGGATCTTTTCTCCGAGATAAAATCCCAAAAAGGTAACACCCGAGGCCCACAGGAGTGCTCCGGCGATGTTGTAGATGACAAATGCTTTGTACTGCATGCGCACGACACCTGCGACGATCGGCGCAAAGGTACGGATAATGGGGACAAAGCGCGCCAGCACGATCGCAAGAAAGCCATGCCGGTCGTAGAAATCTTTTGCGCGCTTCAAGTGTTCGTGCCGGAAAAAGCGCGAATCGGGTCGCAAGAACAATCGGTAGCCGACCTTTGCACCAAACCAGTAGCCGGCGTTGTCTCCGAGGATAGCGGCGAGGGTCAGGAGCGGAATAAGTATCCACACGTTGAAAATTCCTTGCGAGGCAAGGAGTCCTGCCGTAAAGAGCATCGACGCGCCGGGGAGAAAGAATCCAAAGAAAACCCCCGACTCGAGAAAGACCGCGGTAAAAAGACCCGGGTAGCCCACAAGCTGTATCAGGGCCGTAAGAGAAAAATCAGACATTTCGGGCATTATACACGCTTCCGCTCTAAGCTTTCGACTCGCCAGGGAGAGGGAAGTTTTTGCAGAATGTACGAATCTCTTTGTGGATCGCAATAAGATTTCTATTTTTTGCGATATCTTTTTTGAATGCTGCAATATACGCTGACCGTTCTTTCGTTTCGGTTGGGAGGCGATACTTTGTAACCTCGTGAACTGCCCGCGCAATCCATTCGCCGACTTTTTTCATATCTTTTTCTTTCATGCCGCGGGTCGTAAGCGCCGGTGTTCCAAGCCGGACGCCACTGGGATAAAAGGGCGAACTCGGATCTTTTGGAATCGTATTCTTATTGGCTGTCATACCGGCGATCTCCAGTGCGTCGCTTGCAAATACTCCGCCACCGGGGCCAAACACAGGAACCAAGTCCAATAGTATGAGGTGATTTTCCGTTCCGTCCGCGACGAGCTTCAGCCCATTCGCCTTCATACTTTCCGCAAGAGCTTTTGCATTCGCAACGATTTGCTTTCCATATGCAGCAAATGACTTTGTCGATGCTTCTTTGAGCGCGATCGCGATTGCCGCAGTTTGGTGATCGTGCGGCCCACCTTGGAGGCCTGGGAACACCCCTTTATCCACCTTTTGCCCGAGCTCTCCGTCCTTTGCGAGCCCACGCTTCGTAATCATGATCATGCCACCGCGGGGTCCGCGGAGTGTCTTGTGCGTAGTCGTGGTCACGATATGCGCATGAGGAACTGGATCCGGATGAGCCCCTGCGACGATAAGTCCTGCAATGTGTGCAATGTCCACGGCAAGATATGCGCCGACGCTTTCTGCAACTCCCGCAAATTTTTCGTATTCGTACTTATATACGTACGCAGTGGCACCCGCCCAGATAAGTTTCGGTTTATGTTCCTTTGCCAGTTGCCATACTTCATCCATATCTATCCGACCGTCCGCTCGCACGTGGTAGGGGACGCTTTTATAGAACATCCCCGTCGCCGAGACTTTCCAACCGTGTGTGAGATGCCCACCTTCCGGCAGAGCGAGCCCCATGATCGTGTCGCCCGGCTGGCACGTTGCAAGGTACACGGCAAGATTTGCGGGGCTCCCTGAATATGGTTGGACGTTTACGTGTTCAACACCAAAGAGTTTTTTTGCTCTTTCGATTGCGAGCATCTCAATTTCGTCTATGAATTCATTGCCGTTGTAGTATCGTTTACCCGAGTAGCCCTCTGAATACTTGTTGGTAAGAATGCTCCCCATTGCCTCCATAACCGCCGGCGAGGTGTAATTCTCGGAAGGGATCAACTCGAGACCTTCACGCTGGCGTTTCTTTTCCGACTCTATCGACGCAAAGATTTCCTTGTCCTGTTTTTTTATATGGCCGTACATATCGTTGTTCGTTAGATTTCGTAAAACACACAATATGTAAGTGCTTAAATCATACGGGAATTATAGGACCGATTGTACTGCTTTCTGAACATTTTGCCACACCTCCTCAAGTGGCTTGTCGGCATCGACAACGAACGCATGAGGGTACTCGCCGATGTGTTTCCTGTATCCTTCGCGCACGCGCTCGTGGAAGGCGAGCTCTTCATTATCAAAACGATTTGGCCCTTCGGGTCGTGAACGGGCACGCGTGAGCCCGATCGCGGGCGTTACGTCGAGGAATATCGTCGCATCCGGCGCACAGCCTTTGTTGATCGTTTTTGATACGGCCGCAAGGAGCTCTTGGTATTCGGGTTTTTGCCGACCGTAGACTTGGTAGACCATCGTCGAGAGCTCAAAGCGGTCGCAAATGACCGTCTTGCCGGCAGCAAGCGCAGGCTCGATGACTTCAGCTATGAGCTGCGCACGTGCAGCGAGAAAGAGCAGCAGCTCGGTCGCCGTGTCCATCCCTTCAGCCTCTTTCGAGAGCACGACCGCGCGTATTTTTTCTCCTACGGGGACGCCGCCGGGGTAGCGGGTAAAGACGGCATCGGGGAGCGGAAAGTGGAGACGCTCGATGTGGACGGATTTGCCCGAACCCTCGCCGCCCTCAAACACGATGAATTTTCCTCGGCTCATAGAGTATTTATTGTACACCGTCGAATTGGCGGCCGATGATGTTGTCGGGACTCGCTTTGTTGAAGAGTCTTTCGCTGTCCTTGAGGAGATACACGTTCTCAATGCCCGCTTCGATGATGGCATTCCAGCACGGCTGACACGCCCACCAGTGGCCCCAGAGGTAGAGGTCGGCGCCGATGGTCTCGTGACCGTTTTTTAGCGCGTCGGCAATAGCGCGCGGTTCGCTGTGATTTCTCGGGTCGCATCCCGGGCAAAGCTCATAACCGTGTCCGGTGGGAATGCCGCGCTTTACGCGTTCACACCCATGTTCGGTGTGGTAATCACTCCCATTTGCTCCGCGGCCGATTATTTCGCCGTTCTTTACTATTACTGAGCCGGTCTTTACAGAATCATCCAGCGAGTTTTTGCGAGCATATTCGCGCGCCTCGAGCATGAAAGGATTGTGCGCATCGACGTACTTAATCATTCGTCCGGTGGGGAGGTATGGATAGGGAATTGCCGACATAGCAACAATGTATCACAATGCCCCCATGACCCGATTCGACGAAATGTACCAAGGGCTCTTGAAACGGATCCTCGCCGAAGGGGTAGAACAGACGAGCGCGCGCAATAGTCATGCGACGAAAGCGGTACCGGGGATGCATTTTTCTCACGATATTGAAAAGGACGGATTTCCGCTCCTTACGCTCCGCAAAATTCCGGTCAAGATGTTCGTTGCCGAGCAGGTGTGGTTTATCGCGGGCCTGCGCAAGCCCGCGGATTTCTTGGGCGATTACACCAAGATCTGGGACAGCTTCACGAATCCGGGGGGTGTTGTCACCGTGGCCTATGGGTATCGTTGGCGCAAACATTTCGGCCGCGATCAGCTCGGGCTCCTCATCAAGCTTTTGAAAGAAGACCCTAGCTCGCGGCACGGCGTTGTCGTCACGTGGGATCCGGCAGAAGACGGGCTCGGCGGCACCAAGAAAGCCAATGTGCCGTGCCCGTACTCTTTTACCGTCAACATCATCGGCGGACGATTGCATTTGCACAACATCGTGCGCTCCAACGACATGGTTTTGGGATTTCCGTCAGATGTCGCAGGGTTCGCGCTTTTGCAATGCATCTTGGCACAGAAGCTCGGCGTCGGCGTCGGCGTCTACTCGCACTCGATCTCCAACGCACACATTTGGGACAATCAGTACGATGCGGCGCGCGAGCTCGTGGGTCGCACTCACGAGCACAAGCCCATCCGCGTTGTATTGCCCAAAAACGTCTTCGACCGCGCGGAGAAAAAGGACAGGAAACTGGTGGATGAAATAGTGAATCCTATCGCGGCGCAGTACAACCCACTCCCGCAGATTTCAGGATTGCAAATCGTATTGTAGACTGTACGACCATGGCAATCCTCACCAAAGACGAGATATTGGCGCGCGTGAAAAAAGGCGAGATCGCTTTCAACCCCGGGCTCGACCGATTCCAACTTCAGATGCATGCGGTCGACCTCCGGCTCGGATTCACGTTTCTCATTCCCAAAGTCTGGAAGATGACGCAAAAGGGGAGACAGGCTTTAAGTATTGATCCGCTCAAAGATCACGGGCCGGAATATTTCGACGTCATCGAGCTTGAGCAGGGACAATTTTTCGAGCTGCTTCCGGAAGAGTACGTGCTTGTCTCCACCTTTGAGACGATAAAAGTACCCAACGACCTGATGGCGGTTCTCTACCCGCGCTCCTCCGTCAATCGCAAAGGACTTTCGGTGGATCTCACCGGCATCATCGATTCCGGCTACGAAGGCCCGCTCACGCTCCCGATACGCAACAACACGCGCTCGCAAACCATCCAGCTGCATCCGGGGGAGCGATTCTGTCAGCTCGTCTTCGAAGAGCTCACACACAAAGTCGAGCCGCGCAAATCGCGTTGGCATCAGAAGGATGTGGTGGAGAAGGGGAAGAAAGAAAAGGCGGCGGAAATGAAACTCGTCTTCAAGGGCGATCTCAAGAAGCTAAAGAAAGATTTCTCCGCCCTCGAATAACATCCGATGAGGTGTCACCTCATCGGATGTTATAATTCTCCGTTATGGTAAGAGATGCTCCTTTCGCATACGGAGAGTGGTACCACTGTTTCAATCGCGGAATTGAGAAACGTAACGTGTTTCAAGATGAGGATGACGCCAACCGTTTTCTTATGGCGCTATATCTCGCAAACGGGACAAAGCCAGTGCATCTTTTTAACACCCATAAACCGAAGCTTGATAAGTCATTCGAGGAAGAGCGTGGGGACTCGATTGTTGCGATCGGTGCATATTGTTTAATGCCAAATCACTTTCATTTGCTTCTCAAAGAAATCACTGACGGCGGTATCACGTCATTCATGAGAAAAGTAGGGACTGCGTATACCATGTATTTCAATGCGAAGAATCAGCGGGTGGGAAATCTATTCACAAAACCATTTCGATCACGCCATGTGGGAGATGATCGTTATTTTCAGCACGTGCTGCAATATATTCATTGTAATCCTGCGGAATTGTATGAACCAGGTTGGAAATCTGGCACAGTGCGAAATATTAGGACGCTGGAAAAAAAGCTTGTCGATTATTCATATTCGAGCTTCAGGAGTTATGCGGAGAAGGGAATCGTCAGCCCGATTCTTTCTAGGGATGAATTTGACACGGCAAACCAATTCCCTGTTTCCCGTATGCTCGAAGATGCCAGGGCATACTACGCAGAAGTAGCTGAAGATGGGTTTGAGCGATGACAGAATCCGATGAGGTGACACCTCATCGGATTCTGTGGAGTTGGTATAGTCGGGGCATGGAAGATGCGGAACGTTGCGCCGAACATGGCCGAAGACTGCCTTGTGCTGAGTGTAGAAAATTACGGAATCGAAGGATTGGCCCAAGCAAAGGGTCCAGTAAAATTTGCGCGGTCGTTGCGATCGGGAAGAATCGGGAGCTGGGATATGAGGGGAAGCTGCTCTGGCACATTCCCGATGATCTCAAACGCTTCAAACAGCTCACGCTCGGCCACCCCATCATCATGGGCCGCAAGACCTTTGAATCCATCGTCGGCTACCTCGGGCACCCGCTGCCAGAGCGGACCAACATCGTCGTCACTCGTGATGCCGCGTGGAAGCACGAAGGTGTCATCATCGCGTCGTCGCTCGAAGAAGCTATCGCGAAGGGGAGGGAACTTGATGAACAAGAAGTCCACATCGGCGGTGGGGCGGAAATATACAAGCAGGCGCTCCCACTTATCGACAAGCTCTGCCTCACGATAATTGATGACACAAAAGAGGCAGACACATTCTTCCCGCCGTATGACAATCAGTTTACCAAAAAAGTGTTCGAAGAAGCGCACGAGTGGAACGGTTTGAAATATCGGTGGGTGGATCTGGAGCGGGCATAAAAACGAGGGGGCGGGCCAATCATGGTCCGCCCCGATGGGGAAGGTGCTTCGGATCCAGTACAACCGGATCGTTGGGGAACAGCTTCAAGAACGTTGCTACCCGTCTTTCGTAGAACTTTTTCTTCTTCGTCGGATGGTTGAACTGCAACCATGTCTCCGGCATGAGGGGACTCTCTGGATCCTTGAGCTCCTGTCGGTACTCATACCGGCAGAATACGCAGGATACGGTGACCTCCTCTTCGAAGAAGCCGCTGTAGTCGTCCGGCTGGGGAGGCGCTTCGATCACCATGCCGATGATTTTGCACTTCATTTTCCGGGCGGTCGCGATGCCGTACATCTCGGCACAGTGATCGGGACACTTGTGTTGTCGTGGCCCGATCGCTTGTTTGAAGTTGTTCGTACCGACGCACATCAGCTCGCGCTTTGGCGTCAGCAGTGCCAGCCCGGCTCCGACGTCGAACGGTTTGTCGGGGCGGGGCGAGATGGCGAACCGGCGTTGATCGTGAGCGATCCGCCCGAGTGAGCGTTTCGTTCGCGCCCAGATCGTGTCCAGGTTCATTGACTCGAACAGCGGGGAGCGGTGTATTCGATGAATCCTTACCATCGTACGCTCCTACTGGTCACGGTCTGGGTAGGTGTATCCCTGAGCCTTTTTCCAACGGCGCTCCTCATTGGCAAGTGGCCCGAGTTCTTCGGTCCACTCCAAGTGCTCGAGGATCTCGAATCCGCCAGTTTCAAGGGCAGACGTTTTGTTCGGGTTGCCGCTGAAATGGATGATGGATTTCGGGATTCCGAGCTCCTTCAGCGCCGCGACCTCGCGATAGTACTTGCGAACGTCGGACTCGAGACCCATCGATTTGAACGCCTGGTCGCTGTCCCAGCCATTGCTCCGCGCGATGTCCATCTCGCGGATCTTGACCTCGAGGCCGTGCCCGCGCCCCTCTTGGAAGGGGGAGTAAAGGAACACGCCCCGCCCATGACCCTTGATGGTCTTCAGCGCCGCATCCTTCTGCTGGCCGCAATCGCAGTGAAGGGAGTGGAAGGCATCCCCGAAGATACAGCCGGAGTGCATACGCACCAACGGCGTCCGCGACATCACGTCTTCGCAGACGAACGAGACGATCATCTCGCCGTCGACAACGTGACAAGACGTTCGGAACACACCGAACGCAGTTTCCAGATTCATCGAACTTTTGATTGGCATTGGTTGCCCTCTCACTTTCAGCTGACAGGTTCCAGGTTCCGCTGCGTTTCGTACTTCCGAAGCAGCTTGTCGGTCTTCTGAACGTACCGAATGACCTTTCCCGTATCGAGAAGGTCAGACGGAAAGTTACGCAGTTTTGATTCTGCGTCCGTACTGAGAGCGAACTGCCGAAGCAGGTCACCCAACTGCTCTTCCGCGTTGCCCGCATGAAGGCCGCCAGCAGCCACGAGCCCCAAGTGGGGGAGGAGCCGCTCGATTTCCTCATACGTTCGTCGTGTGAAGGAGGTGTCGATATCCTTGCCCTCGCCCGCGCTCGTGTCCAGAATCACGTAGTCCGCGACCCTGTCGTACATCGTGAGCGTCCGTGCGATGCGCACGGAATTCGACTCGACGACCTCAAGGGCGTCGGGCTGAAGCGCGATCGTGATCACGGATTGGGGATATCGAGTCTTGTAGCGTGTGAGATCGTTGAAGCTTGGCCACGGCGTATTGAGCTGGAAACCGTGGAAGAACGGGCCGGCGACTTCACGCGCCAAACACATGTGTTCGAACAAGTCGCACTCCTCCAATGGGGTGAAGTGCAAAATGTTGAGCACGTTCTTGTAGGGCAGGAAGATCTCCGGCAGTCGCTCCGGTCGTGGGCAGCGATTGGGCCACTTGTCGGGGGCCCAGCTCGTCGGGTGACCCCGCATACCGCAACCCACCATCAAGAGACGGTCGGGCGGTAGCGCGGCACGCACGGCGCCAACTTGGGCGCCGGACTCAAACCCCGTGATTCCAATGTATGGCCTTGGCCTCATATCGGCCTCCCTTCTGTTGTTACTCTCTACTTACGGCGATGCTGCAAACATCGCACTGCGGTGAATATAAACACGAATATCTCATTGTGTCAAAATCTCCCTGAACCGCTTTCGCCAGCAATAGTAAAAAAAATAGACCCCCGGCTCAGCGCCGGAGGTCCGTTCTTGATTGTCCTGTCCCACCCAGATCGCGCTCAGTCG
>Ga0209542_10003587_pt1 | contig 33063 bp, 45 predicted proteins | sample RifCSPhighO2_01_FD_184028 | JGI IMG/M metagenome (GOLD analysis project Ga0209542, IMG submission 184028) | Soil microbial communities from Rifle, Colorado - Rifle CSP2_plank highO2_0.1 (SPAdes) (version 2) | ecosystem: Environmental > Terrestrial > Deep subsurface > Rock core/Sediment ... | reverse complement strand
CGTACCGTCCAGCCTTTGCACACCAATCGCACTGCTTCCTGGCGCACCTTCGGGAGACTTGGATTTTTGCTGTATGCCATATGGGTCATCTTTGCACGAGGTGGTTCCAAGGTCATGATACATTACGGATACTTGACAAATAATCCTATTGGGTGTATACTATATTTAGTTCCCCAACAAGGCCACGGAGGCGACAATGTCCACGCGACAAGTCAAGATTTTCATCGGCGAAGTCAAGAAGGTTGAGGAGGAGATCAACCAGTGGTTTGCCGACGGCAATGCCACGGGCGCCATTGAGCTCACTCAGTCCGGCACAGGCTCTCCAACCAGAGAAGTCGTCATCAGCATCTGGCATAGTGTCGATGACTAACAAAACCGCCCCGGGATAACCGGGGCGGTCTGCTTTTTATTTAGTAATCCTCGCCGCCCATCATACCTCCCTCTGCGGGAGATTTTTCATCCTTGGGCTCCTCGGCCACCAGGGCCTCGGTCGTCAGTATCATGGCCGCCGCCGATGCGGCGCGCTCGAGGCCTGTGCGCGCCACCTTCAGTGGGTCAATAATGCCTGCCGTGAGCATGTCGGGTACCACCTCGCCCGACAACGCGTCATAGCCGGCGTTGCCCTTGGCGTTTTTTACCTTCTCTACCACAACGCCTGCGTCCACTCCGGCATTGTAGGCAATCTGGCGCAACGGCATCTCAAGAGCGCGCAGCACTACCTCGTAGCCCACGCGTCCGGCGTCGTCCATCTTCTCGCGCGACTTCTGGAAGCTCTCTTGCACTTTCTGCGCCGCCTTAATAAGGCTACTGCCCCCGCCCGGGACAATGCCTTCCTCTATCGCCGCCTTGGTCGCATTTACCGCATCCTCTATTTTGAGCTTGAGGTACTTCATCTCGGTCTCGGTCGCGGCGCCGACGCGGATTATCGCCACGCCGCCGGTAAGCTTGGCCAGGCGCTCCTCGAGCTTTTCTTTATCAAACTTGGACTTGGTCTCTTTAAGCACGCCGCGGATCTGCGCCACGCGCGCCTCGATGTCCTTTTTAACACCCTTGCCGCCCACCACGACCGTCTTGTCCTTGGTGGCAATGACTTTTTGCGCGCGGCCGAGCATGTCGAGCTCTGCTTTTTCAAAGGTAATGCCGGTCTTTTCGCTTATTACCTGGCCGCCAGTCATCGTCGCAATATCCTCGAGCATCTCTGCTTTGCGGTCGCCGTAACCCGGCGCCTTTATGCCCAGTACGTTAAAAGCCCCTTTCAGCTTGTTGACCACCAAGGTGGTCAGGGCCTCGCCCTCGATGTCATCGGCAATAATCACCAGCTCGCGCTTGCCTGCGGCGGCAACTTTCTCCAAAATCGGCAAAATTTCCTGCACCGACGATATCTTTTTGTCGGTAATAAGTATCTGCGGGTCGCGCATGACAGACTCCATGCGTGCCGGGTCGGTAACCATATAGGCCGACACGTAGCCGCGGTCAAACTCCAAACCTTCGACAATCTCCTTTTCTATCCCCAGCGACTGCGACTCTTCCACGGTAACAACGCCGTCTTTGCCGACCTCCGCAATGGTGTCGGCAATAATGGCGCCAAGCTCTTGGGACTCTGCAGATATGGTCGCAACCTGGCGGATCTCCTCGTCGGTCTGGATCTTTTTAGCGCCCATTCGCAATGCGGCAACGGCCTCTCCTGCGGCTTTTTCTATCCCCGCTCGCACGCCCATGGCACTCAGGCCTGCCTCGGTATGCTTCATCCCCTCCTCCACAAGCGCCTGCAAGAGCACTACCGAGGTGGTGGTGCCGTCGCCGGCGATGTCGTTGGTCTTGGTTGCAACCTCCTTAACAATCTCGGCGCCCATGTTCTCAAACTTGTCGCGCAAGGTAATCTCTTTGGCAATAGACACGCCGTCGTTGGTAATGGTGGGGCTGCCGTAGCCGCGGTCCAGAGCCACGTTGCGCCCGCGCGGGCCCAAGGTTACCTTGACCGTGTTGCTTGCCTTGTCGATACCGGCTTTAAGCGCGCGGCGAGCCTTTTCGTTAAAAAGAATTTGTTTTGCCATAGTATTTCTGGATTATTTTTGTACGAGTGTTATATCCGACTCGGAAACTACGTAATACTCAATGCCCGCAATTTTTATGGGCTCGTCCCACGGCTTTTTAAAGTACACGCGGTCGCCGGCCTTTACATCAAGCGGTATGCGCTCGCCTTTTTCACTGCGGCGGCCGGGGCCTGCTGCCACCACGACGCCCATCTCGGGCTTTTCTTTAGAGTTGTCGGGGATAATGATACCGAACGAGGTTACCGTCTCGGGCGCCTGCGGCTTAATGAGGACGCGATCGCCCAGCGGCACGATGCTGCCCTTTTGAGTAATCGTTTTTTTAACCGGAGCCTGTTTTGCGGCCGACTTCTTTGCTCCTTTGGCCTTTTTTGGCTTTTTCATAGTGCCCCTACTCTAATTCAAACTCATTATTTTGCAACACTCCAACTATTGCGGCAAAGTCCAAGCCGTGGTACCTTACTTGCTAATGACCCTCGTGGGGATTCTCCCCTACATCCAAATAGTGCTGAGCGTGCTGCTTATCGTAAGCATCTTGCTCCAGCAGACGGGCGCCTCTTTAGGAGGCGCTTTCGGCGGAGACAACTTCTCTGCGGCGTACCACACCCGCCGCGGCTCGGAGCTCTTCCTCTTTTGGGCGAGCGTCAGCATCGCCGTACTCCTAGCCGGCACCGCGCTCTTGGCTCTCGTACTCTAACCTCTTGTGAAATATCCTAGGCTTCGCCTGCCGCTTTTGCAAAAAGCGCAGCATACACTCGATTCTTTTACTGCCTCCGGCCGGGCGCTATTTTTATTCTTTGCGACGCTGTGCGCCATATCCTCGGTGGCGCTCTTATATATGCTCAATGCGTCGCTCTTGGTAGTGGCACCAGCCCATGGCGGCAGTTTAAACGAGGGGCTCATCGGCTCTCCGCGATTTATTAACCCAGTCTTGGCGCTCAGCGACGCCGACCGCGACCTAACCGCGCTTAGCTACTCGGGCCTTTTGCGCGCGACCCCCGAAGGGAGCTACGAGCCGGACCTAGCCAGCGGCTACACCGTATCCGACGACGGCCGCACCTACACCTTTACCCTGCGCGAGGCGACCTTCCACGACGGAAGCCTGGTAACCGCAGATGATGTCGTCTTTACGGTGCAAAAGATACAGAATCCGGCGCTCAAGTCGCCCTTGCGCGCCAACTGGGACGGCGTCGTGGCCGAGGCGCCAGACGCGCGCACAGTGCGCTTTACCTTAAAGAGCGCGTACGCCCCCTTTATAAAAAATCTTACGCTGGGCATCTTGCCCAAAGCGCTCTGGAGCACTATCAGCGACGAGGAGTTTTCCTTTAGCCAGCTAAATGCCTCGCCGGTGGGCTCCGGCCCTTACCGCGTGCGCGGGGTAACCCGCACGGCCTCGGGCATCCCTTCGTCCTACGAACTGGTACCCTTTTCGGGCTATGCGCTCGGGGCGCCGTATCTCTCGCTGACCCTGCGGTTTTACCAGAGCGAAGATGCGCTGGTACAGGCGCTCCAAGACGGCGAGGTAGAGGCGGCGAGCGGCCTCTCGCCCGACAAGCTGGCCGGGCTAAAAAACGCCAACATAACCACGACGCCGCTTAACCGGGTCTTTGGCGTGTTCTTTAACCAGAACCAGTCCGAAGTCCTGCGGCAAAAGGCGGTTCGCACGGCGCTTAACGAGGCAATCGACCGCGACGACTTGGTAAAGAAGATTTTGGGCGGCTTTGGTACGCCGCTTGCGGGCCCCGTGCCGCCCTCAGTCCTCTCCGATGCCATAGCGCCCACGAGCTCTGCCGACCGGCTTGAGTCGGCGCGGGCACTGCTCGCAAACAACGGCTGGAAGCCGGGCGAGGACGGCATACTCGCAAAGACCGTGGGCACCGGCAAAAATGCCCCGACACAGACCCTTTCGTTTGCGATCTCGACTGCAAACGTGTCCGAGCTGCGCGCCGCGGCCGAGTACCTGCGCGACGTGTGGGGCCAGTTGGGCGTCAAGGTAGAGGTCAAGGTGTTCGAGGCGGGAGACCTCTCGCAAAACGTCATACGCCCGCGCAAGTTCGACGCGCTCCTGTTTGGCGAGGTTATCGGCCGCGAGCTCGATCTTTTCGCCTTTTGGCACTCCAGCCAGCGCAACGACCCGGGCCTAAACGTGGCAGGCTATGTCAACGCGGATGCCGACCAGGCGCTCGAGTCGATGCGCCAAACCGCAGACCAGGGCGAGCGCACGCGGCTATACGAGGCCTTTGCGGCCGAGGTAGAAACAGACATCCCTGCCGTATTTCTCTATGCGCCGGATTTCGTGTATAGTATCCCTAAAGACATTCAAGGGCTTGACCTCGGGCTTGTAGAGAGTCCCAGCGACCGTTTTTTGAGCGTGACGCAGTGGCACCGTGAGGTGGACTACGTGTGGCCCATCTTCGTAGGACGAAAATAAATACCAAATTACAAACTAACAAAATCCAAACAAAATCCAAAATTTTAAAATTTAGAAATTGAATTTTATTTGTTATTTGTGATTTGAGGTTTGGAACTTAATTAAATTATGGAAGAAAAAAGACAGCAGAGCGGGCCCCGCCAGGCAGCGCCGGGTCCCACCCAGGGCGGCAACCGGCCAGGACGCAGTCCGCAGGGCGGGCGCGGGCGCGGCGGCTTTGGACGCGGAGGCAGCAGGGGGCGCGGGCGCTTGCGCCAAGGAGGCCCCAAGCCCCACCAGGCACATCCGGTACGCCCCGACATCGACACCAAGGCTAACCCCGACGAAAAGCCCATACCGCCTCTGGCCCCCGGCAACATCCGCATCATCCCGCTCGGCGGCGTGGAGGAGATAGGCCGCAACATGACCTTGGTCGAGTACGGCGACGATATAATCGCCATCGACTGCGGGTTCCAGTTCCGCGAGGCCGATACGCCGGGCGTTGACTACATACTCCCCAACACCAAGTACATGGAGGAGCGCCGCGACAAGGTGCGCGCGCTGTTTATCACGCACGGCCACCTCGACCACATCGGCGGCATCCCCTATATCATCGACCGCATCGGCTACCCTCCAGTCTATACGCGCTCCTTGACCGCAGTCATGATCCGCAAGCGCCAAGAGGAGTTCCCCAACCTCAAGCCCCTCGACATCAAAGAGGTCGAAAAAGCCGACACAGTCAAAGCGGGCAACCTGCGGGTTAAATTCTTTAGCGTCACCCACACTATCCCCGACGCGATGGGCGTTATTGTCGAGACGCCCTTGGGCCTCTTGGTCTTTACCGGCGACCTTAAGGTCGACCACAACGACGGCGTCCCCACCCCGGAGGAAGAGAAGGAGTTCGCCTACTTTAAGGACAAAAAGGTGCTGTTTTTGGCGGCCGACTCCACCAACTGCGAGCGCGCGGGCTTCTCCATTCCCGAGCGCGTGGTCACCAAGACCATGGACGACATAATCGCAACGACGCCCGGGCGCCTTATTATCGGGACGTTCAGCTCCCAGCTCGAGCGCCTTATGCGCATTATCGAGCAAGCCGAACGCGTGGGCCGCAAGATCCTGATAGAGGGCCGCTCCATGAAGGTCAACATCGAGATAGTCAAGCAGCTGGGGCTCCTTAAGGTAAGCGACAAGACATTTATCGACTCCGCGCAGCTCGAGAACTTCCCCGACCCGAAAGTCCTCATACTCGCCACCGGGGCGCAGGGCGACGAGTTTGCGGCGCTCATGCGCATCGCCATGAAGACGCACAAATACGTCAAGATGAAGAAGGGCGACACCGTGGTGCTGTCCTCATCGGTAGTGCCCGGCAACGAGCGGAGCGTGCAGAAGCTCAAGGACAACCTGAGCCGCCAGGGCGCGCGCATCATACACCGCGAGCAGATGGACGTGCACGCCTCGGGCCACGCCAACCGCGACGAGACCTTCTGGATCCACCAAAAAATAAACCCGCGCTTCTTTATGCCGATGCACGGCTACCACTACATGCTGCGCGTGCACGCCGATATCGCCAAGGCATGCGGCCGTGCAGAGGACGAGATCATCGTGCCCGACAACGGCACCATACTCGAGATCCAGGACGAGGGTGCAAAGATCGTGCGCTTAAAGGAGTCGGCGCCCAATAGCCTCCGCCTCGTAGACGGCTTTGCCATCGGCGACATCCAAGAGGTCGTCATCCGCGACCGCACCGTCCTGGCGCAAGAGGGCATGTTTGTCATCATCGCGACGGTAAACCCCAAGACCGGCAAGCTGCGCAAATCGCCGGACATCATCTCGCGCGGCTTCGTCTACCTGCGCGAGTCGCAAGACCTGCTCAACCAGGCGCGCATACTGGTCAAGAAGTCCATCGAGGACGCGGCCCGCGGCCAGCAGCCGGTCAACTTCGACTTTGTCAAAAACCAGGTAACCGACAACCTGGCGCGCTTCCTCTTCGAGAAGACCAATAAGCGCCCGATAGTGATCCCGGTAGTTTTGGGCGTGTAACGTGTTTATACCTGCGTTGTTAAAACCTACGGATGCGCTATAGTAGCGCGCAGATTCTCAACGGGGAGAAATGACATGGCCTGCAAATACTGCCTAGAAAAAGACGGGCATATATTCAAATGCCCAATGACTGAAGACAAGGGCGACCGCGTAATCGCGGTAGGGCTCTGGGAGAAGGCGAACCCCCAGCCGCCTACGCCACCGCCAGGCGAGACCCTTGCCGCTTGATCATCCCCTCGCGAGCAAGGCGCGCCAGCTCAACATCGACCTCTCCCTTTTTGCGGGAGAGGTCTTTTCTTAATTGGGCGGAGGTCTTAGGACCCTTAAGCAGCTCGCGCAGGAGGGCGCCGCGCAGCTCGCGCGCACTGCCCTTAAACTTGCTCTGCTTTGCGTAGTGGCGGCTTTTGCTGTTGAGCCTGACCCCTTGGCGCTTTAGGTGCGAGCCATAGTCCATAAGCGCCGCGTAAAATTCGCGCGGCTGCATCTTGGACTTCTTTAAAGCTTCTGCAACCATCAGCAAAAGCTCTTTGTCATCTATTCTAGTCTTTTGCAAAACACCAGAATAGAAATGGAAGAAAAAGACGGTGCGGATGTTTGTTTCTATAAAAACCTCGGTGCGGTTATAGGCAAAAGTGGCTATAGCCCGCGCCGTATACGGCCCCACCCCCGGTAAAGTCTCCAAAAAATCGGTACTTAGCTGCCGGGAAGTTCCTAAAAAGGGAGAGATGAACACGACCCCAACTCCCTTTTTAGGAACTCCCACGGCCGCTATTTGCTTGCTTGCCTCCCATAAAAACTTGCCGCGGCGGTTGTAGCCCAGGCCCTGCCACTCTCCTAAGACCTCGGCGAGCGAAGCTTGGGCCAGCTTTTTTGCCGTGGGGAATTTTTTGATAAAGCGGGCGTAGTACGGCGCCACCCTATCGACCTGGGTCTGCTGCAGCATCACCTCAGAGACTAAGATACGGTACGGGTCATGCGTGGCGCGCCACGGTAAATGCGCGCGGGCGCTGTGGGCGTAGAATTTTTTTAGCTCCCGCAACAGTGCCGGCATGGGTGCATAATAAAGCAAAAACTCCCCAAAGGGGAGCTTTTGCGGACCTGGTCCGAAAGGTATTATGCTTTCGGGCGAGCGTCGGAGACCGTGAGCATACGACCGCCGAAGTCTTTGCCGTTCCAAAGCTCGATAGCTTTGTCGGCATCCGGGTCGTTTGCCATCTCCACAAAGCCGAAGCCCCGGGAGCGGCCGGTCTCGCGATCGGTCACGATGGAAGCGGATGCTACCTCGCCCGCCTGGGCGAAGGCATCGCGCAACTCATCACCCGTCGTGCGATACGGAAGACCGCCGACGAAAAGTTTGCGTGCCATGATTCTACGAATACAACTTGGTTAAAAGTTCCTCGTAAGGCGACCCTCCTGACGCCTAACCGGCACATGGAGAACTTGACTTGGAACACCTCTAACCTACCACTAGTATGCGGGCTTTGCAACGACGACCAGGCGCTTGTCGTACGAGCGCTCGTCCTCTAGCCACTCGCCCTCGCACGTAATAAGCACCAGCCGCGAGGGCCCTGTTTTGGAAAATAAAGAGGCGGTAGAGGCATCGGTGTCGTACAAAGCAACCTCTGACACCGTATAGACTAGTGTCTTGCCCGCGGCGTCCGAGACGGTTATATAATCCCCTTTGCTAATTTGTGAGAGATGCTCGAACACGCCCGCCCGGGTCAAGGCGTTGTTGACGTGCCCGTCAAAGACGGCGCTCCCTGCCTCTCCTGGGCGCGAACCTTCTGACCACCACCCCGCGTGCATAAAATCTTTTGGCGTACCCATAGAGCCGTCGGCCTTGTGTCCTATCTCCTCCACTTGCGCATCAATGCCAAGCGATGGCACCTTAAGGCGCGTCGGCACCAAGGCGGCCGAACTGCTTGCCTGCGCAGCAGGCAGCGGCACTGCCACGGGCCGCAAGGCCGCGGCCGGCGCAAAGGCGTCAAACAGCGCGTCCTCGCCCAAAACAGACTGCGCCATGCGCGAGGTAATATCGGCGAGTCCCACTAGCACTACAAAAATGCCTGCCGCAATGGCGACAGAGCGCAAGACGTTTGCCCATGCCTCGCGACGGTACGCAAAACGGTAGCGGCTAGCGGGTAACAATAGCAAAGGCTTTTTTGGCATGGGGGTAAAGGGCGATGCCGGTACCCAAAAGGAGTACGAGTGCCATGGCCAGTGCGGCATATGTCTGCGGCCCAAAGCCCGCGTTGGGCCAGGAAGGATACGCGATGGAGCTTAAGGTTATATTGAGCGGCGAAGCGGTGTACCCGTAGTACCCCGCCTGGTAGTCATAGCCGCCAACGACATTGACCGTGCAGTACGAGCGCTTGCTGCCCCATACTACCGCCACGCGATGCTCGCCGGACTCTTGCATGGGGGCAAGAAACTCCTCGTCCAAATCACGCACCGAATATTTGTCCTCCACTACCCAGGTAAAGGGGCCATCCGTATTGGAGACGGCAAAAAAGCGGGCGGTACCGCCCAGGGCTACCGTCTGGTACGCCGGGGCGCACGACACGTACGGCGCTTCGTAATTGGTCCGAGCCAAAGCCGCAGCAGGAGCGCCCAAGACAAAAGGTAGAGCAAGGAGTGCAAGGCAAGCGCCTATAGTTTTAACCATAGCGGCCCCATGCTACTAAAACCCGGCTGGTATGGCAACTGAGCTTAAAAACGCAGGCAAGAGGAGCGGGAGTATGAGGAGCGGAACGACAATGACCCCTACGGTAATCCAAAAGCCCCACAGTATATATTTGCGCATCTTTTCCGACGACTCATAGGCGGCATCTACCTTGCCCTCAAGCTCCGCGAGTTTTAGCTCCATCCGGTCGAGCTGTTCGTTCATAGGGCAAGTATACCCCTTCTATATCCCAGCTAGGCGGACAGCCACAAAGAGCACGAACGCCCCCAGTATGGTGGCCGCGGTAGTCCAAAAGGTCGGGTGTTTATGATGACTCTCGGGTATAAGGTCCGATGCGCCGATGTAGAGGAAAAACCCCGCAAACAAGGCGAGCAAGAGGCCTAAGTTGTCGTCGGTTACTCCGAATAAGAGGGTTGCTGAGATGCCCAAGACCGGCGCCACCGCGTCTACCAAAAGCCAGCGCATCGCCTTTTTGTAGGAGCCGCCGTGGCGCACTATGACGCTTACGGTATTTATCCCATCGCTAAAATCGTGCGCCAAGACCGCCGCGGCAACAACAAGCCCCACCGCCACATCAACCTGGAACGCCAAGCCGATACCGATGCCGTCCAAAAAGCTATGCAAAGAGAGAGACCCCGCGCGCACATTGCCCCGAGAGGACTCGTGGACGTCCTCGTCGCTGGAGTGGCTGTGCAAAAGAAGCAGCCTATCAAGGAGCAGGTAGAGCATAAAGCCCGCCGCTATGACTCCCAGCACCACATCGCTGCCATACGGCTCACCGAGCTCAAGCGCCTCGGGCATCAGGTCAAAGAACGCAACCGCAATCACCGCGCCCGCGCTAAAGCCCAAAATAAGATGCATGCGGTCGCGCAAGCGCAAAGCGAGCCACCCGCCGAGCATAGTTGCGGCAAATGCGGCAGCCGCGATAAGCATCAGAGTCATAGGTACGAATAGTATACCAAGAGGTCGGCGCTCACCTCTGTTGTCACTTTTCTATGCGTGTGGTCTTATAAATCCGGCTCGACGAGGCCTAGCCTAATTAAGCGGGCGTTTATAGAGCCTTTTTGCCGGCCGAATTCTTTGACTAGGGCAGATACCCCCGAGCCCTCTCTAAACATAGCGGTGAGCCGGTCGTCGTCCTCGCGGCTCCAGGGTCGGTAGGCGTTGGGGTGCTTGGCGCGCAGGCGGTCTAATTTTGATTCGCCCGCCGGCTCCTTTTTGGCATTCGGGTCGGGCTCGTGGCCGCCGGATGCTTTGACAAACTTTTTTTGCAGGTCGGACAGATCCTCTTGCGGGAGTTTGCTAAAGATCTCCTCGGCGGCCATGGACGCACTGCGGAACGCCGCATCGCGCTCCAAAATCTGCGGATGCACCGCCAAAGCGCGCTCGTTAAACCCGAGCAAAAATAGCCCCTCGAGCGTGCGCACGCGCGACAGCGCCACATAGCCCTGCCCATACTCAAACGCGCCCGACAGGTCCATGACCGCGGCATCCAGGCTCATCCCCTGGCTCTTGTGGACCGTCATGGCCCATGCCAGGCGCAGGGGCACTTGGGCCACTTGCGCCAAGACGCGCTTGCCGTCCTCGATGCGCCACTCCTCGGGCTCGGCCTCGATAAGTTTTTTATTGCCCGCGCCCTTAGATCTAGAAAGACGCACTAATGGCCAGCTGGCGGGGCTAAAGCCCTCCACAACCCCCAGTGTGCCGTTGACGTAGCCGTGCTCAAAGTTGTTGCGCGTAAACATGACAGATGCGCCCTCCTTTAGGTTCAGCACCTCGGGCGACAGGCAGCCGCGCTTAAGCGCCTCGATAAGCGTCTTGTTGCCGGTGGCGCGCATCTGGTAGACCTTGGCCGGATTCTCTATCCGCCCCAGCGCCTCGGTATTAAGACGGTCGACGTCCTCGTTGTGCGGGTAGAGCCTCGTGGCGCCCGGGGGGGCGCCGTGCCCGTAGCGCGTGCGCAGGAGCTCGCGATGCTCGTCCTCGAGCGTACCTGCGCGCATCGCCCCCAACAACTGCAAGAATAATCCGTCGTCTTGGCGGTGCTGCTCGGTTAGGTAGCACGTCAGCGGGTTGGCATGCTCCCACGCCGGCGACTCAAAAGAGAATCTGGTCCTTTCTCTGTCCTTGTTGACCGGCGGGAGTTGGAAAAAGTCTCCGACAAATACCACCTGCAGGCCCCCAAAGGGGGCCTCGCCCGCTCGCAAGGCGCGCAGTGCTTGGTCGACCAGGCTCAGGAGCCCCGCGTCGAGCATCGATACCTCGTCGATAATGAGCACGCGGGCCGCGCGCACGCGGCGCACCAGGGGCTCGCGCTCTAAAAGGGCCTCAATCTCCCACTCGCTTAGGCTTTTTTTAATCCCCACGCCGCTCCAGGCGTGTATGGTCATCCCGCCCACGTGCGTGGCCGCAATGCCCGTGGAGGCGGTAATAGCAGGCTCAATGCTGCGCTCGCGCAGCCAAGCAACGTATTGGTTGACCACGTACGTCTTGCCCGCCCCCGGCTCGCCGGTTAGGAATACATTGGCCCCGGTCTTTAAAATAGTTAGTGCTTGTTCTTGTGTCATAGCTCTGTGAAGCTGCGTGAAATCCGAACCTGCAGGAGACTCTGGAAAAACCAAGTTTGCCGGAGTGCGGATATTTTCTGAGGAAAATTCCTACGCTCCGCACCGTCGTGCTCACGACACTCCGGACAAACTTGTTTTACCAGAGTCTCAGAGCGGCGTAAAACAAGTCTGCAGGGGGCTCCGCAGGCGACCGGCCGAGGATCTGTCGATTTTCCTCAGAAAAGTCGTGTACCCCTGCAGACTTCGTTTTACGGAGCCTATTTCTCACCCTCGCCAAACTCCAAGCACACTGAGTTTAAACAATATCTTGCTCCCGTGGTAGTGGGCCCGTCGTTAAAGAGGTGGCCCAAGTGACTGCCGCACTGCGCGCACACCACCTCGGTGCGCACCATCCCATGACTGGTGTCGTCGATAGTCCTGGTAGCGCCCGGTAGTGCCTGGTCAAAGCTCGGCCACCCCGTACCCGAGTCAAACTTGGCCGTCGAGGCAAACAACGGGTTGCCGCATGCCGCGCACTTAAACATGCCGTCGCGGTCCTCGTGCAGCAGCTTGCCGCTAAACGGGGCCTCGGTCCCCTTTTGCCGCAGTACCTTGTACTGCTCGGGAGTTAATTTGTCCTTCCACTCTTGTTCTGAACTTGGCATAAGCGTATGTTTAGCTCCTAAAAGTTCTTCAAAAGGGAGTTGGGGGTCGTGTTCATCTCTCCCTTTTTAAGAAGCTTTTAGGAGCTCCTTTTAATTAATCCCAAACCTCCTCCGACACAGTTGTGATGTCCTGGCTGTCGGCCACTGCCGCGGGTATCACGCACAGCACCCGGCCCGCAATCTTAAAGTCCTCGCGCAATACTATGGGCTTGTATTTTGGGTCTTTATTTTCCGGATACAAAATCGTAACTCCCTCGCGCCGCTCGAGCCGCTTGACAGTAACCATGTCGCCGACAATAGCCGCCACCCGGTCGCCGGACTTAACGTTGTCGGTAAACTGCACCAAGATATAGTCGCCGCTGTTGATGCCCGCGTCGAGCATGCTGTCGCCCACCGCGCGCACTGCCACTATCTCGCCACTTTCCTCGACTATTTTTTTGTCTACCTGCAAAAACTCGTCGTATTGCTCGGCCGCAAAGGTCGACAAGTCGTCGCAGCCCACATTGGCCACCACCGGCACCGACACCAGCATTTCGGTACGGCCCTCGGCGTCTATGGGCCGCAGCTCGATGTTGCGCCGCGCATACTTGCGGCGCACCATGTAGCCCTTGCGCTCGAGTATGTCCAGGTACTGCACCACGGTGCGCAATGACTTAAACCCCAAGTTTTTGCGCAGTTCCTCAAGAGTAGGTGGCTCGCCCTTGGCCTGTATATACAGCGAAATGTTGTCCAAAACGCGCTTTTGTTTGCCGGTTAGTATACTCATGTGTGTATATATTGACCTAATAATACCATTACTGTAGCACAAATTGTGCCTGCAAATACACAAAATACACAAATTGCTGGGGATAAACTAGTCGGAAACATGCCAGAGCCGGTTGTCTAGTGCCCATCTGCCTGCCACTGGTCGATAAAGTTAAAATGATGCAAAAGATTGACCACATTTAAGACCAGGCCATCGCGGATAAACCACAGCGATACCGACTTGAGCCCCAAAGCCAGCACAACACTCCCCCACACCGGCAGGCGCCACGCCGCCACAAACCCCAGCATCATAACCACGCTGTCGCTTATGGAGTTTATGATGCTGTCGCCGGTGTAGCCCTGGGCCAGCGCCTGCTGGCGATAGTGATCAACAAGCCAGGGGGTGTTCTCGAGCACCTCCCAGCCAACCTCCACCCCAAGCGCCAATAGCAGACGCGCGGCGACGGAAAGCTTGGGCGCCACAAGCGTCAAGAGCCAATAAAACAAAAGCCCGTGTATAAAGTGCGAAAAGGTATACCAGTCGGCCAGATGCTGTGAGTTGCCGGGCCCCAGCACCACGCCCTCCCACAGCTTAATATAGCCGCACTCGCACAAGGCAGGCTGGCCCATAAGCCACAATGCCAGAGCCTGCAGTGCAACCAGCCCCGCGCCCCCAAGCCAAAACCAGCGCGAGTGCATTAGTTAGTGCGCGGCGTGGTTGTGCTGCGCCAAGTGCGTATGCTTGGAAAACAGCTCGCTCAGTTTGAGTTTGGCCACAAAGAAGAGGTAAATAATCTCGAGTATCCCCGCCGTGTTGACGACCAGCAGTATCAAAAACCACCAGTACTGCCCGCGCCGCGCCGCGTGCCACAGGGCCAGGCCCTTCCAAAACACCGACCATACTACAAATAAAAGTGCGAGAGGCAGCAAAGCCCCCAACCAAAACGGCAAAAACCACTCGTTGCCGCCACTAGCCAAGAACATGTGCCCCGGCCCCCAGTCTCCCCCGGGCCCATACATATAATTGTTCATACCCTAATTGTACACCCGCTAAATAACCAGCAGTATCGCGGCGGCAAAAAAGCTCAGAAGCCCGGCTAAGGTAACAGAAACAAGTGAGCGATGTACGCCGTACAGGGTCCACACGATGTTGTTGCCCAAAATAAGCCATACCGTGAGCGGTGAGAGTGTATCAGCAACTCCTAAAAACAAAATCACGTATATCTGCGGGTACAGGGCAAGGCCGGCCACTGCACCGTTAATAACCGCGAGCTTGTCAACGAGGTGATGATGTCCGCGCACCATAGGTGCGTGGCGAGGTGCGCGCATATGTTTAGTATACGCTACGCTTTAGCGGATTCCTGTGTCGCACTCAATAGACACACTAGTGTAGCTGCTCGGGCCAATTGTGGCAGAAACCAGGTTACAGCGCGGCAGCGTGCCCTCGCCCGCCGAGACAACGTAGCTGCCCGGTGGCAACGAAAACTCAAAGACGCCCTGTGCATCGCTCTTGGTAGTGGCAAACACCTGGCTGCTCCCCGCGCGCGACACTGCAACAGTGGTCGCGAGCGGCTTGTCGGCGCACTGCGGGTCTGGCGGGTCGCGCTCGACCGGGCACGTGGGCCCGGCCATCACTGTGCCGCGGATCCCGGAGTTGTAGGCGGCAAAGCCGCCCGGGGTCGAGGCGTCGCCCAGGCCCGGGTCCTCGTCTGCGCCGCCTGTGGGCTGTGTGGTCGTACCTGCCGGGCAGACAAACTCGCAGTTGGGGCCGGAGCGGCCGACATACGAGCCGTCGGGGCACTGCATGGCGTCGGCGGTGCAGGCCACGCCCTCGCCCAGCAACATTGCCTGCCCCAACTGCAATTTGTCCATAGGCGGCAGGCCCGAGGCATACCACCCGCCCAGTATCGCCAAGAGTACGACCAACACCGCGACAATAGTTGATGTTTTCATACCGCTAGTATACCCCTGCCCCGATATTTGCAAAAACTACGTAGTTAATTACGTAATTAGCTCAGTAGCCGGCTCAGGAATTTGATTATTCCTCTATAACTTCTTGTACTATCCCTTGTACTATGTCCCCTTCGTCTGGGGTTATGGGAGTATGCTTTTTGTTTGAACTCTTGGGCAGTAATTTTCTTACCCCTTCTACTCTCTCTCCATATATTTTAATTGTGACATTATCACCCAGTAGCGAAACTACTCTGTCGCCAGTATCAGCCTTGAGTTGTTGGCGGCATAAAACCAGGTCGCCGTCCTGTATGCCAGCAAGATCCATAGAATCTCCCTCGGCACGGAGGATAAAGTACTTAAAGCCAGGCCTAATTTTTACCTTGTCTACTGCGATGTATTCTTTAATATTTTCCTCTCCATAAAAGGGATCTCCACAGGGAGCCGAGCCCAGAAGTGGAACCTGAATTGTGTCTAAAGTTATCGGTGACTTTATTGATCTTGGGTAGGGAGCGATAGCGAGTAGCTCTTGCCGCCCCCTATCTTGGTTAATTTGCGGGTGGGCTTTTTGGCGACCCGCCTTTTTTGTGGCTTTTTCATGCCCCCATTGTACCCCCAAAAAGTACTGAGCTGGCTCAGTAGCTAAATACTGATCTAACTTTTTTGCACAGGCGCGGTGGTGTATGCTGGGGACAAAGCACATTTACAGGAGGTGTCCATGCGTACAGTGCTTGTTGCCGCCTTGCTGTTGTGGGCCACTGCTGCCCAAGCCGAGGAGCCCAAAGAGAATTGGGGCGTCTACCACATACGCACGCGGGCAACTATTTCGATCGCCTGCGACACGCTCGAAAAGATGCGCGATATTGTGGAGGCAGCCAACACCAGGGGCCCGTATGCTGTCGGCGAACGCTATCGGCGCTACCACGCACAGCAGGGTCGCTACCCCGCCCCCGGCTGCCTGGTGGTCAAGTTCCACAAAAAGGACTTTACCATCCTGCCGCTCGACGGCTACCTGGGTGTGGAGTCGGCGCCCAACCAACTGAGCGACGTTATCATCGTGGAGGTGTTTGACCGCAAGGGCAACGGGCTCTTTGTGGCCATCAACCGCCCCATTGGTTTTGGTCACACCATATAGCACCGCACCGCGCGCCCGCCTTGGGCGCGCGGTTTCTTTTTGCTATGCGATTAGCTCAGTAGCTAATTACGTAATTACCCCCTCCCTCCTCCCCACCCCCTTTTTCTTATACCAGTGTTTTGCAAAACACTGGTATAGACCGGCACTCAATCATCGACCGAAAAGATTTTAGAGGGGCTTGTGTGGCCGGAGAGCAGGCGCACCCGGGCCAAAGGGAGCCCCAGGTGCGCCGCCACCAGCTCGCGCACGCGCCGGTTGGCCAAGTTTTGCCGGGCGGGCACCTTAACGCTTATCTTAAGCCGCCCCTTGGGCAGCTCCTCTACTTTTTCCACCTTGGCCCCGGCCACCACCCGCACGCTTATATACATATCCCCACCATACACCCCAATTCTTATACCAGTGTTTTGCAAAACACTAGTATAGACTCCCCGCGTGGGGTTAGCTTGTGACGGACGGCATTCCCCTCGTTTCGCTTCATCACGAGTCCGGCTATAGCAAGCTTACGCACATGATCAGAGGCATTGTTATAGCCAATATGTAACCGCTCTGTTATATCCTCGACCGAGAGTTCTGGCTCGCGTTTGAGCAGGTCGAGTATTTACAGCCGCCGATGACTCGCAAAACCTCTTACTATCCGCTCTAGCTGCCGGTAGTTCATCTTTTCCATGCCGGCCACTATACCTACATCCCAGTGTTTTGCAAAACACTGGGATAGATAAGGTTACTTTATTTTGACGCCCTTAAAGGGCTTGCCGCGGTGCGACATCTGGTCGACGAACTTGCCTGTTTTTTTGTCGACTTTGGTAAACCGCTTGTTGCGCGGCGAGTAGGTCTGCGTTTTGCCCTTGACCATCCCCTTGCGCCCTTTGCCCTTTGGTCCGTTTTTTGCCATATATTACATAAAAGGATTACTGCTAGTAAGCGCTACGCCCAAAAAGTACGGCCAGAGGATTACCGCCAAGACCCCCTTCCAAAACGAGAGCCTTAGATACCCTATGGTAAAGAGCCATGCCGCTATCCAGAGCCCGCCGGGGAATGTATGGTTTTCTATCTTGATTTTATCGCTCATGTGTATGCGGTTACTCTATTAAATGTCCTATTTCTTTTTTGCAGCTTTCTTTGTGGCCTTAGGCTTGGTTGCTTTGGGCTTGCGGACCGGCTTGATGCCTTTGTTGCGCACGACGCCCTCCATGCGCGCCGCCTGCCAGCGTTCGTCGCCCTTCTTCCTTTTGGAGCTTTTTTCCATATAACTATTGAAAGTTGCTAATACCCCCATGGTACACCCAAATTGCCTGCGGTATTGCGGGGCGCAGGAAGATCAGCGCCCGACCAAGTTTGGTCGGGCGATTCTTTGTTGACAGCAAGCGGGACTAGGCGTAGCGTAACTATGTACCCCGCTCGCTTATGGGGACGAAGACGAAAGTTCTATTTGAAAGGACATACCATGCCTGCGAAGAGCGTCCAGGAAATCTTCTACGGTTTGCGCAACCTACAGCGGACCCCGGACACCGGCACGTTCCGGCTCACCGACAAGCCGATAAAGTTCCGGAAGCCGCCGGAGAGCTTGCGGGCGCGGCTCGACCTCTCGGCGCAGGAGTCCCCGGGTGCCTGGGACCTCTATACCGGCAAACTCGACACCGAGAGCCCCGGCAAATAGTGTCGGCTATTTGGGGCATCAACGAATTTCGCCCGGCCAGCAATGGCCGGGCAATTTTTTATGCGCGCTCGGCTTGGCGCAAGGACTTTCGTAACTCCTTATGGTTTGGCAACACTTGGCCCACCAGCGCCCAAAAGGCGGGGCTATGGTTAAACTCGCGCAGGTGGCACAGCTCGTGGACCACGACGTAATCCAAAACCTCGGGCGGCAAAAAGATAAGCTTGTAATTAAAGTTGAGGTTGCCTTGGAGCGAGCAGCTCCCCCACCGACTTTTGGAGTTTTTGATAAACACGCGGCCTACCGTGTGGCCGTAGTGCGCGTTAAAAAAAGACAAACGCGCATGGACAGCCATGCGCGCCTGCTCTTTGTGCTTTACGTACTGCTTGTGGTTGCGCCGACGCAGCATTAGTCGCGCTCCATGCTGTACACGCTGTACTTGCCCGAGCCCATCAAGAAGACGGCCAAGGCGCCCGCGGCGAGCATGACCTCGAGCTCGTAGGAGCCATTGGGGATGCTAACCAAAAGGAGTGCCACGACCATCTGGATACCGAGTACGAGCCCCGCAATGCGCGGTGCAACGCCCAAGGCGAGCATGATACCGCCAATGACCTCGATGGCGGCAATAAGCGTGGCGGTGCCCGGCGGGAGCCCGAGGCCCGCAAAGAAGCTCTCGGCCCCGGCGATGTTTTGGAGCTTCATCCAGCCATGGTTGATAAATACCCAGCCCGTAGCCAAGCGCACCAAGAGGAGCCCCATGGCTTTGTGGTAGGCAAAGCGCGTAACGTAGTTGATCATACTAAAAAACTAATTAATAATGCCCTGTGCTACTAGTATACGGGCAAATTTTACGCGCAAGCGGCTATTTCAACAGTTGTGCGGCCTGCTGCTCGATGGCCGACTTGATGCGGCTCTCGAACATCCGGAACATCAGGGGCAGGGTCGCGTCTAGGTAAAACTCGTGCTCGCGAACCTCGAACGTACCCGAGATACTCTGGCCTTGGGCCGTAAAACCAAAGGTGAGCGTGTCGCCTTCCCACTCCTGCCGCTCGATGGTGGCCTGGGTGCCAATTTTTTGCCGGGCGTCTTGTAGGGCTAGGACGACGCGCTCTTTAGCCTGTGCCTTACTAAACTGATGCGGGATGGTTACTTGCATCCTGTTTTATTTATTTGAGGTCGACCGAGGTGATGACCATGGGCTCTATGGGCCTATCCCCTGCGGCTGTAGGGGTAGCCTCTATCGCCTTAACTACATCGAGGCCGGCAATTACTTTGCCAAACACTGTGTGCTTAGTGTCGAGGAAGGAGTTGTCTGCCACATTGATAAAAAATTGGCTGCCGTTGGTGTTGGGCCCCGAGTTGGCCATGGCGATGGTGCCCACCGTATTGCGATTGTCGGCCGCAATTTCGTCGGCAAATTGGTAGCCCGGGCCGCCGGTACCCCAGCGTGCCTGCAGGGAGTCGTCCTTGCTAAGCGGGTCGCCGCCCTGGATCATAAAGCCCGGGATGACGCGGTGGAACTTGGTGCCATTGTAAAAGCCCGCTCCCGCGAGCTTGGTAAAGTTAGCGACCGTGTTTGGGGTGGCGCCGCTAAACTCGATTACGATGTCGCCCTTAGTGGTGCGGAGTGTGGCTTGCATGATGTTTGCTTGATTAGTAATAGCTGGAGATGATTCAGTGCTCTGCACTGTTTGAGGCTGCTGTGTCTGCTGCGTTTGCTCTTGAGTTTTGGTTAAGGAATACGCGTCAGTTGCAGCGGGTGCCGGAGCGCCGCTCAAAAAATACCAAGCACCGCCAAATACCGCAACCGCCAATACTACGGCCCAAACTGCAAACTTATCCATCGCGCTATTATCGCACAGCGACTTTTTTATACCAAGCATCAACCGCGAGCGCTAGGGCCGCGGCGGCAATAGAGAGGTCGCGGAACAAGACCTCAAACTGCGAGAGGTTAAACACGACAATGCCCGCGAGCATAAGCGCGGCAAGCGCCGCGGGCCAGTACACGCGCCAGCCCGACAAGAGCCAAAGGGCCACCGCCACCTCCACAACGCCAAAGCCGTGCAGCAGGACCTCGCTTGGTATGCCGGAGTTAAGAAGGAACGGCGGGAAGTACCCCACCCAGCTGTCTGGGTTGCCCAGCGCATTGAGCGGTGGGTACAGGAAGGAAAACGCCACCCCCAGGCGCAATATGAACTGAGTGCTATAGTGCATGCACCTTATTGTACCGTAACGGTGCCCCCAAACTGAGATGCCGAATGATTGTGGAACGAGAAGCTGCCGGTCTTACTAAACACAAAGGTGTAGCTTGAACCGTTTTGACACTGGTCAAACGGCGTCGCGCCAGCGTAGGAGCCCGAGCAGTGTGTCGCGCGGTCGCTGCCATCAAACTCGGTGTGCGTGGGGTGATCGTCAGAGGCTACCCACATGGCGCCCGTGGTGTCGTTGATAAAGTTGACCGCGCCGCCGACCGGCACCGTAACCGTTTTGGGCGAAAAGCCCGAGGCGGTGTAGTGGATAGTGGTGGTATTGGCGGCGTTTTGGCCCGCGCCCGCGCTTGGGTTGGCCCCCGCGTCTGCCCCCGCCCCGGCGCTGTCCGTACCGGTGTTGTTGGTGCTATTAACTACAGCGGTGGTGTCGCTTGTTGCGGGCATTGCAGGTGCCTGGGCAGAGAACCACCACCAGCCGCCGCCCAAAATGATAATGATTGCGATAATGACTACAGCCCATCCAGTATTGCTCATGAAAGAATAAAAAATTATGAATTGTTAATGTCTTTACTATAACACCATGCCCCACCTGAAGGATACATGAACCAAAAACCTGCCCATAAAGGGCGGGTGCGAGCTTGTGAGTGAGGGCCAGGCGGGTTTAGCGATGCTCGGAGGTTGTGAGGTACGCCAAGCAGCGCAGGCACTTGTTTTGCGTAGCACGGGTCTTGAGGTATTTGTTGCCGCACTCGCACACCAAAATAGGAGTCTTTTTTATCTTTACTATCCAATGCCCGTCCTGCTGAAAGGTCTTGGTCGGCCCGCGGCCCATGCGAGTAGGCTCGGGGCGCAGTTTGGACTGATGCTCCACTTTTTTAGTTATTTTTTTGGAGTTCTTTTTCATCTTTTTTTCACTCGTCTGTTTTCACTCACAAGCTCGTATTTTCGTACTGCACTATGCGCCGATAAAGGTCAGTGCCTTGCCTTTTTTGCCCGCGCGGCCGGTGCGGCCGATGCGGTGGATGTAGTCCTCGTGCGTGTTGGGCAGGTCATAGTTGATGACGTGCGAGACGCCGTTTATGTCCAGCCCGCGGGCGGCAACGTCGGTAGCGCACAGTATCTGCACGTGGTCCTTCTTAAAGTAGTCGAGGGCGCGGACACGCTGGCCCTGGCTCTTGTTGCCGTGTATGGACTCGGACTTAAAGCCGCGCGCCACCAGCGCCTTGGAGAGCTTTTCCACCCCATGCTTGGTGCGGCCGAATATGAGCACCTTGTCGAAGCCAGGCTGGATAAGCAGGTCGTGGAGCACCTGTATCTTTTCCGCGCCCGAGGGCACGCGTACGATGTCCTGGTCGATGGAGGCGGACGTGTCGCGGGTCTTGACTGAAATGCGCACCGGCTCGCGCAAAAACTCGCCGATGAGCCTCTCGATTTCGGTCGAAAGCGTTGCAGAGAAAAAGAGCGTGTGGCGCGGGTTTGGCAACAGCGACAAAATCTTGCGCATGTCCTGGATAAAGCCCATGTCGAGCATGCGGTCGGCCTCGTCGAGTACGGCGGTGGTAAAGTCGGAAAGGTTAAGCGCCTTGCGCTCGAGCAAGTCTTTGAGGCGCCCCGGAGTGCCGATGACAAATGCAGGGCGGCGGCGCAGCTCGGACATCTGCGGGCCAATGGAGGCGCCGCCGACGCACACGGTGGAGTAGAGCCCCAGGCCCTTGGCAAAGCCCTTGAACTCGTCGGCTATCTGCATAGCGAGCTCGCGGGTAGGCACCATGATAAGCACGCGGCCAGAGCCGGGGCTTAGGCGCTTGTTGATGAGCGGGATGAGGAACGCGGCCGTCTTGCCGGTGCCGGTGTTGGCGATGCCCACGACGTCGACGCCGCGGATGACGTGCGGGATGGCGCGGTCTTGTATCGGCGTCGGGTCGATGTAGCCCTTGTCGGCGATGTTCTTTTTGACGCGCTCATCGATGAGGAAGTCCGCAAAGCGGTGCTCGGGGACGAACTTCTCTACCTCTTCGGTAATGACGGCCTTGTTAACAAACTTGGTGATGTCGGAAAAAGAGCCCGGGCCCTTGCCGCGGCCGCCTCCGCGGGAGCCGCCCCTTCCGCCGAACTGCGGGCGGCTGCCACCCATTGGGCGGCGCGAAGAGCCGCCGCTAGTAAACGGGCGGCGGAATGCGGGCTTAGCGCCACCAGGGCGCGAGCCACCATGAGACCCCTTAGGGCCCCTATTGGATCCATGCGTAGGCATTGATGTGTATACTGTATCACAATGAAGCCCTAATTGTCAATGAGGCCCTAGGAAAATGCACCAAAAAAAGACAAGACCCCCGGCCGAAGCCGGGGGTCAAAAACTCACAAAGACTACTTGAGCGAAAGGGTAATAGTGTCGAGCGCGCCGGCAAACTGACGGACCTCAAGCGTCCGCTCCGTGAAGCGGCCCCATTTGACGCCGCGCACAAGCAACTCCCCGACTTCTTTTTGTCTCATCAACGCCGTCACGGCATGAGGAAGAAGTTTCTGATAAGACACTGGTAATGTAGCAAAGCGCATCATTAGTTCTCGGTGTTCGAACCGCAACACTCCCTCCAGGGTGTCGGGGCGCAGCATGACACAGTCGTTCCTCCTGCCATTATTACTCAAGGCCCCCTGCAACTGCCCGATTATGGCACTGGCTGTAATCTGCCAATCTTGACCAGGTGGAAAATTGTCGCGGGGGAACAATGGCTTCAATTCATTGAAGTCGATAGTCAGACTCTGCATGACATCCTCTCAAAGGCCCAAGCAATGGCACAGGATACCTGAATGTGCTGCTTGAACCGACGGGTATCCGTGAATGTTTATATAATCTTAAATCAATCCTGTCAATCTCACTTGAGCACCGACCACATGGCTGGGTCCTCTGCCCCGCCCAAGGAGAACACAGCTACGCCGCGCAGGCCGTACTCGCGCGCCTGGTCTATCTTATCCTTTATCGCCAGGGCGTCGCTCCAGGTTACATAATTAAACGGCTTGTTGCCGGAGAGCTGGCTGCCCAAGTTGGGCGTGCTGCCGGAGGTAGGCGTCTGTTGTGTTTTGGTCGTTTCGTCGCCGGTCGGCCTGTCCTCGGATTGACCATCATAGTAGGTAAAGCCCATCTCGTTGGCGCTGGTGCGGTGCGGGGTTAGTCCCAACTTTTTGGCAAGCTCGGTCGCGTAGTTTGGGTTAAAGGCCCACTGCACCTGGTAGTCGAAGCCGCCTCCGCCCTTAGGGGTAACGGCATACTCGTAGCCGTAGGCGGCAACGCCCAAGATTATCTTTTTCTTATCTATTGACTGCGCGGCAAGCTCTATCATGGCGCCTGTCCAGCCCGGGTCTGCCACAGGAGCATACGGTGCCGAGCGCGCAGAGTTGAGCAGGCGGTCGACGATGCCCTGGTCGTAGGCCATGAGCTCGACGCGGTCGCAGTATTTGTTCATGGCCGAGTAGTCGTTGGCATAGTCTAGGGCATCTGGCGGAATAGTATCGCCCGGCAGGTAGCGGTGGTTGAGCGGCGAGCGCGACTCGACCGTGCAGTACACGAACTTGTTGCCCATGCGCGCATAGAGGCCCTTGAGAAAAGTCGAAAAGTAGTCGCGGGTGCGGGCCTGCTTGGCCTCGAAGTCGATGTCGATGCCGTCGAATCCGTTTGCCAGGACCATGTAGGCTATCTCGTCCTCGAGTGCGATACGCTTTTGCGTATCGGAAAGCACGGCGTGTATGGTGGGCCCGTCGCCCATCACGACCGAGGGCACCACCCTAACGCCCGCGGCTTTTGCCTTGGCGATAAACGAAGCCCATGGCTCTTGCGACGGAAAAAAGTCGCCTACGACCAGGCCGTCGGCATTAACTTTGTAGCCAAACGGCATGACCGATGTAAGTTGGCTGAGATGCGGCGTAACATCGTCGACACTCTGCTGCGCACGCCAGTCGGGCATCCATCCGGAAAACTCCAAGGGGCCCGTCCACTTCGGCGCAATCGACTTGCCGGTAATGACGCCTTGCTGGTTGGGGTCAACGCCCGGGGTTACGCCCGCCGGGGCGTGTGCGGTCGAGGCCCCTACGGAGCCGGTCGAAGTAAGCCCCAGCACCGCCTGCGTGCGCGGGCCGACAATGCCATAGCTTGAGCCGGAACATACGATGGTATTGTCGCACTGAAACTTTTTAACCGCAGCCAGTGTGAGCGGCCCAAAATAGCCCGTGGCGCTGGCAGAAAGATAGCCCTTGGCAATAAGCTGCGTTTGGAGCGTCTTAACATCCGCCCCTGAGAGCCCCGAGGTAAGCGACCGGGCAGAGACACTGGCAGGCAGTACAGACACTGCGATTATAAAAGCGAGCGCGATAAAGACACCGATGGGGTTGGTGCGCATATATATAGTATAGACGACAGTGGCGGTCTTGCCTTACGCAGGACTACTCGTAGTCCTCGCCCCTGCGCGGGACAAACTCGTAGACCGAGCTGTCGTCGTTCTCTATATGCGCAAAAGCCAACGCCTGGTCCTCGAATATTTCGAGAAACTCCCTCCAACTGATGCGCATGAGCGAGTCGCCCTCGCCCCAGTCAAAGCGCAGGTCGGCCTCGCTGCCTTCCACAATGGCAGGCATGCCGCCGCGGCCCTGAGCCCAGGCGCGTATCTCGTCATGATTGGTGGTTATAACTTGCTGCATACCCCACTTGTACCGCGCAGTGGGTGTTGTGGCAATGAAGGATGCGGGCTACCAGCCTAGGCCCCGGGCAGCCAAGCCGATGAGCACGATGCCCAGAAAGTTCATGACGTAGGAGATGACAAAAAAGTAGCGGTTGCTTATCTTAGAGAGCCCCAAGAGCGCCAGCCCAAGCTCGTCCGGGAGCGGCGAGGCGATGATGAGCGCGCCCACCCAGGGCAACACCCGGCGGAAGCGGCGATGCTTAAAGATATGGAGTATGCGCATAGCGCGTGGCCCGCGGAGCAAAAACTCGGCGTCGCGGCCTATGCGGTCGCGTACGAACATAAATATGAGGTAGTCGCCCACCACCGAGCCCATGGCGCCCACGGCCGCAATTAAAAACACGTTGCCCTCCTGCGCCAGCTCGCCCAACACTGCAATAGCGGGTGCGGTGGTTAGCAGCGAGGTAAAAAAGAGCCCCGCAAGAAAGCTTGCGTACAGCGCGCCGTCACCGGCTTGTGCCAAGGCGTAGTGCACAAACTCGAAGTGGACAATGGCCCACGCCGCCCAAATGCTTGCCGCAATAAACAAGGCGTCCTGCAGTAGGCGGGCGCGCATCTTTTTCATACTCTTAGTATCGCACGCTACTCGGTAGTGGAGCCGTCCCAGTGATCATTGGGCTCGTCTTGGTCCGCGTCGGCCTTGGTCTTGTGCACCAGGCCGTCCTTATGGTTAGGCGGCGAGTAGACGGTATACAGTTTAAGCGCCTCCTTGCCGGTGTTTATAATATTATGCTTGGCACCGGCGGGCACCACAATGGCAAAGCCGTCGGCTAGCTCATGCTCGACGCCGTCGAGCACTACCTTGCCCTGGCCCGCCTCTATGCGCAAGAATTGGTCGACGCTGTTGTGCGTCTCCTCGCCGATTTCGCTGCCTGCCTCGATGCTCATGACCACCAGCTGGCTGTGCTTGCCGGTATATAAAACCTGCCGAAAATTCTCGTTGTGTAGTGTTGCCTGCTCGATGTCGTTTATGTAGCCTTTCATAGCTACCAGTATAGCAAATTAGCGCGTGCGGCCGCCGGGCTGCTTGCGCAGGCGCACCGACTTGGGGGTTATCTCGAGGTATTCGTCGCCCTGCATGACCTCGAGCCCGCGCTCGATAGTGAGCGTGTACGGCGGGATAAGCTGTATGGCCTCGTCGGAGCCGGACGCGCGCATGTTGGTGAGCTGCTTGCCTTTGGTGGGGTTGGCAAACATTTCGTCGCCTTTGCTGGTGTTGCCGATTATCATGCCCTCGTACACCTCGGTTGCGGCGCCGATGTAGAGCACGCCGCGGTCTTGCAGGTTATAGAGCGAGAAGCCGAGCGCCTTGCCTGCGGCCATCGAGACCATGGAGCCTACTGCGCGCTTTTCTATCTCGCCGGCGTAGGGACGGAACTCGATAAACCGCGAGGAGAATATCCCCTCGCCCTTGGTGTCCAAAACAAACTGTGAGCGGAAGCCCAAAAGCCCGCGCGTCGGGCCCTCGAATATCATGCGGACGGCGCCATTTTCGGGCTTTAGGTCCTTGAGTATCGCCTTGCGCTTGCCCAGGCGCTCGATAACCGAGCCCTGGTAAACTTCGGGCACGTCGATAATGACCTCCTCGTACGGCTCGAGCTTTTGGCCATTTTCCTCGTGATAAATTACCTGCGGCTCGGAGACCTGGAGCTCGTAGCCCTCGCGGCGCATATTTTCCAAAAGGATGGCGATGTGGAGCTCGCCGCGGCCGTAGACGCGGAACGCTTCTGCGGAGCTAAAGTCGACCTTAAGCCCTACGTTTATCTCGAGCTCCTTCTCCAGCCGGTCGCGTATTTGGCGGGTCGTAACAAACTTGCCCTCGCGGCCGGCAAACGGCGAGTTGTTAACGAGGAAGTTAAGTCCGATGGTCGGCTCGTCTACCGCAATAGTGGGCAGGAGCTCTACCTCCTGGCTCTCCCCCACAGTGTCGCCGATGTAGACATCGCCGAGCCCCGCAACGAGCACGATGTCGCCGGCCTGCGCCTCGGGGATCTCGATGCGCTCGAGCCCCTTGAACGAGAATATTTTTATAACCTTGGCCGGGTGCGTCTCGCCACTCTGCTTTTTGACAAACAAACTTTGACCCGTCTTGAGTACCCCCTCGTAGATGCGCACTACGGCCAAGCGGCCCAGAAAATTGTCGAGCCCCAGGTTAAACGGCTGCATGCGCAAAGGCTTAGCCGCGAGCGACTCATCAACCGAGGGCACGTGCTCGAGTATGGCGTCCAAAAGCGGCGTCAGGTCTTTAGAGTCGTCGGTTAAGCTTTTTTTAGCGATGCCTTGGCGGCCGATGGCATAGATGACCGGAAAGTTGCTCTGCAAGTCGTTGGCACCCAGCTCCAAGAAAAGCTCCAAGACTTGCTCCTCGCAGCGCGCCGGGTCGGCGGCGGGCTTGTCAATTTTATTGATGATGACCATGGGCCTGAGGCCCAACTCGAGGGACTTCTTGAGCACAAAGCGGGTCTGGGGCATGGGGCCCTCTTGGGCGTCTACTACCAAGAGCACGGAGTCGATGGAGCGGAGAACGCGCTCGACCTCGGAGCCGAAGTCCGCGTGGCCCGGGGTGTCGACGATGTTTATCTTGGTGCCCTTGTACTCCACCGCGGCATTTTTGGCATAAATGGTGATGCCGCGCTCTTTTTCGAGCTTATCGGAATCCATAGTGACGCCCTCTTCTACTGCACCACATTGGCGCAGCAACGCATCGGTAAGCGTGGTCTTGCCGTGGTCGACGTGCGCAATAATGGCGATGTTGCGAATTTCCATAGTGTCTTTTGTATTGGTTTGCAGCTAGCTGCAAACAAAAAAGCGCCCAGGCGCTCTCGTATATATAGTATACGCCAAAACCGCGATTACACAAGTCTATTCTTTAGAGTTCATTTCAACCAACTTTTTCCAGTTTATAGTTCCATCTGAGCAAAATTCCTTGGAAAACTCGGAGGTGAAGCGGTTTATAAGGGTCGCATATTGTTTTTGAAACTCATCATTCTTCTCTCTCGCTTGATAACCCAAAGGCTCAACTAACTCTGTGTACAAACCAATGTCACCAGAAATAAACTCCCAAAACGCTTGGCCGGAATATTTTACATAGTCCCCCTTGTCCGCATTGTCTCTCCCGTAACAGCATCCGTTTACAGCGACGATATTTTTGCTGGAGGTATTAGTTTTTAATATTCTCTTTGCCTTTTTAAAATTATCGACCATTCTGGCAATCTGGCTACTATTTCCCCAATTAGGGCCTGATTTTATAGCAACGATATATTTTATTTTGTCTTTGGTAAATTCAAGGTCGATCCCTTCCGCGGCAGATTTCTCTCCGCTATAGATCTGACTGCAGATGTATATTGCCAACTCCTCAAGAAAACCACCAAATAAGGTTTCTTCCTGGGAAGAAAGGTGAGCATCAAGAATTTGTTTTACAAGAGCCTCGGAAGTGAGGACGTTCTTCGCTTTGAAAAGGTAGGGGTTTTTTCGAGCAAGAATGGTCTTTAGCTCAAGGCTAGTGAGACTCTTGAGTCTGGCAGCATGAAAGCCGCCTACGTTTTGAGAGACGTACTCACCTATATCTTGGAGAGTTAACCCTTTCATTAAACTAGATTTTTTGGAACCTTTCGATAAAGAGAGGGGCCTCTTGGACCGGTGCCTCGTCGAGGCTCTTTTGGGCGATTTCATAATATTCTTCAAGAATTTCAATACCTATAGAATTCCTTCCCATCCTCTTTGCGACCTTAGAAGTAGTACCAGAGCCAAGGAACGGGTCAAGTACCGTGTCTCCTTCCTTAGTAAATAGCTTTATAAACCATTCTGGTATCGCTTCGGGGAATACTGCACTATGGCTCTTATTCCCACACTCTGTTGCGAGATGCAAAACATTATTAGGATAAGCCATGTCCCTGTTAACCCAGTTCGCGATTTTCTTTCCAAAACCGCTCCCAACTTTAGATTCATCGCGGACAAGATCAACCGCACTCAAATTTTTTAGACGAGACTTTGCCCAATCGCCCGTAGGCACCATGACCGCCTCTTGATACATGGAAAAACTTTTTGCTTTATTAAACTGCAAAAGTCTCTCCCAAGAATCTCGGAACCGATTAGGCCACTTGCCGGGGAAAGAATTTTTTTTATGCCAAACAAATTCCTCCGTCCATAACCACCCTTGCTTGCGCAGCGCAAGAATAAGTTCGAGCACGTAGGTGTGCCGCTCCCCTTCTAAGACTTTTTCTTTTATATTGAGGATGAAGGTTCCCGTAGGTTTTAATGTCCTCAATAATTCTTCGGAGATAGGGAGGAACCAATCCACATACTCGTCTGGGTGTATACCTCCATATGTGTTCTTCCGCTGATCTGCATAAGGAGGCGAGGTAATAATTAGGTCAACTGAATTCTCAGACAGTTTCTTAAGCTCTGTCTCTGAGTCGCCTAAAATTACCTGTGTAGAAAGGGGTCTCATTTGTACTGATTATAACAAATGCTATTTTTAGTGCTCGTTTTTTTGTCCCCTTATTTGTGTACCCTTTTAAGAACAGCTGTGGTGAAGTTTTTTGCTTGTGTACCGCATATGCCGCAAATAGTTACTTAGACAAGTCGAGCACTTCGTCAATGCGCACTTGGGCTACGAACTCGGGGACGTGGCTGACCAGTATCATCGGGCCCTCGTAGGCGGAGAGCGCCTCGGCGATTATAGGCAGGTGGCGGAAGTTGATATGGTTGGTGGGCTCGTCGAGTATCAAAAGGCCCGGCTTAAGCAAAACAAGGCGTGCAAACGCCACCAAGCCCTTTTGACCCTCGGAGAGCGTGCCTATTTTGGCGTGGAACAAGTCGCCGCCAATGAGGAAGCCGGCCGCGACCCGACGCACCTCGTCCTCGATAGGGCGGCTAAGTACTGCCGAGAGCTCCTGATAGACGGTCTTGTCAAAGTCGAGGTTGGAGAAATCTTGGCGGTAGTAGCCGATGCGCGTGTCTTTTTGGAGCGTAGCGCCCTTGGCCGTACCATCGGCCAGCGACTGCAAAAGTGTGCTCTTGCCGATGCCGTTGGGGCCGGCAAGCAGGAGATGGAAGTTTTTGCGCAGAGATGCTTTCATTTTGCGCTCGATTGGTTTGTGCTTCAGAATCGTGGTAAGCGAGGAGATGGTGAGTATCTCGCCCACAAGCCCCTCTTGGAATGGTATGCGGAAGGAGCGTATGGCTTTGTCTTCTTTTCGTACATCCACCTTGGCCTCCTCAAGCTCCTCGGCCTTCTCCCTCATGCGTTTGGCGACCATGCGCATCTGCCCCCCCTTGTTGGCGAAAAAGTTGGCTTTGTCCTTATTTTCTTGTATCTCTTTGGCCAGCAAGGCGTTGCGGCGGTTTTCTTTCTCGATGCGCACGGAGATCTCTTGAAGCACGTCGTTATAGTTGCCCACGTACTGCTCGACCTTGTGCGTGCGCACATCGAGGTACAGGACGCCTTGCGTAAACGAGTTGAGGAACTCGGCGTCGTGGGATATGACGACGACGGTCTTCTTATAATCGATAAGGAATTTGGTCAGATGCGCTATCCCCTCGTGGTCGAGGTTGTTGGTGGGCTCGTCCAAGAGCAGCAGGTCGGGGTTTTGTATCAAGGCTGACGCCAAGAGGAGGCGCGCCTGCTGGCCGCCCGAGAACGTGCGGATGACCCGCTCGTGCGGGGCGGCAAGATTGACGACCTCCAAGACGGCGTCGATGCGCGGGTCAATGTCGTAGACTTTTTTAGGAAATACGCTCTGGAAAAAATCGCGCACGGTTAAGTCGAGATGGTCGCGCGGTATGACCTGCCGGCTTATCGCGATAGTAAGCCCATGCTGTATCTCTAGCTTACCCGCCTCGGGCGCATGCGCCCCTATGATGAGGCCGAAAATGGTACTCTTGCCCGCGCCGTTTTGGCCCATGAGCGTCGTCTTCTGGCCGCGGCGTATAGAAAAATCGACCCCATTAAGAATAGGTTTCTTGATTCCGAAGTCGTAGGACACACGCTGGAACCGCACGATAACCTCGCCCCGTGTCATTTAGCAAAAAATAACACAGGTTAAGGCAAAAATCAATTTATTTACTTGCCGCCGGCGCCCTTTTTGGGCTTCTTTTTGTCTTTGCGGTACGCGTTGTTTCCTTTACCCATAGATAGTTGGTGCGATGCTAATCATCATCCTCGTCTTCATCATCTTCATCCTCGTCAGTATCGTCGTCGGTGTCCTCATCCTCGTCGTCATCCTCGTCGTCGTCTAAGTTGTTGCACGTATTGCCGGAACCGCTTGAGTCGCATTTGATCTCGAATTTTATCTCCTCCTGGCCGTCCTTAATCTTGACTTCGATCTTGATGCGCGAGTTGGCCAAGTCCTCACTGGTGAAGCCTGCAAGGAGCTCGTTAATCTTGGCGAGCGTCTGAGGGCCTACCGCGCCTACCTGATCGATCTTTAGCTTGGCCTGCAGGCGCTTTACCGCTAGCTCAGTGAGCGGCCCGAAAAAGCCGGTTACGAGACCCTCCGGATAGAGCGACGGGTCGCTCGAGAGTATTTTTTGCAACACTCTCACGTCTTCGCCATTGGAGCCCATTCTTAGGAACGAGCGCAGTTTGAGCCAGTTGGCAGTGGTAGAGTCGAGGGTAGAGGTACTCGTCTTGCCTTTAAAGACACTTTCTGAGGCCTTGGATGAGTTGTTACCCTTGAGCGACGATTCGACATTTTTGACAATAGAGGCATCGGCGCCAAACGACGACACTAGGTCAATAACCGCCTGTATCTGCGCCTCGGTAAGCCCCGCAGCCTGTGCCGGAGCCGGCATGACCACCAGTAGTGCCGCAAACAGACCTGCGATGCTCAGAGAATAAATAAATCGCTTCATGTGAAAATATAATTAACCTATAAGCTACCCTTATAGTATACATCCACAATTGACTGCAAGACTTAAAACTTTGGCTGCGGGACTTGGGGTCGAACCAAGATAAACGGATTCAGAGTCCGTTGTCCTACCATTAGACGATCCCGCAATACAGCCCAAAATATAACAAAAAACGGCAAAAATTCAACCCTTAAAAACGCCCAAACCAGGGGTTTGCCGGGCATTTGGCTGGTTTGGGCTATAGAGCCCTCTCCCCTGCGGCCTTAACAAAGGCCATAAATAACGGATGCGGACTCAGTGGCCGCGATAAAAACTCCGGGTGGAACTGCGTGCCCAGCATAAAAGGGTGCTCTGACGCAGGGAGCTCGGCTATCTCTTGCAAATTATGCTCGGCGTTAGTGCCGCTAAAGACAAGCCCGGCCTCGGCAAGTTTAGAGACATATTCCGGATTGACCTCGTAGCGGTGGCGGTGGCGCTCCATGACCTCTTGCTTGCCGTCCTCCTTCGCCAAGGCTCCGCAGGACGCGTACGCCTCGCGCGCGATGGTCCCCTCTTTGAGCGTGCAGGCGTAGGAGCCCAGCCGCATGGTGCCGCCGTACTCCTGCTTAACCAGCTTATCTTTTTGGTCGGGCATGACGTCTATCACTACATGCGGCGCGTCTTTGTTTATCTCGGCAGTATTGGCACCAACAAGCCCGGCTTTATTGCGCGCATATTCGATACACAGCAGCTGCATGCCGTAGCACAGGCCAAAGTACGGTATCTTTTGCTCGCGCGCATACTGCACCGCCGCGATGATGCCCTCCACCCCGCGCGTGCCAAACCCCCCGGGCACCAATATGCCATGGTAGCCGGAGAGCGCTTTTAGCTTAGTCGGATCCTTTTCGTAATCCTCGGAGTCGAGGTAGGACAGCTCTACTTTGGCATCGTTGTAGTAGCCCGCGGTCTTGATGGCCTCTAGCACCGACAGGTATACATCGGACAATACGTACTCGCCCGACTCGAAGTACTTCCCCACCACCGCCACCTTGAGCGTCTTTGTGCCGTTTTGGGATTTTTTTACAAACGACTCCCATTCGCTCAGGTCTGTGGAGCGCTTCTCTAGCCCCAAGACATCGCAAAGGATGTCGCCCATGCCGTCTTTTTCGTAATTGAGCGGCACGTCATATATCGAGCGCACGTCCGGTGCCGAGATGACGCGCTCGGGCACTACGTTGCAGAAAATCGCTATCTTGTCCTTGCGCTTTTGGTCCAAAGCTACGGTTGCGCGCGCCAAAATAACATCGGCCTGGAGCCCGGCCGAGTTGAGCTCGCGGCTCGCATACTGGGTTGGCTTGGTCTTCATCTCGCCGATGTTGCCGGGTATGGGCACGTACGAGAGAAGACCAAGCCAACC
>Ga0209542_10003585_pt1 | contig 33085 bp, 39 predicted proteins | sample RifCSPhighO2_01_FD_184028 | JGI IMG/M metagenome (GOLD analysis project Ga0209542, IMG submission 184028) | Soil microbial communities from Rifle, Colorado - Rifle CSP2_plank highO2_0.1 (SPAdes) (version 2) | ecosystem: Environmental > Terrestrial > Deep subsurface > Rock core/Sediment ... | reverse complement strand
ATATGAGGTGGATATCAGAAACAGGGTCGCTATCCGGAAGATAATGAGCGGTGCAGATGGTATTTTCCATTTGGCGGCCCTTGCCAGAGTGCAACCATCAATTCTAGACCCTTGGCTGACTAACGATGTGAATATTGATGGAACACTGGCTGTGCTTTTGGAGGCACGCGATGTAGGAGTTAAGAGTTTTGTCTATTCAGCTTCTTCTTCCGCTTACGGCGATGCGGTAGTATTACCAGCGGGCGAAGACTTGTTGCCTCGACCACTTTCTCCATATGGCTTGCAGAAATATGTGGGTGAGCACTATACTCGTCTTTTCTCGCTACTTTACGGAATGCAGACTGTCTCCCTTAGATATTTTAACGTCTATGGACCAAGAGCTAAGGTAGACGGATCGTATTCACTTGTTGTTTCCAAATTTCTCGCACAGCGCAGTAGAGGTGAGCCAATGACTGTGGCTGGCGATGGGACTAACACACGAGCCTATACGCACGTGCGAGATGTTGTCCGTGCGAATCTCCTGGCCATGGAGATGAAGAAGGTTGGCAAGGGCGAGGTGATTAATATAGGTGGCAATAAAGAGTACTCCGTACTCGACATTGTCGGCATGATTGGTGGCCCAATAACTAATATCGAAAAGCGCGTTGAGCCAAAACGCACACTTGCCGATACAAGTCGAGCCAAGACCCTCCTCGATTGGCAACCGACTATCGATTTTGAAGATGGGATTGCTGAAATGAAGCGTTTGTACAGTCTATGAATCATTTGGGGTCCGGGACCCCAAGTCAAGTGGAGGGGGGATTTACGATAGTTAGTGGGCGAGGGTGTAGGCGCGAGTGGAGCGGGCACCGGCCGCGCGGAGGGTACGAGAGAGTTCGCGGATAGTGGCGCCGGTGGTATAGACGTCGTCGATGATAAGCACGTCCTTGCGAGCGACACTTGTCGGATTAGGGACGTTGAAGGCGCCTTCGAGATTATGCAAGCGCGCTTTGCGGTTGCCGAGGGCCACCTGACTCTCGGTATGCCTAATTTTTTCTACTGCCAGTTCCGAATAAAGACCAGTGATATTACTTACTGACTCGGCCAAGAGTTCGGCCTGATTGAACCCGCGCTCGGCAAGTCGCTCCCGCGAGAGCGGAGCCGGCACTATGATTGTTCGCTCGCTCTTGTAGTCAATATCATCTCCAAGGTCTTCCAAGATTATGTCTGCAAGATATGGGCCTAATATGCCTGCAATACGGGAGGCGTGTCTATACTTGAGAGCTCTGATCGCTTTGCGCATTATCGGGTCGGCATAGGCGAAGCGCGCTCGATGATTGTCTCTCGTATATGGGGCATCAGGGATTGCGTCAACACACTTGGTACAAAGAGGGACATTCGCCTTGTGACAACCAAGACAACTATCTGGGTATAAAATGTTAAGGATAAAGTCGAACATGATATAATTATGGCACAAGTATGAACTTTTCATTGAAAAGGTATTTTTCGAATGCGCTTAGTGACAAAAGAAGCGTAATAGGATTAGATATTGGATCATCCTCGGCCAAGGTTATTCAACTTACTAAGAAGAATGGCCGAGCTGTCCTTGAGACATATGGTGAGATCGCTCTTGGGCCGTATGGTGGTCTTGCTGTTGGTCAATCAATTATTCTCCCAACTGATAAATATGTTGAAGCCGTCAAGGATCTCCTTCGTGAGGCTAATGTCACTACCAAGATTGCGGCTATCGCACTTCCTATCAGGTCATCATTGCTCACTGTTCTTGAGTTGCCTTCATATAAGGAAGATCAGATCAATCACATGGTCCCCATTGAGGCTCGCAAACATATACCGGTTCCAATCAGCGAGGTTACTCTTGATTGGTGGGTTATTCCTCGGCATGAGTTTAAGACTCCAATCGAGGGCGGTGGCAGTAATGTTCCCGGAGATAAGATAGAGGTTCTCCTTGTCGCCATCCACAAGGGTTCGCTCAAGAAGTTTCAAGACATTTCCACTGCCCTTGGCCTTGATGCGCGCACTTACGAGATCGAGACATTCAGCTCAATACGTTCTGTTTTGGCGCGGGACATCAGCGCTATGGCCTTGCTTGATGTGGGGGCGGGCACGAGCAAGCTTACTATTATTGATTATGGCGTTGTGCGGGTGTCGCACACTATCAACAAGGGTGCTCAGGATGTTACCATGGCAATTTCCACCGCTTCCGGATCCAGTTTCACCGAGGCGGAGAAGGAGAAGCGTAAAGGGGCGGTGAGTGGTAATTCTACCGCAAGCACAATTATGGACTACATATTCTTTGAGGCTAACTCGGTCATTGAGGAGTATCAGAAGAAGAATGGTCGCTTGGTCACTAAGGTTATTTGTACTGGCGGGGGAGCGCTCTTGCACGGTTTCATCGGGTCGGCTCAGAAACATTTCCAATCCGAGGTTGTTCTCGGCGATCCTTTCTCCAAAGTGGAGACACCCGCTTTCCTGCGCGATTTACTTGCCCAGGCCGGACCGGAATTCGCCGTAGCTCTTGGCCTGGCTATTCATCAACTCGAAGAGGCGTAACATTGATACTTGACTTCTGTCAAGTATTTTGCTAGGGTGACTCCAGAGGGGAGGTCACCGCCATGAACTGTAAGGTTGCTATGCGCATCACGGTCAGTCGGCAAGGTGGTTGGCACAGGAGGAAGAAGCGTCTACGCAACAAGGCAACCAAGCATATTGCGAATTGTCAGTCGTGCAAGTCTTGGCAAGCTGAGATGATGAGCGCTTACTTCAGGAAGCGACACCTAATGCCTCCGGAGAGTGGAGAGTTGGGTGTGCTCGAGAAGGTGAAAGCCCTATGCAAGTACTGTGGGGGAACCGGTGTTATTGAAACCGGTAATAACGATTTGCCATGCCCTTGCCCGGCGGGAGATACAGCTAAGTTCAGTGTCGCAGGTGAGGGTTTCCTAACAGGTGCTGAGATCAAGCGCCGAGATGCTCAGTCCCAGATGCCCACCAAGACAGGCGATCGCATCGAGTACGGGTATCTGTTTGTGTGGAAGGAAGATCAGCAAGCATGGTTGAGTTTGGCAGGCGATGTTGTTGTCAGGCCACCTATAGGGCCAGGCACCACATGGGAATACGTTGACCGTGTGGCAGAAGAAGAGCACTTGGTTTCCGGCCATCAGGCCGAAGGTCGCGTGTTCTGTATCGCCACATGTCTGATCGAACGCAACAAGAGAGATGCTCACCTGTAATCTAGCAGACAAAAGGCGCACGACCCACTACGGGTACGGCGCCTTTCTTTTTTTTTGTTTATCTCCTGCAACTGTGAATAAGGTTGACGCATAATTACAGGACTCTGATACAATTGTACTTAATATGGATCCCGTTAGAAGTCTAGGGAAATATTATACATACAAGATGTCAAAGCAATTACAATTAGTTACAAGTAACTTCTAACGGGATGGATGTCAACCCAGGAACTTCGTCTCTTCGCACTTCGTTTATACCGAAGTCGAATCTCTCCAACCCGCCAAGGAAGAAGGAAGGTTCGAGTTTTATAACATTCATTTCCATTGCTGTTCTTATGGTTTCGCTCCTTGGCTGGCTTGCCGCGTATGGGTACAAGTATATGATAGCCAAGGACGTACAAGTTCTTGAACAGTCTATCACCAAGGCTCGGGAATCTTTCGACCCGTCACTACTTAAAGTTTTCGAGAATTTGGACAGAAGATTGATTGCCGCAAACGGCCTTCTGGAGAGTCACAGCAAGGTTTTACCCATTTTCGACCTTTTGGATAGAGTTACTCTAAAGAGCGTCAAATACAGCTACCTTGGGTATGTTAATAATGGCATTGCGGTTTCAGTTAAGATTACCGGAGAGGCTATCAACTTCGAGTCTATCGCTCTTCTGGCCCTTGAGTACAATAAGAGCGGGAAGATATTAAACCCCATCATTTCCAATCTCGGTGTACTCGTGGACGGGAAGGTGACCTTCAACGTGGCTTTCAATGTTGATTCGAGTCTTGTCTCGTACGTGGCTCCCAAAACTAAAACACTAGAGGGAATATAATATGAAATTTTTCATCCCAATTATCGCTCTTGCCGTCGCCGGGATCGTTTTCTTCATCCCCACTAAAGGCGCTATGGAAGCGACCAATCCTCTCGTGGCTAAGAGAGAGGATCTGAGGGAGGCCCTGGAGAATGCCAAGAAGATACAAGTAGTGCGCGAGACTCTTGAGAATAGATACAACTCTCTCAAGCCGGATGATCTTGCCAATCTTCAGAAGATGATCCCCGCGCATGTTGATAACGTCCGTTTGGTGATTGATATCAACAGCATGGCGGACAAATATGGTATGGTTCTCAAGAATATTGAGATTGGGAAAGGTTCGAGCGGAAACAAGGATCCCAGCCTTTCCACAATCACTGGCGATGGTCCGGAATACCTTGACATGCGTTTTCTGGTAAGCGGGAGTTATGACGCAATGAAGCTGTTCGTAACAGACCTTAGCAGGAGTTTGCGTATTGTGGATATAACAGATTTAACTTTTTCCGCGCGGGATCTGGATCTTTACGATTTCTCGATTTCCTTGAGGACTTATTGGTTGCAGGATAAATAATTGAAAAAACGGGATGAATCCCGTTAGAAGTCTAACCCAATAATATCACACAATATGGTCAAAAAATTACAATTAGCAACAAGTAACTTCTAACGGGATGAATAACGGAATAAAAATAATCGTGGTGCTCGTCCTCCTTGTTTTGGCTTTTCTCGGCCTTAATTACCTTAAGAGTTCGAATACCGCACCCACTTCCGCAGGTGGTCTTGTCAGTGAAAACTTCAATAATTCCATCTCCAGTGAGAATCAAGATTTCCTTAGAGCGTTGAAGAATCTTGAGAGTGTTTCTCTCGATGGTTCGATGTTCTCGAGCGAAGCCTTCAATTCTTTAATTGACTTTTCAGTCACCCTCGTTCCTCAACCCGTGGGTAGGCCTAACCCCTTCCGACCAATCAATTTACTTGAGGCGGACTTCTCCGCCTTTTCCGACAATGTTTCTAGTACCACATCGTTATAATAATGGATGAAGATAGCCTACAAGATCCAATGGCGGCACCTGCGCGTGACTTGCAGGGGAAGAAGATTTCTCCGGAGATTCTTAAGTATATCCCTCAGGAGTCCGCCGAATACTACAAGCTTGTTCCCATAGGGATTAAGGACAACACCCTGGAGGTGGGGCTTGTTGATCCGGAGAATATTGAGGCTCGTAATGCAATCTCCTTCATTGCCGACAAGCTCTCTATGCCTTACAAGCTTTTCCGGATCTCGCTAAGTGACCTCCACGCTGTTTTGGATAATTATAAGAATGTGGCCAGTGAGGTCAACAAAGTTTTGGGCGAACTTGATACCGAACTATCAGGCGAGGATGCCTTACCGGCAAATGTGCTCAAGAAGATGACCGGTGGAGGAGATGATATTGCTCTGGTTGAGGATGCTCCAGTAACCAAGATTGTGGCTGTGATTATACGTCATGCTATTGATGGCAATGCCTCAGATATACACATAGAGCCTATCGGTGAGAAGGTTAGGGTGCGTTTCCGCGTGGACGGCGCTCTCTACACATCGCTCTATTTACCGGCCAACATATATGACTCTGTAATTGCTCGTCTTAAGATTATTGCCAATCTCAAGATAGACGAAAAACGCAAACCTCAAGATGGACGTTTTTCCGCGCCACTTGACGGCAGGAAGGTGGATTTCCGTATTTCTACAATGCCTGCGTATTACGGTGAGAAGGTTGCCATCCGTATCCTCGATTCCGAGAAGGGGGTAAAGAGGCTTGATGATATAGCCTTTTCCGATGATCACCGTGCGATAATCAAGAATGTTCTGGAACGTCCATACGGTCTTATCCTGATCACAGGGCCTACCGGTTCGGGCAAATCAACCACTCTTTACGCAATGTTAAATGAGCTTGATCGTGAGAGGTTCAATGTCGTTTCCCTGGAGGATCCGGTGGAGTTCTCAATCTCGGGTGTTAACCAATCTCAAATGAGACCGGAGATCGGCTATACCTTCGCCGATGGTCTTCGCTCAATCTTGCGTCAAGACCCTGACATTATTATGGTTGGTGAGATCCGAGACAAAGAGACAGCCGAACTTGCTATACAAGCCGCTCTTACCGGACATCTTGTCTTTTCCACCCTTCACACTAACACGGCCATTGGGGCGATACCTCGACTTATAGATATGGGCATTGACCCGTACCTAATTGCTCCGACTCTTATCCTTGCAGTAGGGCAGAGGTTGGTGCATCAGATATGCGAGGATGGTAAGGATCCGGAGCTGATAGAAGGGGGGATAAAAGCTATTATAGATAAGCAATTTGCCGACCTCCCGCTCGAGTTTAGGAATAAGATCGTTATTCCCAAGGAGGTTTACCATGCAAAACCGACAACACTGTGTCCCGCGGGCACAAGGGGTAGGGTCCCTGTTTTCGAAATGTTTACCATAGATAAGGAAATGCAAGCGCTAGTTCTTAAGGATCCTACAGAACTTACCTTATATAGCCTAGCCAGAAAGAAGGGTATGTTAACAATGAAGGAAGATGCCCTAGTCAAATCTTTCTCCGGCCTTATCCCCTTCGAAGAAGTGAGCGGTCTGTAAAAATGATATAATTAATCTTAATTATGACAGAGAAAAATGGCAAATTTGTGATGATAGTGGAGGATGATCGTTTCCTCCTTGATATGTATGTTGTTAAGTTCAATGAGCGAGGGTTTAAAGTAGACACAGCTTTCGGTGGCGGGGAGGCTCTAACCAAGCTCAATAAAATGGAGGAGAAACCGGATATCTTACTACTTGATCTTGTTATGCCGGGAGTGGGGGGTTTCGAAGTGCTTGAGCGGATCAAGAAGGAGAACCTTTTGCCCAATTCGCTCGTGGTTATCCTATCGAACTTGGGCCAAAAGGAGGATATTGAGAGAGGCTTGAGTCTCGGGGCTGATGGTTACATAGTCAAGGCCAGTGCCACCCCCACAGAGGTAGTCAACAAGGTCTTGGCTATAATTGAGGAGAAGAAGTGAAAGAAGAAAAATGAACCATAAAGCACAATTAGATCAACTTATTGAAACGGTAGGCACGCAAGGTGCCTCTGATTTGCATATTGCTGTTGGATATAGGCCAATGGTCCGCGTCAATAGTCAGCTTATACCTTTGGTCAACTTTCCCGAGATTACCCCAGACGTCGCGGAGGGGCTCTTGTTTGAGATGTTAACTGAGGCAAACAAGGCTCTCTTCCTTAAGGATAAGGAACTTGATTTCTCATATACATCCCCGGCAGGTTTGCGTTTCCGAGGTAATGGTTATTACCAATTAGGCAAGGTGGGTGTTGCCCTTCGTCTGATCACCGAGAAAATACGTTCCGTCACCGATCTCAATCTTCCGCCAATTCTTACTGAGATATCAAGACGCAAACAAGGCTTCTTCCTTGTGGTGGGTCCGGTGGGCCAAGGTAAATCCACCACTCTGGCCGCCATGGTTAATCTTATCAATCAAGAACGATCTGAGCACATTCTTACGATTGAGGATCCGGTGGAGTACATATATCCTAAGGGTAAGTCGATTATCGATCAACGCGAGATACGTTTCGACACGGAGGACTTCCACACTGCCCTTAAATCAATGTTCCGCCAGGACGTCAACGTGGCCCTTATCGGTGAGATGCGTAATCCGGAGACGATATCAACCGCCGTGACGGCCGCCGAGACCGGCCATCTCATCTTCTCTACACTCCACACCAACAACGCCGCCCAAACAATAGATCGTATCATCGACTCATTCCCAGGCTCCCAACAAGCCCAAATCAGAGTCCAGCTGGCGGGTAGTCTCGTCGGCGTCTTCTCACAACGTCTTCTGCCTCGGGTATCAGGTGGTTTGATTCCGGCATATGAGCTCTTGCTCAATAACTCCGCAGTTGCCAATCTTATTCGTGAAGGTAGGACGCACGAGATCAATATCGTTCTTGAGACAAGCTCGGAAGCAGGTATGATCGACATGAATCATTCGATAGCCGCACTTGTTCGGGGTGGTGAGATTAGTACAGAGGACGCCTTCCGCTATACCCTTGACCCGGATGCCCTCCAAAGACTCTTATAATCTATCTATGTTATTTACATATAAAGCAGTTGACAAGGTAGGGAAGGAGAGTGAGGGGACCGCGGAAGGAACGAGTATTGACTCGGCCATTTCCAATCTTCAGCAGAGGGGGTTGGTGATCATCGATATTAAGCCTGTTGTAGAGAAGGCGAGCACCCAGTTTAAGATGCCCTTCACCGGAGGAGTTAGCATGAAGGATGTGGTCATGCTTTCTCAACAGCTCTCCACGCTTATCTCAGCCAATGTGCCTATCCTTACCACATTCCGTTTGGTTGCTTCCGAGACAGAGAGTCAAGGTTTGTCAGACAAGCTAACCGAAGTAGTGGATGATATCCAGAGCGGTGTGTCTATCTCGGGTGCTATGGCCAAGCACCCCAAGGTCTTCTCGCCCTTCTACGTAAGTCTTGTGAAGGCGGCCGAGGAGTCTGGCAAATTGCCCGAGACTTTCAAGTTCCTAGCTGAGTATCTGGAACGCTCGTATCAATTGATCCAGAAGGCCCGTAACGCTCTTGTCTACCCCATTTTCGTTATCATAGTCTTCGCCGCCGTTATGATCCTTATGATGGTTATGGTTATTCCCCAACTTACCTCTATCCTGGTTGAGTCCGGCCAAGAGTTGCCTATCTTCACCAAGCTCATTATCGGAACAAGCAACTTCTTCATCAATTACGGGATAATGCTCGCTTTCCTTATACTTGTTTTGTTAATTGTTCTCTGGCGTTACTCGCGTACTCAAATGGGTAAGATGAGCATTGATCGCTTCAAGCTCTCTATCCCATATATCGGTACTCTCTACCGCAAGATCTATCTCTCGCGCATTGCCGATAACCTCAATATGATGCTTGAGTCCGGCATACCCGTGGTTCGTTCTCTTGAGGTTACAGCCGACGTAGTGGGCTCTGAGGTTTATGGCAAGATTATGGATGAGGCGGCCGAGACAGTGAAAACGGGGAGCGCCTTATCCGAAGTTTTCGCTTATCACCCGGAGTTCCCCTCTATTATGGCCCAGATGACAAGGATTGGAGAGGAAACGGGCAAGCTTGATTATGTCCTTAAGACTCTATCGCGCTTCTACACACAAGAAGTGATCAGCACCATTGACCTTCTGGTCGGCCTCATAGAGCCTGTTCTTATCGTGGTTCTTGGTCTTGGTGTGGCCATACTTCTCTCGGGTATCCTCCTGCCGATCTATACCTTAACCTCAGCTTTATAGTATTGCTTTTGGGTTTATCCACATGGTGGCTTAAAAGCGTTTTATTATAGTTTATAATAGATGCATATTAAAAAAGTCGTCAAATTATTATTCATTATTAAAAGTAACAAATGTATAAGAGAAATAAGGGATTCACCCTAATCGAGCTTCTGGTGGTTATCGCTATCATCGGCATCCTCTCGTCTGTAGTGTTGGCCTCGCTCAACACAGCAAGGCAGAAGGCCCGTGACGCGCGTCGTATCTCGGATATTAAGAGCTTGCAATTGGCTTTGGAATTGTTCGCCAATGACAACGGTGGCGATTATCCAGGTACCCTTGATATCTTGAAGACGGGAACGGTAGTGTATATGACATCTATTCCTACTGACCCCAGTCCAACCTCTAACCCCCAGTCTGGAAGCGGAAACTACTGGTATGCAGGTTCAGGATCACAGTATCACTTAGGTGCTGAACTTGAGACCACAGGCACAGGCGGTGTTCCAAGTAACGATGCCGATTGTGATTCTACGGACACAGGCACTACTGGGTGTTTCAATCCCTCCCTTAGTGCGGAGACTGGAGCATTCGATGGAACAGCTGGCGATCCAACTACTGACAGTTTCTACGACCAGAGGAATTAGTCTTAGGTTCCGAGGTTAACAAAAAGTCTCCCGAAGGGGAGACTTTTTGTTATACTTATAGCAATGAATTATTTGATTGCCGGACTCTTCGGACTTTGCATCGGGAGTTTCCTCAATGTTGTCATCTTCCGACTGAACACTGGTCGCTCTATTGGTGGTCGCTCTCGGTGTCTGTCATGCTCGCATATCCTCTCTCCAATAGATCTAGTTCCTGTTCTTAGCTATCTTTGTTTCCGGGGAAGATGCCGGTATTGCAAGGCTCGTATCAATATTCAGTATCCTGTTGTTGAGCTTAGCACTGCTATCGTTTTCGTTTTAATAGTTTGGCGATTTCCCGAGCTGTCTCTATTTGGCCTACTTGTTCTGACTGCTATGTGCGCTGATCTCATTGCTATTCTAGTATATGATCTGCGCCACAAGATAATACCCGACCAACTCGTCTATGCTTTCATTGTACTTGCCATGCTTGGCCACTACTCCATTGCTGGTACTATCTTTACTTGGGCCGGGCCAGCCCTCTTCGCCCTCTTCGCATTAATCTGGCTTGTGTCTAGAGGTAAGTGGATGGGTTTTGGCGATGCCAAGCTTGTCTTGGGTATCGGTTTCCTTCTCGGCCCGGAGATCGCCTTCACTGCTATGTTACTAGCCTTCTGGTCGGGAGCCATTGTGGGCATAATCGGCTTGTTAGTTAAGCGGAGCTCCCTTACAATGAAGAGTGAGATACCTTTCGCTCCTTTTCTTATCTTGGCTACTCTCTGGCAATTGTTCTTCCCAATCTATTTCAATCTTATTTTATGAGGAAACACAATTACAACCGAGGCTTCACTGTTATTGAGCTTATTGTTTCGACCGGCATTATTGTGATTGTTCTTGGCATTGTTTTGGCCGGTTATCCCAAGTTCAGAGCACGTTCGTCTCTTGCGGCGCTTGCCAGAGAGGTTGGTTTGCTTGTCCGTGAGTCCCAAGTCTATGGTTTGGCGGTTAAAGAGTTCGAGAATGCGAGTGGCAAGGAATTCCCCCCATATGGTATGCATATCGCCATGAACAAGCCCAAGGAGTTCATCCTCTTTGGTGATTTGGATGGCGGTACTCCAAATAAATATGATAGTGGAGATGGATGTGGAACAAAAACAGGTATTACGGAATGTATCAGGCGAGATTCCTTCTCGGGACCGGAGTATATAGAGAAGATCTGTGTAATCCCCGGTGGGGGTCAAGGGGGGAGTGGATCGGGGTTAGAGGAGATCTGTAGTAACGACAAGGACGTCCCGGAGCTTAACATCACCTTCAGGAGACCTGACCCCGAGGCTGTTATTGTGATTAGCGATGGGAATGTTCGATACAATGGGGCTAAGATATATCTTCGTTCCAATAGAGATAGTGCTGAAACAAAGGAAGTCAGAGTCTGGATTACCGGGCAAATAAGTATTATGTAATGAGATGAAAAAGGGCTTCACATTAATCGAACTCTTGGTCGCCATGTCGCTCTTCGCTGTCGTTATCGTGATTGCGGTGGGTGCTGTTATCGCCCTTGCCCGTGCCGCCGATCGATCAGCGGCTATTATAACGGCTATTCATAATCTGGATTACGCTGTGGAGCAGATGGGACGCACTATTCGCGTTGGGACGAAATATTACTGTTCCAACGGCGTTCATCCGATTGGTAATGAGACCCAGGATTGTGGCTGGGGACAGGCAAGGTCGGGACTCTCCTTTACCGATAAGGATGATGACAGAATAGTTTATAGCCTCAATGCCGCGCGAGGTTCCCTCGATAGAGTGGATCTATCTAATCCTCTCCATCAAACTTTCAGTATTACATCACCGGAAATATTTATTGAGAACATGTCCTTTAATGTTATTGGTTCCAGTCCGCAAGATAGTGCTCAACCAAGAGTGATGATCAGGATTAAGGGTAAGACAACTGTTTCGGGATTGAAACCTGAGGAACAGGCTCCATTTGATTTACAAACTACTATATCGCAACGTGCACCGGACTTTTAATATGTTCAAAATGCAAAACACAAAACGCAAAACTAAATCAGGATTCACACTACTTGAGACGCTTGTGGCTATTGCTATTCTTATGATATCCATAGCTAGCGCTTTCTCGCTTGCTCCAGAAGGTATTAGCGGAGCTCGCTTCGCCAAGAACCAGACAGTAGCTACGTATCTTGCCCAAGAGGCGCTCGAGGTAGCCCATAATTTAAGAGATAATAGCATGCTCTTCTCTCCTAATCAGGCAGATCCTTTAAGTTGGTTGGGTGGGCTCTCGCAGTGCATAGATAAGCTCTGTACAGTAAATCCAATAACTTTAGAACTAAACTTATGTTCAGGATCGTGTCCGCCGGTTAAGATTATTACAGGAGTTGATGGTTCTTACACTTACGGTAATGGAACAATATTTGATTTTGATCCCAATCCCAGGAACTCCATATTTACTCGCACTGTGACTGTTAAGAATAAGATGAATAGCACAATTGGACGTGATGACACAGAGGCTAAGATCACGGTTAAAGTTACTTGGAAAGAAGGGATCATAACTAAAAGCACCGAGATCAGTACTGAATTATTTGATTGGTGGACTTATTCGAAGTAAGGTAAAAAGTCTAAAGTGAAAAGCCAAAAGTCAAAAATACATATGAAGGGAGTAAGGCGGGGATTTGCTCTGCTTATTTCTGTCATTATATCTACTATTATTCTGACCATTGGATTATCTATAATCAATACGGCGATCAAGGAAGTTATCCTGGCCTCCACTATTAGGCAATCTATTGTAAGTCTCTATGCAGCCGATAGTGGTATTGAGTGTGCCCTGTACTGGGATAATTTCCGAGGCAATCCGACGAAGCAAACAGTTTTCTCGCAGACCATTCCACCCCAAGCGCAGACCACGCTCGAGTGTGGTGGGATTGTAAAGACAATTACACCAGGCGATGTTACTACGGTGGAACTTGTAGATACCAACAAACCTGCGGATACTTGTGCTTTGCTCATTGTGTATACAACAGGGGATCCCGATCCAATGGTAGTAGACGCCAGTCGTAAAGGGGGCGATCCCGGAGAAGGTAGCCAAAATGTGCATATAGAGTCTTGGGGTTATAACAATTGTAAGCTCAATTCGCAGAAGAGAGTAGATCGAGCTCTGGATGTTAAATATACCAAGAATTGGCACTGGTAGAATGGAATCATGAATAAGCATGAGGTAAAGGGGCGCATAGATGAGCTTACTCGTGTTATCAATTATCACCGACGGCTCTATCATGTAGAGGATAGGCAGGAGATTAGCGATTCCGCTCTTGATTCCCTTAAGCACGAGCTTAAGACACTTGAAGAGCAATATCCGGATCTGACCAGACCAGAATCGCCTTCACTGCGCGTAGGTGGGGCACCTTTACCCGACTTTAAGAAAGTGCGCCACAGCGTGCGTCAGTGGTCATTTGACGATTGTTTCAATGAAGAGGAATTACACGCCTGGGATACGCGCAATAAGAAGTTACTCGCGAAGGGTTACCCTTCGCATAATTGGGGATATGCCTGTGAGCTCAAGATCGATGGCTTCAAGATCGTGCTTACGTATAAGAAGGGAGTGCTTGTAAGCGCCGCTACACGAGGAGATGGCATGATTGGAGAAGATGTGACCGAGAATGTTAAGACTATTGAATCCATTCCAATTAGACTAGAGCAAGATATTGATATTGTGGTGGAAGGTGAGATCTGGCTTGGCAAGAGTGAGCTTACTAGGATTAATCGCGAACAAGAGAAGCAAGGCTTACCACCGTATGCTAATCCGCGCAATCTGGCCGCCGGCTCGATTCGTCAACTAGATCCTAAGATGGCGGCCTCACGCCACCTCGACTCATACATATATGATATCTCAAAATCGGAAACCCGGTTTCCGAAAACTCAAATTGAAGAACTTGAGCTACTTAGCAAGCTCGGGTTCAAGGTTAATAAAAATTATCACTTAGCCAAGAATATTGAGGAGGTTATTAACTTCTGGAATAGTTGGAAAAATAAGAAAGATAAGCAAGAATACTTGATCGATGGCATTGTGGTTAAGATTAACGAACGTGCGATACAAGATAGGCTAGGCTATACTGGTAAAGCGCCCCGCTTCGGGATTGCCTTCAAGTTTCCAGCCGAGCAAGTTACGACTGTGGTCGAGGATATCCAAGTTCAGGTTGGACGTACGGGTACTCTCACACCCGTGGCTCACCTGCGACCTGTTTCTGTAGCGGGTTCAACCGTGGCCCGAGCTACTCTTCATAATGAAGATGAAATCAAGCGTCTTGATGTGCGTGTGGGTGACACGGTGATACTGGAGAAGGCAGGCGACGTCATCCCGGATATCATCCAAGTTTTGGCGGATCTGCGACCCAAGAATTCAAAAGCATACATTTTTCCTATAGCTTGCCCAGTATGTGGTTTTAAAGTTGAGAGGCGAGATGGAGAGTCGGCCCACAGGTGTACAAACGTTAAATGCCCAGCCCGCGATCTGCGGCGGTTCTATCATTTCGTCTCGCGCAGAGCTATGGACATAGACGGTTTGGGGCCAAAAGTAATTGACCTCTTGGTCACACATAACTTGCTTGGTGACTTTGCCGACATATATGAGCTTGAACAAGGAGATATTGAAAGTTTACCGCGGATGGGTGAGCTCTCCGCTACTAACTTGATTAAGGCTATCGATAAAAGCCGTGCTACTACCCTTGCTCGTTTTGTCTACGCGCTTGGTATACCAAACGTGGGCGAGGAAACTGCCATTGATCTTGCCAATCACTATGCCACACTAGGCAAGCTCATGAGTGCGAGTGCTGAGGATCTCGTGAGTATAGATGGCGTAGGCGATGTAGTAGCTCACTCGATCGAAGACTACTTCGCCGATCGTCACAATATCAAACTCATCCAGCGTCTCATCTCGCACATTAAGATTGCTCATCTTAAACCTAGTACCCCCACTTCGCCAAGGCTTCGCGGGGCAAGCAAGATTATAGGCAAGACTTTCGTCCTGACCGGGAGTTTAGTTGGCTTGTCTCGTGACGAAGCCAAAGATCACATTCGCGCCCTCGGCGGATCCGTATCCGGAAGTATCTCCAAGGCAACAGACTATCTCGTAGCCGGTTCCGATCCTGGCAGTAAATACACCAAAGCCATCAAACTAGGCGTTAAAATTCTGACCGAGCGAGAATTTATAAAACTGCTATAATAGCCTCTATGTTAAGTATTGAGGAATTGAGAAAGCTCTCGGAGCTTGCGCGCATAGAGGTGCCAGATTCGGAGCTCGAAGAGTTGCGGGGGCAATTAGACACAATTCTTACGTATGTAGGTGAGATCCAGACGGCTGATACGAACAATACCGCTCGCCCTGCCGTAGCCTTTGGCGAAGCAGGGGAGTTGCGTAATGTCTGGCGTGAGGATGGCGAGCCACACGAGACGGGCAAGTATACGAAAGACATTGTGGCCAACTTTCCTGACAAAGAGGGAGATTATTTGCGGGTCAAGAAGATACTTGAGAAGTAATGATGAAATGCGCAATTTGTAATTTGCAAACAATGAAGAAATGAGTGAAATTAATTTAAAACAATTAACAATACAGAAGGCAAGACGTGCGATGGAGAAGGGGGAGTTTAGTGCGGAGGATCTAACACGAGCTTATCTGGAAAATATCAAAATTAAGAACGGAGAACTTAATGCATATTTGACTGTATTCGACGATGCGATAGATGAGGCCAAGAAGGTGGATGAGAAGAGGAAGCGTGGAGAGAAACTAGGACCTCTTGCCGGCATTCCCATTGCTATTAAGGATGCTTTCTGTGTGAAGGGGAGAGAAACGCGAGCTGCTTCCAAAATTCTTGCAGGACACATTGCAACATATGATGCTACAGCTGTGAAGAAGTTGAAGGAGGCTGGAGCAGTGCTCTTGGGCATGACCAATATGGACGAGTTTGCCATGGGCTCATCATCAGAGAACTCCGCCTTCGGTCCTGTCCGTAATCCTGTCGACACTACCCGTGTGCCAGGAGGTTCTTCCGGTGGTTCTGCCGCAGCTGTGGCCGCCGATATGGCACTTACTGCCATTGGCTCGGATACTGGTTGCTCGGTGCGTCTGCCTGCCTCATTCTGTGGCGTAGTTGGACTAAAGCCAACCTATGGAGCCATCTCTCGCTATGGTCTTATCGCTATGGCTTCTTCTCTTGATCATGTTGGTCCCATAACTAGATCTGTCGGTGATGCGGAGATTATGTTTGACGTAATGAAGGTACCGGATGGCAAAGACGCTACATGTGTCTATCCTGCGTCATCAGATAGTAAAGTTAAGAAAGATAAAATAACGATCGGCCTGCCGGTTGACTTGCCCACGGAGGGAGTTGACTCACGGGTTCTGGAGAATCTTAAAGAGTCAGCTAAGCGTCTAGCTGATCTTGGATACGAGATTAAAGATATTAATTTGCCAAACATTCGGTACGCCATTCCTGCTTATTATATTATCGTTCCAGCCGAGGTATCAGCCAATCTGGCTCGCTTCGACGGTATGCGTTATGGCTTGCATGTGGATGGAGACAATCTGCTCGGTGATTATAAAAAGACTCGTGGGGAAGGCTTTGGTAAAGAAGTGCGTCGGCGCATCTTGCTTGGCACTTACGTACTCTCGGCTGGTTACTATGACGCCTATTATTACAAAGCAACTCGTGTGCGCGAGCTTATGCGCCAGGATTTCGTTCAAGCATTTGAGACAGTAGACGCTATGATCATGCCTACTACCGCTGGGCCCGCTTTCGAGATTGGTACAAAGAGTAAGAGAAGTCCAATCGAGATGTATGTGGAGGATATTTTCACCGCCCCGGGTAACTTAGTAGGTGTGCCAGCTATCTCGGTGCCAAGCGGTACGGTGAAGGAGGGGGATAAAGATTTGCCACTGGGCTTGCAGATCATCGCCCCACCCCAGAGAGAGGATATCGTCTTTGCTATTGGTAAGCGATTTATGGGAGAATTGGAGTAATGCCAGACGAGATATCAGCACCTTCCGTAATAGATTTAGGCAAAGATGGCCTTACTGGTCAGATGGTAGACTTCATTAATGCTCTACCGGATAATATCCGCGGGTTATCCGAATCACAATCATTCAATAATCTTGTCTACTTTTTATGGGCACTATTTTTTGCTATTTTCGCTTACACTCTATATATAGTTTTTCTAACTATCCAACAGGAAAAGAGGCAGAGGGAAGACTATTTCAACTATTTCGCACAAGTTGCTTACGCCAGAGAAAAAACTAGCAAACGGGGATCTGATAGATGGAATGAATTAGTTGAACATCTAAAGAGTGAAAATGAGGCTGATTGGAAAATTGCGATTCTTGAGGCAGACAGTCTCTTAAGTGAGCTTATCGAAGGCTTGGGTTATGAGGGGCAGAATCTTGGCGAGAGACTGAAGAATGTTCACAAGGATGATATGAGGTCGCTTGATGATGCCTGGGTGGCTCACAAGATCCGCAACAGGATTGCTCACGAGGGTATGAGTATTAAACTAACCAGAGCTGATCTGGCAGATACAATTGCCCACTTCGAACGCGTCTTCCGCGAATTCGACTATATCTAAGTTTCGTGCCTGCACTGAGTGAGTGTAGCGAATCGAACGTGTCGCGGGGTCTGGTAACGCTCCAGATCCTCAAGGTTATGAGCCTTGCGAGGTACTTTTCCTCCACCCCGCGATAAAATAATTATACATGAATAAACCCGCTATTGCAAATCAAATCTGTGGATAATTGGTAATAGTAATGCTCTGTCACGTGATAAGATACAGATATGCCTATTCACAAAGATGTCAATCGGGCATTTTTCAAAAAGTGGTCACCTGAGATGTCTTACGTACTCGGCTTATTTGCGGCTGATGGAACAATGATTGCAAATAGTAGGGGCGCCTACTTTATTGAGTTTCATCTTACAGATAGAGAAGTACTTTTAAAGATAAAAAAAGTGCTCAAGGCAGATCATAAAATATCAATGAGAAATAGACATAATCCAAATCACAAGATGGGTTATCGCTTGCAGATTGGAAGTAAGGAAATGTTTGAGGATTTAACTAACCTCGGATTTGTTCCTAACAAGAGTTTGGTACTCAAGATGCCAAGTATTCCCACTAGGTATATTAAACATTTTGTGCGGGGGTACTTCGATGGTGATGGTTGTGTATATTTCCGACAGCACTACGCTAAAGATAGAGGGAAAATGAAATGGTCGTTTACATCGAGGTTCACTTGTGGGAGTAAAGTGTTTTTGCAAGACTTATGGCGTATGCTTGGGAATCACGTAAAGAAAGGGTCACTGTACGTAAAGAGTAAAAACAGTGGTTACGAGCTCGTATTCAGTCACCTCGACAGTCTTGCTTTATTCAAGTTTATGTACAATAATCTCGATACTGATCTGTATATGGTCCGAAAGCACCGTTTATTTGCTAAGGCGCTTAAGACTTTGTATGGATACGTGGGGGCGTAGCTCAGTTGGTTAGAGCGCCACTCTGTCACAGTGGAGGTCGTGGGTTCAATTCCCATCGCTCCCGCACGTATGAATAAGAGGTCGGAGTAGCTCCCTCCTTCGCTCGAACTGGTGTCCGAGCTTCGGAAGGGCGAGAAGTGGTAAATTACCAATGCTTGCCCTGCGAAGCTCCGACGTGAGTCGGAGCGCCTGCCTACCGGTAGGCAGGTAGTAGGGTCGGAGTAGCTCAAATGGTAGAGCACGGGACTCATAAGCCCGGGGTAGTGGGTTCGATCCCCACCTCCGACACAAACTAAGCAATTGGGGGGTGTTACGTTTGTAGTGTGCTAATTACCTAATATTTTGTGTTATGAAATGAAAACGGGACCCGCGCTCCTTCGGAGCGGGGGTCCCTTGTTGGTGCCCTTTCACTTTTTGCGTTGGCGACGCTCTTTCTCTCTCTTCAGTTCTTCCCGAACTACACGTCTGATTGTTTCCTCTTTTTCTCGTCTCTCCTCGTCCTCGTTCCCAATCCGTTCGTACATCTCCCTGTCAGCAAGTGTTCGATTTGTCACCCGTCGTGCCATCAGTTCACCTCCTTCTGTCTCTGAAGCACCCGATGGACAGTCTCACCGACCATAGCCCACCAGAAGCCGATGACTGCAAGTCCACCGAGAACAAAGAGCATGAGGGCGGCTGGTGGTGGAATGCCCGGGGCTATCACACCGCACATGATGAGGCTGATGTAGAGGCCCCAGCCGATGGGGTGCATCATCATGAGCGAGCCGAGACCAGCGGGAAAGAGCACCCAGATGGAGCGAGCCCTCGCGCTGTGACTGTCGATGATGAGCGTGGCCCAGACGACGAGCAGTTCAGTGACGAAGGCGACGAGGAAAAGCGGATACCATTCCTCGTGCCAGTAATCCGGTGGTGGAACTATCTGCCACATTGTAGGTTCCTCCTCTAGTCACTAAACTACTCTTTGTTTGAAATAAGTCAAGAGTGTGGTAGGTTGGTTACAGGAGGAACAAACTATGCTTTGTATCGAAGTTACGATTGCATCTGAAGCTCACAGGATGGGATATCTGGGCATCCAGGAAGCTGGCATCAAAGCGGCGGTCTCTGTGGAGGAGCTCGGGCTTCGGCCACAAGACGTGTGGGTGTACGTCATTCCCGCCAAGGTCTACGTTCCAGCAGTCATGGTCAGAATCACGGCGCTCTACAAGAAGGAAAGGAGCCGAGTTGTACTACAAAAACTTGCCAAATCAGTTGGCGATGCGATTTGTGGTTGCTTCCGCCCGGAGTGCGGAGTAGCTGTTTTTACTCTAGAACTGCAAGACGAGGACCGAGGTTTCTACGAAGTCCTTCCCAAGTGATCTCCCAAGAATGCCCGCCCATTCCGATTCGTCACTCGACGATAGGGACGTGGCGGTTTTTTTTAAATACTATTTTTAAAACGTGCGATTTTGGAGCCGATGGTCAGATTTGCACTGACGACCTTTTCCTTACCATGGAAATGCTCTACTACCTGAGCTACATCGGCTTTATTGATTTCAAAAATTCTTTCCCTATGCCTGACTTTAAGTATTTTTCTCTATTACGAGCTTCTTGTCTAGTCTTGACTTCTTCAACATAGAGAAGTTTCCATGGTAGGTATCCCTTGGTTGAGAAGACATATCCCGAATTATGTTCTTTCACCCGACGGGCAAGAGAGTTAGTCATCCTAACATATATCCTATTGTCCTCATTGATCAATGCATATATAAACATGGATGTGCTCCCTGCCTGCCGGCAGGTACCAACTGCTTGTCTACCGATAGGTAGAAGCTATCTTGGCTAAAACAACTCTTTGAGTTGTTCGCCCGTCCCGCTTTGCGGGATTAGGGCTTGTTCCTCGACTATACTAACGCAGAAGACGCTATTCATCAACCTTATGGAGCCACCTCCCAGATTTGCACTGGGGACCTTCACGTTACGAATGTGATGCTCTACTGCCTGAGCTAAGGTGGCGACTAGCGTGCTTTACTATAACCCACGTTCGGGTCTTTTTCAATCTGCTATATTGAGGTATGCAAGAGATTGAGGTGGCTATGGCCGAGGCTGGATAAGAATTGGGTGAAAGTGGTAGTTTACATTTAGTTAAGATTGGTGTACACTGGTGGATATGAAGAAGCCGTTTTATCCAAGGAAGATATATTCTGATATTAAGGAACATTTGCAAAGTAATGATGTCACGATTATTACTGGTATGCGCCGAACGGGAAAAACTACATTAGTCGAGCATCTACTCTCCGAAATAGGCTCGAACAACAAGATATTTTTAGATCTTGAAAAGATAAGCAACCAAGAGATCTTCTCTGATAAAAACTACGATAACGTCATATTAAATTTAGAACAGCAGGGCTTGGTTAGGAGTGTCAGGATGTATGTCGCCTTAGACGAAATCCAAACATTGCCAAACATACCAAGTGTCATTAAATACCTTCATGATCACTATGATATTAAATTTATATTGACTGGATCGAGCTCGTATTATCTTAAGAATTTATTTACAGAATCTCTCGCGGGGAGGAAGAGACTTTTTGAGCTCTACCCGCTCGATTTTGGAGAATTCCTAACCTTCAAAGACATACAACACAAAACTCTCAAAGTACTAGATCCCGCCCTGTCCTTCAACCCTCACGAGTATGAAAGGCTAAAGGCCTACTATGAGGAGTATGTTGAATTCGGGGGATTCCCCGGGGTTGTACTTGTAGAGTCTCTAAGTGAGAAGAGAAGTATGTTGGATGATATAATTAGTTCATATATCAATGTTGATATTAAGAGCATCGCCGATTTTAAAGACAGTTCGTCTGTTGTTAGTATTGCCAAGATGCTCGCTGGCAGGACGGGAAGTAAACTCGATTATTCCAAATTATCTCGACTAACGGGCTTATCGCGCCCCACTATCAAAAATTATATTTATCTATTTGAACGTACCTACCTTATCTCTTTGATCCCGGTTTATACTAAGAATCAGGATAGAGAAATAGTAAAAGCCCAAAAAATTTATTTTTCTGACAATGGGCTCGTGGGTATATTGGCCGACATCGATAGTGGTTCAAAATTTGAAAATGCTTTGTTCAATCAGCTTCGCCATAAGGGTGAGTTGAGATATTTCGCTCTTAAAACTGGTAAGGAGATTGACTTTGTTCTTGATGGCAGTATTGCCTTTGAGGCAAAAGAGACTCCAACCGACACAGACAATAAAAAGCTTACCGCATTGGCCAATATTGCGGGAGTTAAGAGGCATCGCCTCGTAGGTAGGTATCAAACCCCGACCTTTTCCCAGTATATCTGGGGAGGGGATATTTTGTAGCATAAATGGCAGAGCAAGACAACAAACTAGATAGTAAACAGAAGATGGAGGTGGAGCTTGGAAAGTTAGGGGAGGGATGTTCTAGTTTAAAAATAAGGCACCCCGTGGGGTGCCTTAACGAGCAAAAAGCAGAAGGTGGCGAACTTTTATCGGAGCTTTTTCCAGTAACTTCTCAGTAATTACTGAATGTGTTCGGCGATCACTTCTAGTAGACATGTGGCACGGTGCCCTTGTAACAAGCAAACTGCCTTGATGCAAGAACGGCATTATCTCGTCGAAGGCAATCGCGGGCGGTAGGCTTAAACTGCCATTTACCATTTCCCACTTAGCTCTATTTTCTATCAGGCTATTTACCGTGATACTGCCAATGATGACCTCGTTACTTTCTTCGATCATCATTTCTTGGACAGAGAAGTGGTTTACCGCTAGACCAAATTCCGACAGCTCGACACCCTCTAGTAATCTTGCGAGTTCGCGTAGACCTTGACGGTAAAGTCTTGGTAATGATCGTGGTGCGTGTGGCAGGCTTACGAGGTGAGGTTTCCGTGGGTCTTTCCTACCATACGCGAGACATTTGAAACCAGTTGCCCCAACGTTTGACCAACGGGCAAGAGGATACGCCTGTCTCGTTTTTTTGTTCGCCAATTCCTCACAAGTGTTGTGTGTGGTGCTGGTATTGTACCCCCGCTTCTCACCTGTCCCCAAGCCCCCAACTAGCATTGAGACTACATAGATTTCTCGGACTTGTGCTATCGAGTGGATAAAGTGGGAGGATATCCTCTCTTGGGCACACGCCAGAGGAGTATCTTCAACAGGAAATTTGAGAGCTGGAACACTCATGAATCGATGTCCGAGTCTCAACTTTAGATTCAGTATTCTGGCTGACTCTTCCAGCTCGCTAACTAAGTGTTTGAGCGATGCCACTTCTTCGCCACTTGCTCGAGCCAATTTTTGCGCTTGGAATAAGTCGCTACGCTGGCTTTTGCTTAGTGAACGGAACTCAACCAAGGCCACATCGAAGGTGTCACGGTCCTTGATAAGGTCGAAGGCCTCTCCGAAGCGTCTCCCAATTTCAGAGTCTACTCCGGATCGATCTGGGTGAAACTTGGCGAAGACATCTCGTGCCTGCCTTCTTGCCAAATGGTAAAAGTCATCGTCCGAAAGACCGAGACGTAGAATTTCCGTAGATAGGCCGATGACCTGGAGAGGGTTTTCACTCCACTTCTGCGCCGTTAATTTGCGACGTAGCACGTCACCCAGTGACATCTTTAGCTTCCCTCCTTGTCATCGTCACCTTCACGAAGAGCCTCAGTAGTGTAACCGAAGATCTCCATGATGTTTATGGGATGAGTTCGTCCAGATTCTACATGCTGGAGTAACCGCTCAACTGCATCGTAAGCAAGGATTGCGAACGTGTAGTTGTCTTTGTTGTAATTCAAGTATTCGGCAATCTCTTGCTGGTGCTCAGAGATTTGGTCAATTAGCTCAAATGCTGAATCACCGAAGGCCAAAGCGAGTCTGCCAGCTTGATTTACCGTTAAGTTAACATTCGTGTCACCGGTCAATTTACCAAGCAACTCTAATGCCGCTTGCAGGTAGTCTCCAATATGATCGATTTTACTTATCGCCATGTTGGGACCAACTGCGACCTTCCGCAGGTCATCTATCCGTATTGGCATAGAAGACAGCATACGAAGCAGTTCAGCGAATTTCTCAGGGGTAATTCCAGCATCCATATGGGACGTTAGTGTGATGAAGAGCGTTTGTTCAATCACTGCCGGCAACGCTTTCTCAAGCCTTGCCAGCAACGTTTCTGGCTTCCAGCCAAATCGTTTGGCCACAGCCAAGACGCTGGGCTCGGTTAGTGCAAGATGGTTCTTCTGTACGACGGTCAGATCTTGCCTCATTTCAGACACCTCCTCTTTTTGATGAGAACGAGTTGACGCTATTTCAATGTTAGCAGTAAATGAAATTTTGTCAAGCTGGTGTTTGTCTGTTAATATTCATGTGTATGGCAGAGCAGGATAAGATGACAGACAACAAGCAGAAGATGGAGGGGGAGCTTGTGGAGATTGAGGCCACCATGGCTGATCCATCATTTTGGCAGAATAAGGCAAGCGCACAGGAGACTGTAGCGCGTTATCATGAGCTTAAGGCTTTGCTTGCTGGAGTGGGTAAGTATGACAAGGGTGATGCTATTATCACTATTTTCTCGGGTGCGGGTGGTGATGACTCGGAAGACTTCTCGCGGATGCTCTATGAGATGTATCAGAAGTATTGTGATAAGAATAAATTAGAGTGGCGCGAACTGCATGCCAATATGAATGATCATGGCGGGTATAGGAACGTGACGTTTGAAGTAGGTGGGCCCGTACCCTTCACATCCGCTCAGGGTAAGGTTGGCCCTTATGCTATACTTAAGAACGAGTCGGGCGTTCACAGACTTGTGCGCATTTCGCCCTTTAATGCCAAGCAGTTACGTCACACGAGCTTTAGTCTGGTTGAGGTTATACCCAAATTGAGTAAAGTAGAAAGGTTGCCCATTCCGATCGATGAGCTTAATATTGAGTTCGCCAGGTCTAGTGGTCCGGGTGGGCAGAACGTGAACAAGCGTGAGACGGCCGTGCGCATTGTGCATGTGCCCACCGGTCTCTCGGCCCACAGCTCCAATCAACGCTCACAGTTACAGAATAAGGAGACGGCTCTGGAAATACTAAGTGCTAAACTGTGGAAGAGGCAAGAAGAGGATAGGGTTAAGAAAGAGAAGGGCATGTATATATCTAAAACAACCGAGATCGAATGGGGTAATCAGATACGATCGTATGTGTTACATCCGTATAAGATGGTTAAGGATCACAGGACTAATTGCGAGAGCACGCAGGTAGATAAGGTGCTCGCAGGAGAACTTGACGAATTTATCGAGGCTGAGCGCAATCTTTAACTAACACCTAGTACCTAACATCTAACACCTAAACTATGTTAACCTTCGAAAAAGTTTCAAAAATATATCCTGATAACTCTGTGGCTTTGGCCGGCATATCATTCCTTGTGAAGGAGGGCGAATTTCTCTCAGTGGTGGGACACTCTGGAGCAGGAAAGACGACCATACTTAAGATGATTATGGCCGAAGAGAGACCAAGTGAGGGAGCTGTCCTCTTCGACAATATCAATGTGCATACTCTCAGGCGTGACCTCATGCCGGATTATCGACGTAGAATCGGAGCCGTTTTCCAGGACTTTCGTCTCCTGCCGGAGAAAACGGCTTATGAGAACGTGGCCTTCGCCATGGAGGCGGCCGGGCGACCTGATGAAATGATAGAAACGGATGTGCCAGAAGTGTTGGAATTGGTAGGGCTTGCAAATAAGATGTGGAACTTCCCCCATCAACTCTCCGGGGGAGAGCAACAGCGCGTAGCTATCGCACGGGCCATTATCAATCAACCGGATATGTTAGTGGCTGATGAGCCTACAGGTAATCTTGACCCTGTTAATACCTACGATGTTATCCAGATCTTGAAGAAGGTGAATGATCTTGGCACCACAGTTCTCCTCACCACGCACAACAAGGGTGTGATAGACTTCTTAGGTAAGCGAGTAATCACCATGGATAGCGGGCGAATAGTGCGTGACGACCCATCAGGTAAGTATATTTTATAAAGTATGTTTTTGAATTTCAAAAGAGTGATTAAGCAGGGGGTACTGGCCTTTTTTCGGAGTGGGGTTGTTTCCTTCACTGCTGTATTTGTGACCACAGTCACACTTTTCATTATTGGATCCGTTATTATTGCCAATGCCTTCCTCGCTAGCTCGCTTACTGAACTTGAGAGTAAGGTGGATGTGAACGTCTACTTCAACACTACTGCTCCGGAGGCCGATATCTTGTCGCTCAAGACGCGCCTTCTGGCTCTTCCGGAAGTTGTAGCCGTGGAGTACATTAATCGTGATGAGGCTCTTGCAAGGTTTATCGAGCGCAACAAGACCAAACCCGATATCCTCCAATCGCTTGAAGAGATCGGAGATAATCCCCTCGGGGCCGTTTTCAACATCAAGGCTCATTCGCCGGGACAATTTGCCGGCATTGCCGAGTATCTGGACAAGCAAAGCTCTAATGCCTTGGAGGGAGGATCTCCCTCAATTGTAGACACGGTAAACTACAACGATAATCAGAAGGTTATTGAGCGTCTTGACGCCCTTACTACAGGTGTTCGAAGAATCGGCATCTTCGTTGCTATCATTTTAGTTTTCATGGCCGCCCTTGTAACCGCAAGTACTATCCGTCTTGCCATATACAACTCACGCCAAGAGATATCCATTATGCGTCTGGTCGGGGCTGGGAATGGCTATATTAGAGGGCCTTTCGTTGTGGAGGGAATACTCTATGGCTTGTGTGCTTCAATCTTGTCCCTAGGTCTACTTTATCCGGCCACGATATGGGTAACTGGTGTTACGAACAGTTTCTTCCTCGGAATCGATCTTGCGGAATACTACTTGTCTAACTTCGGACAGATTTTGGTAATCTTGCTTGCCTCTGGTATTATATTAGGCATGTTTTCGTCATTTGTTGCGGTTCGGAGATATTTAAAAGTCTGATAGCGAGATGGCAAGTCAGAAATATATATTTATTGTTGGTGGTGTCATGTCATCTGTGGGTAAGGGTATAGCCGCCTCGTCTATTGGCAAGATCCTACAATCTCGAGGTTACAGAGTGGCCAATTTGAAGGCGGATATGTACGTCAATCTTGACGCTGGCACTATCCGACCGGCTGAACATGGCGAAGTATTTGTAGGAGAGGATGGCATTGAGGCTGATCAGGACCTCGGCAATTACGAACGCTTCACCGGGCAAACAAGTACTAAGGATAATTATATTACTACAGGTCAAATATATGCCGAGGTAATCAGGCGGGAGCGTAATCTTGAGTACGATGGCGAGGACGTTGAGGTGTACCCAGATATTCCCAAGGAAATTATTAGGCGGATCGAGTTGTGCGCCACTAAGAACGATGCTGAGATTACTATCATCGAGTATGGGGGCACAGTGGGAGAGTACCAACTTCTGCCATTTCTTGAGGCTGCGCGGATGATGAAGTCGAAGAATCCTAAAGACGTATTCGTTGTTCTCGTAAGTTATCTACCGACACCTTCTCTCTTGGGAGAGCAAAAGTCGAAGCCAACTCAGCACGCCATTACAGATTTATATTCAGTGGGCTTGCACCCCGACTTCGTTATCTGTCGGGCAGATAAACCAGCCACCGTGGATATTAAGAGGACCATCTCTAACGTTTGTAGTTTGCCTGTTGATCATATTATCTCGGCGCCGGATGTTTATTCGATCTATGATGTTCCAGTCAATTTCGAGAAGGAGAACCTTGGGGCCACCCTTCTTGAGACTATGGGGTTACCACCGCGAGATAAGGACCTCTCTGATTGGACGGAACTAGCCGAAAGAATTAAAACTATTGAGGCCAAACTTAAAATTGGCATTGTGGGTAAATATTTCAATACTAAGTCATGCAAAGATACTTATATTTCAGTAATCGAGTCTATCAACCATTCTGCCTGGGCCACTGGGTATAAGCCGAATATCGTCTGGATTGATTCGGAGAAGTTCGAGCAAGATCCGACTAAGTTGAGTGAGCTTGATGAGCTTGCCGGTATTATCGTACCAGGTGGTTTTGGCAAACGGGGTGTGGAGGGTATGATCTTGGTGGCCAATTACGCGCGGGAACATAAGATCTCTTACTTTGGCCTCTGCCTGGGTGTCCAGATCCTCACTATATCTTATGCTCGTAACGTTCTTGGTTTAAAGAGCGCTAACTCAACCGAGTTCGACGAGAACACTCCTGACCCAGTTATTGCCACTATGGCCGATCAGGTGGATAAGATCAAGAATAAGAACTACGGTGCCACCATGCGTCTTGGTGCTTACCCTTGCATTTTAAAGAAGGGAACGGTGGCGACAGAGGCGTATGGCAAACAAGACGATAAGAGCGAAATTAGTGAGCGTCACCGTCATCGCTATGAGATCAACAATGCTTATGTGAAGAGGCTCGAAGAGGCCGGACTTGTTTTTTCCGGCACATCCCCGGACGGCTCATTGATGGAGATAGTGGAACTCCCAAGAGCCAAACATCCCTTCTATCTTGGCACTCAATTCCACCCGGAGTTTAAAACAGCCCCTCTCGTCCCACACCCCCTCTTCCTCGAGTTTATGAAAGTGGCCGCCAAGCAAGACAAATAATGGTGTATAATTAAAGTAATTACTAGATAATATAAAATAAATGGACACGAATAATAATATGGGCGCAAATAATCAGACACCTGCTAGTGGGGGAACGCCCGATAATGTCTTTTGGAAGTATCAAGCCAACCAGTTTATCTTGCTCGTGATATTAGGAGCCGTAAGTAGGATCGCCTCGATGTTCCTAATCTTTATCCCCATCGTTGGTTGGTTTGCCATGATGGTTCTCTATGTCTTTACCCTTATCTGTCTCATTATGCTTATTGTCAATATTGTCGGTAAGCAAATGAAACCCCTCCCCGTTATCGGCACCCTCTTCACCATCATCAAGTAATCACTTAGGTAAAACAAAACAGCTCCGCGATCGTCTGGTGACGAGCGGAGCTGCATGGGGAGATATGTAGTCAAGTCCTAGACTTTAGTTCAGCTTTCTTCTGCTCGAAGTTGGTGACAGCATTTGCGCCACCAACTTTCCTGATTACCCTCATCAGGTACCCTTCCGACCACATCCTTTCGCCCTGAGTGATCATGGCACATTGCCACGGCCTCTGTAGTAGGTAGAGCATGCCTCGAAAGGGTTTACACGGTATTGTATGTGTGGATAGATAGGCTTCCAACCCTTCAGAAAGTGGACAGGCAGAACAGATGAGATCGTTGTAAGTGGCCTCAAGCACCTGTCTCTTCATGCTCTTGTACCAGTTCCAGTATTTATCCGAGTCGATGCCGAACTTTTCGGCGATTTCCGCACACAATCGCTCTTGGATTGCCTTTGCCTGCTGGATATCCTCAGCAATCTGGCCATCCTTGTCAATAGTGAAGTTTTGACGCAGGTCATGTCTAGAGTAGTAGATGTAACCACCGAGTGCCTCAATCGCTTGCCAGTATTCCTCTTCCGTTGCGGGTTGATTCACAAGTTCCATGCCCTACCTCCTACTTTTCGTCCGGGATTCTTTGAGAAACCGAGCGATCACTTGTGGGTAGACTTTGTTCTCAATCCTCTTGATCCGGGCATGGAGTCTAGCTTCAGTATCGCCCGGCAATACTCTGACAGGTTCTTGGGCCAGTATCTTGCCGTGGTCAAGTCTGTTTGTAGCCAAGTGGACAGTGAAGCCGGTCCACTTAACTCCGTATACCAGAGCGTCTCGCACGGCCGTGTTGCCTCTGAAGGCGGGCAGGAGCGAGGGGTGGGTGTTGAGTACGCGCTCTTCATAACGAGTGAAGAAGTTGGACGAGAGAATGGTCTTGAAGCCGTCGAAGGCCACCACCTCTATTCCCAGACTAGCCAGTTCCCCCATTACCTTCTTTGTGTATTGCCTGCGCTTCCTGTCGAAGGCGGGGGTGAAATCAATGCGCTCGATCAGTGAGGTTGTGAGGCCGAGCCTATTCGCTAGGTCTAGTGCCGGACAGCGTCTGTCGGCAATCACGAGCGAGATGTCAAGACCGTACTTGATCATGCTGGCCAGGTTGGTCCCGATTTGCGACACCAACACTCCGAGTTTCGGTTTTGTCACATTCCCTCCTTGTCAAGGTTGTCTGCGGTCATATTACACTATACAAAATAGAAAAACAAAACGGCTCCACGATCGCAGATTAGCGAGGCGGAGCCGTGAGGGAAATCAGCTTTGTCCATTATGGCCAGACTGGAGTTCTTGGTAGGCTTGGCAATCAGCCACGAGTTCATCGTGTGTACCAAATCCCACAAGCTTGCCTTCGTCGAAGACCATGACCCGATCGAAGAAGGGTATAAGATTGAGCGAGTGGATGGTACTCAAGATAGTTTTGCCGGAATAAGCACTGAAGATGTTTTTGAAAACTTCAAGTGAAGTTTTGGCATCCATGCTTGAGGTTGGTTCGTCAAGCAGGATAATCGACTTATCAGCGCAGGCAAGTAGCCCACGAGCCAATGCCAGCCGTTGCTTCTCGCCACCCGAGAGCTTGACTCCGCGTTCGTTCACGGCCGAATCGTAGCCATTTGGTAGGTGCTTGACTACCTCACTGAAGCAAGCAACATCGCAAGCTCGATCTACTTCTTCCTTGCTGTGTTCGGCACCTAAGGTGATGTTATGCCAGATGGTGTCGTCGAATATCTCCGGATCTTGGGGGATAAGCGTGATAGCTTGGTTGATTCCGCCAAAGCCATGAGGCACGAGCACCCCGTCAACTGCGAGCTCTAGACTCTCTGGATGATACAAGTCACGAAAGAGCTTCAAGAAGGTTGTCTTGCCAGAGCCGGTTTTGCCAACCAGAGCGATCTTCTCTCCGTGGGCGATCTCTACAGATACGTCGTCTAAGTGTTGGACACCCTCCTCAACTCCAAGGTAAGAGAAGTTAAGGTTCTTAACCGAGATGGTTTGCCAGTCGTCCGGGAGGACATGATCGTTAAAGCTCTCCTCACGGAAGTCTACCGCCAATTCTTCAGCATTTTCTACTCGTGTTTTGAACTTTAAGATCTGACTGTACATCTGGGTAAACTTGAAGAAGACAGTTCCGATGTTATCCAGATACTTGATCATGAGATAGAGATTGCCGATCAGTAGCACTTGGCCAAGGCGCACATTCTGATAAATGTACACTCCAAGGACCAGTACCGTCATTGTGGTGTTGGTTAGTGACATGAGGAACCACTTCACCTCATTCACTCGATTGTTACGTTTGAAGAGAGGGAACGGTTTTTCAGTTTCTGCTACGACTGTTTTGAAGATCAACTTTTCCACGCGCAGAATGACGACTGTGGAGATGTTGCTGATAGCGTCGTACATCTTCTCGGCAATCGAGTTCTCTGCGTGGTTGAGCTCCCGCCACTGGCGTACCAGGATCTTGTCCAGGCGCATACTGATGGTTACTGCCAGCATTAGCATGACAAGCGCGATAGGTGTGGAAATTAGGCTGTAGTGAGCAAGGATGATCAAGCTCCCTACAAGCTCAACGATGGCATATATGATCTCGAACGTACTCTCGGAGAACGAGTATAAGCCGTCAGTGCCCTTATTGATCTTGTCGATGGTATTGCCGGAAGCGTGTTCGCTGTGCCACTCGAGTGGTAGGGCCATGATCCCTGAGAGTAAGTGTGATCGGTAACGCAAACGAGTGCGGAAGGCGGTTCTAGTTTCCAGATATCGAGCCGGTCCGTGCAGAGCCCAGAAGATGATCTCAACTAAGACCAAGGCTCCCAAGAGAATAAAGATCGATTGGATATTCTCGGAGGTCAGCCCAAGTTGGACCAAGTTGATGACTTGGGCGATCAAGAATGGTCTGGCCAGTAGAGTCAGAAGATTAGCGAAGACGAACATTGACCAGAATAGGGTAACGATCTTGCGATCCTCGCCACTGTAATGCCACATCTTCTTGAACAGATACAAGAGCGGATTTTTGTTCATAACCCCTCCATTGTCTCGGTTCGTCATCTTTTTGTCAAAGACCTGTTTGTCCGCTCTTTGAGCGGAAACTAACAACCCCGTCTGTTGCCAGACGGGGTGTTGTGAGGACTCGATAAGTAGTTAAATCAAGTATTCATAACACACAGCCTGATAGGCATATAGCTATTGCCTGGTACGCAGAAAATGGGCGTATTGGCGGGGATTAGGTTGTTGTTCTGGTTGCTCATAAGTTGTAGTACAAAGGTTAGCATATGTGAATAATTTGTCAACCCCGTTAGAGGTAAACCTCTAACGGGGTCAAGCAAAAGAAAAACTCCCCGCTAACCCCGTAGAACGGGGCAGGGGGAGTTTTTCTTGAATCTTGCGATTCGGCTAAAGCCTAGAAGTTTCTAGAACCGTAACCGCCGCCACTACCGCCACCACCGCGATTGTTATCGCGAGGTTGCATAGGACGAGCCTCGTTGACCACCAGATTGCGACCGTCCATGTCCTTGCCGTTCATTTCGGCAATGGCCTTGTCAGCCTCTTCGTCATTCTCCATTTCCACGAAGCCGAAGCCCTTGGAACGTCCAGAATCACGATCAGTGATCACCTTAGCAGAGAGCACCGTGCCTAACCCGACGAAGTGGCCCTTAAGGACATCATCCGTCGTAGTGTAGGGCAGGTTGCCCACGTAGAGTTTCTTCATTTTCTCTTTGTATCTAGAACTAATTGCCTGTTCGACCTCTCTCGAGCAACTTGTCCTCACAAAGAGTCAATACGCTTACGAGATACTTATTTACAGGTAAGGACAGTATACACGAACCAGTTTAAAAGTCAATCCCTATGGGGATAAAGGAAACCCGTCCGAAATGGCTCGGAACGGGCGGACCAAGGGCGACCAATCCTCGGCTAATATACTCAATATTACATACCCAAGCGGACAAAAGTTTCAAAAAAGGAATATATTGTAGTAGAATATTGGAATATTAATTAAAAATCATAAAATAATGGAAGGAAATCAAGTTCCAGAGGGGGGGCAGAGTGTTGTAAAGCAATCCAGCAGTCGCATTATTGCCATTGTTGTCATAATTGTTTTGATTGTGGGTGCCTTCTTCTTACTTAAGGGTGGTAAGGGTGAGGGAGAGATTGTGGTGGATACCAATATGCCGATACCAGATGCGACAGGGGGTGTAGTTGAGACTGAGGTTGTCAAGGAGTTTACTGTGACGGGGCAGAACTTCTCTTTTGATATCAAGACCATTACGGTTAACAAGGGCGACACTGTTAAGATCACATTCAAGAATGTTGATGGCCTCCACGACTTTGTCATTGACGAGTTTGGCATCAACTCTGGCCGGATCAGTGGCGGGCAGGATACGGTTGTTACCTTCACAGCTGATAAAGCTGGATCATTCCAGTATTACTGCTCGGTAGGAGCGCACAGAGCTCAGGGTATGTGGGGCACACTCACTGTTAACTAATCAAGCATGCGTCGGCTAGCATACTTTCTCCTGCTGGCAAACGTAATAGTCACCACAATCTTCTGGTATTTGCATTCTGGAGCACTCATCACAGGTAGTGGTGCTGGCTTGCTCATTGCTTTTGGACGTTTGGCTGGCCTCTACGCCGAGCTTACCATCTTGCTTGAGCTTGTCCTTATCGGGCGGGTCGCTTTCGTGGAGCGA
>Ga0209542_10003584_pt1 | contig 33085 bp, 29 predicted proteins | sample RifCSPhighO2_01_FD_184028 | JGI IMG/M metagenome (GOLD analysis project Ga0209542, IMG submission 184028) | Soil microbial communities from Rifle, Colorado - Rifle CSP2_plank highO2_0.1 (SPAdes) (version 2) | ecosystem: Environmental > Terrestrial > Deep subsurface > Rock core/Sediment ... | reverse complement strand
CTTCCGATCTGAGGCGGGCGAGGCAAGTTTGCGGCGGGGATGAACCCTCACGCCTATGTATGGGCGTGGGGGTGAATGGGCGCAGTGAAATATCCTTTCCGCGGGGTCCAATACTCCGCGGGAAAGTGGGGGGATTTATTGGAATTTTCGGCATATTTTTTAATTCATATCAGCATACCTTCCGCTTTTCATATTAAAGCTATTTATCCGCTTACATTATAACCAAAAAAAATGACTATGCCCACACTAAGGCATGTCCGAACACAGTCGTAAAGATACTCAAAGGATTTGAAAAGCGATCCCGAGTTCATGTGAGGGAGAAGCGCGCGAGACTCCGGTATACCGTTCCAGAATCAAACTCAAAAAACCGCATCTTGCGACACGGTTTCTGATATGACATGAATCGCGTCAAAGCGAGAGACGTAGGAATCGAACAGGGAACACTAAAAGTCCATCGCCAAACCAAATTGGGACGAATCTTCTCTTTAAGAAACCTATAACTTGTTAATATATCCTCTTGTTAGCGGGCCAAAATAACCGGTTGCTGAAATATTTACGCTCTTTTGATACTCCGCGAGCGCCTTTTTAGTCATTTGCCCGAAGATTCCCGTCGCGCCTACTTTCCCTAACTCCAGCGCGGCTGGCCCCACTTTTTTACCAATCAAGAATGATTGAAGATTTTTGACATCCGTTCCTTTTGATCCAATTCCAAAGCTTTTACTAAAAACCCCGCCAGTCACCGCGACTGCCGATGCGGCAATCTGCGGAGTTCCGCCTCTTGCCGCTAACTGCGCTTGTAAAGCATTGAGTTGCGCTAATAAGGCTTGAAGCTGCGCCTGCGGTGTCAGTGGTTGAACCGGAGCCGCTGGGGGAAGAGGAGGCACATATCCTCCACCGCCTCCACCACCGCCTCCTCCGCTCCCGCCGCCGCCGCCTCCGCTCGCGGTAGAGACAACTGCCGCTGCGGCAGAACACGGATCAGCCGTCGGGGTAATAGTTAACGTTTGCACGGCAGTATTTGCGGAAGTTACCGAAAGCGTCGCTATTCCACCCGAACACGTCAGACTCGATTGAGAGGTAACGCCCTCGGCAACGGAGATGTCGCGCGATGCGGATGTGAGAGTAAAGCTACTCCCCACGGGAACTACCGCAACAATGCTTCCCGGATTCACGGTCAATAAATTTGCTTCCGATCCTGCCCCGATAACAAAATCAATCGAAGGCGAGGTGAGCGTTATTGTGGTGGCGGCGGCATAATTTAAAGGAGCTGCGTGCGTTGGAATAACGTCAAACGAGAACCCTGTAAAAACTGTGAGAAGTCCGACGATTACAAATCCCCCTGCCCGCCGCCACAAGTTAATTGGTTTTAATACATTCATAATTCTTTTTATTGATTAAGCGACTAATGTCTTAACGCGTCTAACGCCACACACTACTCCACGGGCATGCAAACACTCAATCGAACGAACTGAGGGTTACCCGACAAGATTTGCATTCTAGTCTATGCTTAATTACATGAATCTGATGGTTTTGTGCTTGTGGCGAACATCGTATACGTTGAGGTATTGACTCCGACGTAAAACAAAGTCGTCGTTCCTTTCACGTATGTTTGCATACACTGCACAGCCGTCCCGCTAGAACCCAAGACTAATGTTGAAACCATTGTTGAAGTTCCGTACGCGGTAGACGAAGCGAAATAAAGCTGGGAAGTGGAAGCGACGCCATTCGTCGTAAGCGTACCCACGAGAAGACTTCCCGTTGACGTGGCATTGAGGAACGTAACATCGGTTGAAGAAACCGTCGTGGCGGTAAGAGTTGCAATCGTACCAGACGGACTTCGTAACTCGGTAGATGAGGCAACACCGATTGGCGAAACCGTGAAATAGTCTGTGCCCGTCGAGGAGGCGATCCTCAGAAGATTTGCCGTTTGGTTTGTAAAACCAAGGATGGCAAGTGAAGTACTCGCAACCTTCGCTCCCTGAATAAACACAAGTGCGGTCGAAGTTCCTGCGGAAGCAATAGAGAGGCTGGAGCCGGAAAACAATCCTTCCCCGGGGAAAGAAACTATCTGGCCGATCCGGCCAATAGTAACGGTGGTTGCGGTTGTGGCCCCCACGCCCAGCGTTGAATCAGAATCAATACTTGTTGCCTGGAGAGTAAGGGCAGCAAACGTAACGCCCGCCCCAAACAAAATCGGGGCAACTATGTAGAGTGCAAAAAAAATAATCGACTTTTTCAAGAGACCGATCGCTTTTGAGGAAATGTTATTCATTAGATTAGTTTGAGCTAGCTGGTTTTAAATTATTTATTTTGCTACACACCCTGCTGACCAGACAGGTAAACCAACTAACAACCTTTTCATTGTACCACTTCATGAACCCACCCTAAATAAATCACTGTGCATAACTTTTTGAAGCCAGAAAAACTCCTAACGCATTTTTTACGATGTACCAGGGGGATCATTCTGCGAATTTATCCAAAGCAACACAAGCATCGCTCCGAAAAAAAGGCGCGAGAGGGAAAGACAAATAAATTCCCCCACCTTCCCGCAAGGAATTCTCTGAAGGTGGGGGATAAATTCCGCTTGGTGCATCCTCTACGCGAGCACCTTTTGACTATCCCACATCAAACCCGTACGATAAATCTTATGCGAAAGATGCTTGTTCTCCCGCGGGCATGTGTTTCGGAGGGGGTGTGCGGAGCGGGCGGCGAACGCACTTTCAGCCGTTTTTTCAACAGGAAAAACGGCGTACCCGGAGAAACATATGCCCGCGGGAGAACTTTCAAATAAACTTTAGCAACAAGTAACTAATTGCTCTCTATTTCGTTAACTATGTTAGATGGCGAAGCATACATCATAAAATGCGCCGTCGGGGGAGATTCCTCGGCCTTTGGCCTGCTCTACGATCACTACCAACCGAAAATATATCGGTTTGCGTTGGTCAAAGTGAGCCACCGTGAGGAGGCCGAGGATCTTACCCACCAAGTTTTTTTAAAAGCGTGGCAGAACATTGAATCCTACCAAGACTTGGGATTCCCCTTCTCAAGTTGGCTTTATAGGATAGCCCGGAATCATGTCGTTGATTATTATCGGACAAAAAAAATAACCGAAAGCATTGAAGACATAGATCCCAAAAAGACACCCGTAGAACACTCCGTCCATAGTAACCTTCTGGAAAAACTAGAAATTGAGCGGGTAAAAAATGCTATTGGGAAATTAAAACCAGAATATCAAGACGTAATTATTATGCGCTTTATCGAAGATCTACCGATCCGAGAAACAGCGCTGGCTCTCGACAAGAGCGAGGGGGCGGTAAAACTCCTCCAACATCGCGCAATCAAAGAGTTGAAGAAAGCGTTAAGCGGGAGTATTCAAGACTAAGACAGACTAAGACAATGGAAGAAGATATAATCAAACAACTCAAAAAACTCCAAGGAATAGAAGCGGACAAGCGATTCACGGAACAGTCGCGCGTTTTGATTATTGGAGCGCGAAAACAAAAAAGTATATGGGGCGTTATTTTAAAAAACGTTGAATTAGGAACTTCGTTCGCGCTTGCGGGAATTTTAGTAATCACAATACTGGGAGGGTTTTCAGCATGGCGATTTCTCTCGCCTCTCAAACTTTCAAATCTAGACACAACCGGCCTTAAGGCAGAAGCGCAAGCAGTAGACATTCAAATACAGCTCACAAACCTCAGATACGATGAAATTGCGGGCGCTGTCGAATCAACAACGCCCTCCGCAGAATCAAAAAACGCGCCAGTGAAAATCTGGGCGGGAAACACCTCAAGGGGACAGCAAAAAGAAACGGGCACTCTCGCAACGTCATCGCCAAGCAGTGAAGTTCTCTCGATTGATGAGGCCCTGGAAAAACTCTCGGAATAGGAACAAAAGATTATAGTTCGCGCCAATGAATGCAAAAAAGATTTTAGTAGGGGGAATTTTTTTGGTGCTTATTATAGGGACAGGGGTTTCGGCGCACGCGAAAGAGTGCTCTCTAAGTCAAATTAAATTTGACGCATTGCTTTCTGCAAACGACTCGCAGAATTATTTCCAAAAGTTGCAAAAAGAGCTTGCCGCGCGAAAAGAGCTCATCTCAATCGTCGTCGGATGCGCAATTGAAGAAGCAGCAACGCTCAAAGCGAGAATTGATACGTCCGATAACACGGAGACAAAAGATACCAGGGCTAAAATCTCGAATCTTCTTGGAAATGCGGCTGAATATTATAAACTTCAGCTCGAAAAAGTGCCTGATCTAGGCATCGAGGGGAGCCGCTATTTTTCCAAGGACCTCCTTGTGTGGCGCCAAGGAAATTATGCGCCTATCGCGAAAACTGCTTCAAACTTCATCGTGTGGTCGGAGAACCAAAATCTTTTTCGCACGGCCAAAAATCGTCTTGATCAAATTAGCGGAGCGGTAACAATCCTCAAGGTAATTGAAAATGAGTCGGTTCAGAAAAAATGGGTAGAAATAAACGAACTCTTTAAAAATGCTCTTACAGAAAACCAAAACGCAAAGGAAGGTCTCCAAAACTTTGATCCTCCGGAAAAAACACTAGCTTCGATAAAACTGTCTCTTGAATCTCTGTCGAGCACATACAAAATGCTCTCAACCCTCGTGGAAGAAATAAACGCGCTCACATCCAAAATACACCAGAGCCCATCTTAAAAATCGCTTTCAGTAACGAACTGCAAGATTTTCGAGCGAAAAACGCGCTTTCTGACAAGGAATAGCGAGCTATTTCGAGGAGGAATAAGTGTTTTGTAGCCGAAAATCTTATCATGTTCGTAGAAATTGGATTTTTGAGATGTGCACTAGTTCGGGGAAAAAATAGCGGAAACAACGCGGGAAAAAGAAAAAGTGCGCTGGTAACCAAAAACCCATCGAGATACATTCGATGGGTTTTTGGTTACTGAGAAAACCAATGGCTACTTTACCGCGTCCTTCAATCCCTTGCCCGCCTTAAACTTCGGTTTCGTGGAAGCGCCAATTTGGATGGTTTCTCCCGTTTTCGGGTTTCGGCCCTGACGCGCTGCACGCTTCACCACCATAAACGTTCCGAAGCCAGTGATAGCAACGTCTTCGCCGCGGCTCAAGGTCTTTGTGATGGTATCAAGCACAGAATCAACTATCCGCTGTGCGGCTGCTTTTGTCTCGATGCTGGCTTCTTTCATGACAGCATCAACTAATCCATCTTTAGTCATGTGTGTGTTTAAAAATAAACTTACTCGACCTTTTTGATGTAGCTTGAGTATAGCAAATACAAGGGTAAAATGCTAGAACCCCATCCCAAAAATAATTTGAGATGAAAATAGGATATTTTCGAGCGCCCCCCGTAGGCCGATCCTCCTCTGGAGGAAAAACCGTGCCTGCCCGTCCATAGCTTTGCGAAAGCGGGAAACTCGATAAGGAATAATAGTGACTATTCCAAGGAAGAATGAGTTGTTTGCAGCCGAAAAGAGACATGTTTAGCAAAAAGTTTATTGAGATTGGGACTGGGGGTTCTACTGGGGCATAACTTCGATCCCAAGCTGGTCAAAAATAGGCTTCGCGGCGACATATAAAGCATTACTTGAAAGACTGGGGTCGGCAGCTGCTTCATGTAAATACTTTCGAGCAGAATCATAATCTTTTTGGAAATAATACGCCACCCCTATCTCAACTCTCGCAATAAGATTATTTGGATCCACCCTAAGAACAATAGAAAAAAGTTTGATCGCTTCGCCAAGAATCTTTCTTGAAATAGCATCATCCCTTTGCCCAATATTTAATTTTTCCTCCGCTTGGGATAGAGGATGATATAAAATTTCTTTACTATCGCCTGGACTCATACTGATGGCAGTTTTATAGAGATCAATTGCTTCTTCCTCATGGCCCGCATCCAGAAAATAGTCAGCAACCGCCCGCGGCTCATAATAATTTTTCCATCGTTTGCCAAGTTCTACAGCTTTTTTGAGCTCCGAGTATCCTCCTGCAAGATCTTTATCAGCAAAAAGAAGCAGGCCGTAATAGAAATGCGCGTCGGCAACCTTCGGATCAAGATCAAGCGCCTCCTTTAAAATCTTGAGCGCGCCCTTGTAATCGCCGCGAAGCGATTTCGTCTTTGCCATTGAAAAAAAGATCTCTTGCCGCCGAGGAGAAAGTTCAAGCGCAATTTGTGCCTCGCGATCAGCCGCAGCCAAAAACTTTTCAGGGTCTATGTCGGATGTCTGATTGTACATATCGACGAGCGAATAGTGATTATAAGCGTCCTCCGGATGATCTCTGGCAACAGTTTCCATCTCATGGATCGCCCGGATGGCGTCTTCTTTTTTTATTTTACCAAGATTATAAAAATACCCCTCCGAAACTGCCGCGGCGAAGTCCCGAACAAAATTCCATCGATACGGACTAGGCTCCGCAAGTGCTTTATCGAAATATCCAATAGCTCGTGTCGGGTTATTATGAAACCATTTAAAACCGTAAAACTCATAATACGAGGCCTTCATGCTGGGAATATTAAACATATAGGCAGCAACAAGCCCTGCCCCGATGAGTATGAAGAGATACGGTGAAAAAGTGCCTACCGCATCGCCCCGACCGCTATAGCTTCGATTGTCGTTCTCCTCGGGATACCGAACGCCCGTGAATCGGTTTTTATATTCTCCGTCAATAAATCCGAAAAACAAGTACAACATAAGCATCGGACCAAGTGTATCGAATATGAATAAATTTCTTACCATAAATCCAAAAGCGGCGGCTATGGCAAAACAGCCGAACAAATTTTTAACCCTGAACGCCTGCCACACAAAAATGCCCAAAAGGGCAATACGCGCGAGAAGCAGCGGCACACCCCCGGAAACCAAATCCTCCAGAACAAAATTATGCGGCTTATCGAACCGAGTTTCCTGATAGCTTACCTCCAGAGCACGAGGATCATAATATTTGTTGTAAGGCACATTGAAATTTTCCAACCCCCATCCGAGGATCGGCCGCTCCACAAATCCGCTCCACGCGGCTTTAAGCGCAATAAGCCGGGGAAGAAGCGAAGTATCTGATTCGAGTATCGAAAACGAAACGTCTCTAAAACGATTAAGCCCCGGGATTTCTTCCCAAAAACTACTCTGCCGCGTAAACCAAAAGAGTGAGCCGAACAAGAATAAGAAAAGAAGTAACCCCGCGTAGAAACGTCGGGACGAATACAGCCCCGACCCCTCTGGAGGACGAAGCGCAAAAATACAGAGAAGAACAAAAAATCCGGCTCCTAAACCGATAATATCTCCGCGAGTTTCCGAGAGGAAAAGGGCCGTGAAACAAAGAAGCGTAAACACGGCGAGACTTCCCCAGGTAACATATAAAATGCCGCGCTTGTTGCGATCCGCAATAATATGCGGCCCAAGCTTCAAAGCGCGAAGCGTGTCAAAAAATAAATATAATCCTATTAGAATATTGAAAGACAAATAGCCTGCCAGGAATGTCGGATTCCCGAATGTTGAGCCGGGGCGTCCTCCAGCGCCAGGCTCCACAAGTAAAAGATTGGGTATCTTCTTTTGAAGGATTGCGAGGAAACTCACAAACGCCGCGGTAGCAAGCGACGCATACAAAATCTTTTTCCAAGGGATCTCCTTATAGAGCGAGGAAATGATGAACGCGAACGCGAGAAGATGCAAAATTGTAAAAACGCCGAGCATCCGTTCGTAGGTTGACCAAAAGCTCCTATGAAAATCAACGCCGAAAAGCGACGTAGCAATCAAAACCAAAAGAAAAACAGTACTCGCGATAAGTAAAGGTGTTTTTTGAGGTCGGTACCGGGCATCAGCGATAGCAAGCGGCAACCACACCACAAGTAGAATCTCAACAACAAACTGAAAAAAAAGCGTCTTTGAAAAAATATACGGATACACCCCCTGCTTTAAATAAAAAAGCGGGGTGCCTATAAGAATTATGAAAATTAAAACCTTGGAAACATTCAAAAGATGCGAACGCTTCATAAATTCAATCATACAGTGAGTATAGAACCAAATCAAAAAGGGCCTTTCGGCCCTTTTTGATTTTTTAGAAACAACAGTCTCAAGCTGTCGCTCTAAGCCACCTGTGTCTACGTGCCTGCGCTGTAAGACAAGGAGTTGAGGTTGATCGGAACAACGGTCTTGGTCGGTAAACTGATAGCAGTTGACGCCGCACTATCAAGCGCATCCGTAAACCGTATGGATGTTATCGCGTTGATCGTGGCAGTGAGAGTCTTTGAGACACCCGAACCGCCAGTCGCCGTCAATGTCGAGTCAGCTCGAAGCGTCCATGATCGCGAAGTGCCCTTGCTCACAGTCTGACCAGCTGTGGTCACGCCGAGGTTAAAGGTCTTCGTACACGCACTGACTCCGGGATCACACACAGAAGAAGTGGTGTTAGCGGTGCCAAGCGTGTTGCCGTTTTCGTCAATCAATGATACGCCATCAAGGAATGTTCCCAAGGACGGAGCTGTTCCTCCAAACTGGATTACAACGCTGTTGATGGCAACATCGCCTGCGCTCGACGCAGTAAAGGTCAAGGTCGCGAGGTTATCAACTGTCGTTTTAGCTCGACCGGAAGTCGTGCCAAGCGCAGTCGAACTGAACGAGATATTGCTTCTCAAAGCCGTCATAGTGTTGCCAGCCGCGGAAGACAAGGTTATGGCAGAAGTCGCGTTTGAGGTAGCACCCAAAGCAACAACCGCCTCCGCAACCGTGTCGTTCACAGAATCCGTTGACGTCGCAATCCTGAAGACGTGTGTAGTGTTATCCGACGCACCCGATGAGGAGTACGAAGATACATCACCCTTCAAGACCATGAGCATCGAATTCGCTTGCGGAACAGTAACCGGTGTCGCGAAGTGGAATTGGTAGTAGAAACCATTCTTGGTCGCGGTTGAACTGGCGTTCAAGCTTGTATTTGCCGATGTATTCGCCGAACCCGCGGTACCAAGAAGCTCGCCGGTTGACTTATACAAGCTCACGTTGGCAAAGGCAGACAATGTTGAGGTAACGGAGGCAACTGTCTGGAAGATATTAAGATCGGTAATCTTTACGTCTTCCACGTTCGAGGTTTCCGTGAATCGGAAAGTTGCAAGGGAATTACCCGTTGAACCCATCACAATCTGATCAGACGGAGCTTGTCCGGAGTCCGCCGTAATCGTAAGCGTCGGCTGTCCGGCGAAGACGATTGGCTGACCGCTCGTATTGCTGCAGCTGATTGAAGTAAGGGACACGAGTCCGCTTGCTGAACACCCTGTGATTATCGTTGCCGGCGTAATGGTTCCTGTTGAACCAGAAATCGTATCGGCATAGACATCAACATAGGTCGTACCGCCCGCGGGAATTGTAAATGGAGTACCCGAGAATGAGTAGACGGTTCCCGAAGCCACGCTTCCCTGCGTGTTTCCAAACTGGGTTGAACCGACCATCACTTTCAAGTTATTCCATACGTTGTTGCCGTTCGACTGAATGTTCAGATTGTTTATCCGAACCCCTTCAGCCGAAGAAGCTGTGAACGCGTATGAACCGATTCTTCGATTCGACGCGCCGCCCGAAAGAGTTACCGAACCAATCGCGCTGTTCTTCGCGAGCGTCAAGCTTGTCGCGGCAAGCGTAAGCGCGCTGCCGTTAACCGATCCGCTTGAAGCGGTCGATGCTGACGTAAGTCCCTGCAAGTTGCTGGTATTGCCAGTCAAGATACCGGTCACGTTCGTGAAGACGGCAGTTGATTTGACATCAGCGATCAAGGACAAAACGCGAGTCGTGTTCGCCGGAACTATGTAGTTGATCGGCGAAGAGCTGTTGCCGAAACAATTCCTATAGCTCGAAGTCGAGTTTGCGAATGCCGTATCGGTACAGGTCACGCTCGTTGTGAGCGTATTGATCGTTGTACCAACCTGGCCTCCCGCATCATCAACCAAGACCAAATTCGAGAATTGGCTGTCCATCGTGAGCTGGGACGAAGCATTGGTCAAATTAAGACCAACCCCCAACCATTTCACTTTCACCGCCTCGCCGGCGGCATAGATGGTAAATTTCGCGAGTGTAACGCCAGATTGCCCCGGAGCAATGTTGCCGGTCGGAGTATTCGATGCCTGCGAAACCGTGATGGTTCCGGCAAGGATCGTTACCTGCGTGCCTGTTCCTCCAACGATGGTCGGAGAAACCGGAACGTTATACTGCGAATCAATTGCGAGAATGTCGTATGAGTTCAAGATCTCAAACTGGAACGTGTAGCTCGGAGATCCCATGATATCTGCCCATACTTGGATATTGTTCGAACCGGTGTTCATAATTGCCGGATTCGATGACAAATCGAAGTAAGCGATACCTGCCGGATCAACCTGCGCCAAAGCGTTTCCAACTTGAGTTCCGTTCACCGTCAACTTCACGTTTCGGATATCGGTCTTTGTGGCCGATCCGATCACGCGGAAGTTGAGGGATGAAAGTTTAACCCGGCTGTTACCCACGGTGAAATTCCATGCTCCAACCAAGTTATTATTGGTTCCTGCGGTTACGCTTGATCCGATTGAGGATGAAGCAGTAACCAAGGTCGCCAAGCTCGGGTTGGAAACGGAAGTTACCGTAAACGTATTACCGTTCAAGGGGAACGTTCCAGCCGCCGCGACTAAGGAATTACTCGCATCCCACGCCGTCACGTTGGAAGCGGAAGATACGCCAAAGCCGACGGTGTTGCCAGCGGAAAGGCCGGTTGCCACGTCAATGGCAAGCCATACTTTTCTCGTCTGACCCGCCCCAATATTCAACGACAAACCGGAGAAATCAATCACCCCGCTTGAAATTGAATTGTATTGCGCGAGAACTCTGCCGTTCTCGACTATATAAGCTCCGGAAATGGAGCTGTCGGAGAGAACTCCGATTTTGTTGAATTTGAGTTCGGAGACGGTTACGCCGCTCGCGTTTCCGGCAGTCAAGTTGACCGCCAAAACCGGCGTTCGTGCCGCCGCTGCTCCAGAACTCGAAATGAGCGAACCCGGCGCCGGATTATCCGAAGCCAAGCTAACCGACAAACCGGTTGCTGGGGCAGGAACAGTTGTTCCCGTACCAGTACCAGTACCAGTACCCGTTCCGGTTCCCGTGCCAGCACCCATTGAGTTAACCTTGGCTCTCGTTATTGGACCAAAGTAACCAACAGCCGGCGAAACGCCGTTCATCCCTTGCCATTGGGCAAGAGCTGCTTTGGTTAGAGCACCAAAGTAGGTAGATTCGTTGCCAGGAGAACCCGCTCCGGTACCTCCCGCTACTAGAACCCCATGTCCGTTCAAAAACTGCTGTAAAGCTTTAACATCGGCTCCTGTACTGCCCACAGTGAGGTTGCGGGTGAAGTTGTAAGACGCCGTGCTTGAGCCCCCAAGCTGCGACTGAAGCTGTTGAATCTGAGCCAAAAGCGCGGCTATCTGCGCTTGAAGATCAGAAGTCGTTTGCGCATTCGCAACTGGGAAAAGAAGAAGCGCTCCAGACGCCCACACTGTGGTAGTCGCCGTAAGCGCTGTTGAAACTAATTTTTTGCTGAATGTACTCATATATTAATTTTTAATTTTTCGACTTTACCCTCTTAAGTTTTCCTTAGGAAAATTTTGGAGGGTGATTTTTTTATCGACCGTATTTTTTTGAGGTCGTCGACCTTTCTCAAAATTCCTGAAAATCACACATCGCTTCGACCCGCCGCCAACCAAGTGAGGATCGGTGACAGAGGAGCGGTATATAATTTTTTGTTATCTTGGTTAATTTAAAAACAAAACTCGCTCTTTGGAGCGAGGCAACCTTAGGGTTTAACCACCTAGGAAAACTAGGAAATAGGAATCTTAAAAAGAACTCCTAGACCCTAAACCCTATTGGCTAATAACTAAACCTATCCGTCCCTGGTTCAGCCTCACTCACTGTTCCACATCCCGCCAACCGACGGAACGGAACCTGAACCTAACTAAGTTATTCTAGCAAAAGGCCTGTTATCTGCCTGTGTATAACTCCAGGCCATTAGCATAGTTTATAACGCAATTTTACTTGAAAAGGTTACTGCGGGGGTACTACACAAACCTAGGCCTGCCGCACAACATCGCCTCCCCCAACCTCGTGGGCTTTATAATATGTAGAAGGGCCACCACTCCCAACCCTATCCAGAAGACCACGTTCTATTAGATTTTGCAAGTCATACCGAATAGTCCGCTCACTCACATCATGAAAAGAATCTTGTATATCTTTTAATCGGCAATTGCCGCTTTGCCGGATTATTTCTAAAATTGCCGATTGCCGAATTACCGACTTAGCGACAGTATTTATATTTTCTTTCTGCTCTATTTGAAAATTTTCATCCGTCAAACCTTTATAATTATTTTCTTGATGAGAAATTGAGGGAAAAACAAGATTCGATGGATCTTCTTTTTTCTCTGGGGAAAAAACGGGCATTTTAGAAAAAGACCTTTCAAGATTAACGAATGCTGGCTGATCAACCAATTTTTCATATTCGGCAATTGCCGAATTAAATTGTCCGATTTCTTGCACCATGGTTTCCGCATTTCTAGCATGAATGATTCCAGTATCCCCTCCAAGACGCAATAAATATTCCATAGATCCGGCAATATTCCTACACTTGGAATATTGTCCTCGCGCAGCAAGGTCTAAAAGCAAAAAAGCTTGCCCGAATAAGGATTCGGTAAAGCTTTGAAATTTCAGGGAAGCCCCGATCCTAAACGCAGCATAACTTATTTCATATGCCTTTTTAGAAAAAAATTGGCTGAAATTGTCTGAATTCGAATTCATTGCCTTATGAAGTATATTCGGCAAGTATACAGGCATCAAAAAGGCAGGTCAACCCATTCGATTCGGCAAGCTCAGGATTGATACTGAGTAAATCGAAGTATCAAGCGACAATCCGGCAATCAGGCAAGACAATTAGGCAATCCGGCAATTCAATCAGAATTCTTTGCCTAATGTTAAAGGGTTTTGGATATTTCTAACAAATATTCCCTAAACTCGCGGCTAACTTCAGGGTGTTTGAGCGCGAACTCGACGACTGTTTTAAGATATTCCAATTTGTTTCCGGTGTCATAATACTTACCGTTTTGGATTTCAACAGCATAGATATCCTCAATTTTCGCGAGAGCGGTGATTGCATCCACAAGCCATAACTCATTGCCTTGACCAAGCGGTGTCTTCTCAAGAATATCGAAAATGTCGGGGGGAAGGACATACGCGCCATGCGCGGCAAGATTTGATGGAGCTTCACCCGCCTTCGGCTTTTCCACGATCCGATTAATCTTATACACATTATCGTGAACGAGAGAAACATCCGCAATGCCATATTTACTCGTCTGGATTTCGGGAACACGCACCGCGGAAATACAGGGTTTCCCGTATTTTTCGTATGCGCTAATCAACTGTTTGAGACGCGGCGGGTTCGAATAAATAAACTCATCCCCCCACATCACGGCAAATGGTTCTTCGCCAACGACCTGCCTGGCATTCAAAACCGGCGTACCGTTGCCGTACGGACCTTTTTGGCGAATATATATGAAATTCGCCAGATTGGCGATTTCTCGAACCTCCGCCGCCTGCTTTTCCTTGCCGCTTTCCAAGAGACGCTTCTCGAGTTCATACGGATAATCGAAGTGGTCTTCAATGCTTCTTTTGTGCCAGCCAGTAACAAGAATAATATCCTTAATGCCGGACGCAACGGCTTCCTCCACGATGTATTGAATGATGGGCTTGTCGACGATTGGGAGCATCTCCTTAGGCATAGCTTTTGTCGCAGGTAAAAACCGCGTACCCATGCCGGCAACCGGAATCACAAGCTTAGTAATTTTTTTCATCTCACCTTTATATTACTTGAAATATCTTGCGCAACGCAAACCCATTCGGCATAAAATGCAACTACAAACTCCAGGGGGCAAACCCCAAAATTATAACGACGAAAACAAAAAAAATTGAAAAATTAGCGAGAAGTCGTCGGGAAGTTAGAACTCCATACAGGTAATCGAAAACAGATTCTATGAGAACCACCGCTGAAAGGAAAAAAAATGAGGTTTGATACAGAAAATCGAGAGGCAGTACCGCAATCCCAAGCATAAGCTGGCATAAAAGAACCGCGAGGATAAAACGAGAGACCTGCGAACGATTCTTTAGAACAAGCTCGAATGAAGTAGCCGAATACCCAAAAAGCCCGCGACTTAAGAAGAAAAAAATGATGCCAAAAAAGAGAACGTAGAAAAGCGGGGAAATCCCTTGCCGCGTCTCAAAAAAGAAATAAAAACGGGAGGCAAACATGAATACAAAAAGAATAAGAAATGTCTCATACGCGGACCTCCGATCGGTAAAACGAAAATCCTTTAACCCCAGAAGAAGATAAAAAACGATGGAAAAAAAAACGGCGGCTACGAATCCTAAGGAAGCCGCCGCCATGAAAAAGATGAGTATGGCAAAATGGACGGCAAACCTAACCGGCTGGAAGAACGGAAAAAGATAAAAATAAAGCGATAACAAGAGAAAAGCCCAAAAAGGAAGAAGCAACCAGCTTGCGCCGAAGACAAATGCCCTAAGAGCTAAAGACCAAGGAATCTGCTTTAAAATTGACTTTAATTTTTCCGCCATCTTTAAGTTCGCCACGGACAATCTTATCAGCTAATTTATCAAGGATAACCTTCTGGATAAGACGTTTCAATGGCCGCGCGCCGAATTCCGTGCTAAACCCTTCTTTAATGAGGAATTCTCGGGCAGCTTCGCCCACGTCGATTTTGATATTCCGGGCTTGGAGTCTTTTTGAAATCAACCCGATCTGTATATCGACGATCTTTGAGATATCATCTCTGCCGAGAGGTTTAAATATAACAATTTCATCAATTCTATTTAAAAACTCCGGTCGAAAACTCTCACGAAGCGATTCCATAACCTTGCCGCGATAATTTCCGTCCTCTTTTTCCTTGGCGCTCTCCTCTCCCGCAACGCTAAACCCAATACGGGACATGTTTTTCAAATACTGGCTTCCGACGTTCGAGGTCATGATGATGATGGTATTTTTGAAATTGACGACTTTGCCCTTGCCATCGGTAAGACGCCCATTATCAAGAATCTGCAGCAAAAGATTGAAAACCTCCGGATGAGCCTTTTCTATCTCATCGAAAAGTATAAGGCTATAAGGCCTGTGCCTAATTAACTCTGTAAGCTGCCCACCTTCTTCGTACCCAACATACCCGGGAGGAGAACCGATAAGCCGGCTTGTAGCGTGGCGTTCCATAAACTCCGACATATCTATCCGAATAAGCGACTTTTCGTCGTTGAACATGAATTCCGAAAGCGCCATCGCAAGCTCGGTCTTCCCCACTCCTGTCGGGCCCAAAAACATAAAGGATCCCAACGGCTTGTTGTCATCGGCCAGTCCGGTCCGCGCGCGCCGGAGAGCATTTGCGACAGCCTTAATACCCTCTTCCTGCCCAACCACCCGCCGGCTAAGCACATCTTCAATTCGCACAAGTTTATCGCTCTCGGATTCAAGCATCCGTCGGAGCGGAATCCCCGTCCAAACGGAAACAACCGCGGCAACGTCTTCTTTATCAACCGCTTCTTTTATAAATCGCTCGGATTCTTTCTTCCCTTTTTTAGAGTCGCCGCCACCAAAGTTTTTCTTCTCGAACACCCGAAAATCCTTCTCTGCTTGCGGGAGCTCGCCATACATAATCTGCGCGACGCGTTCAAGATTTCCCTCGCGCTCGGCGATTTCCGCCTCGCGACGCAACACATCAATTTTTTGCCGTAATTGATGAAGTGTCTCAAATTTCAGCTTCTCCGAATGCCACCGCGCGGAAAGTTCATCGTTCGACACCTTAAAAGCCTTAAATTCTTTATCAATCTCCTTAAGCCGAGGTGCCTTTGGGTTTTCCTTGCTTAATGCCTGACGCTCGATTTCAAGACGAGTGACCTCTCGCCGTACCGCATCAATTTCCTTAGGCAAGCTTTCTGTCTCGAGTCGCCGCGCAGAAGCGGCTTCATCAATCAAATCGACTGCCTTGTCGGGCAAAAACCGATCGGTGATATAACGGGCAGAAAGATTTACCGCCTCGACGATAGCTTCGTCGCTAATACGCAAGCCATGGTGAATTTCATATTTTTCCTTAAGGCCGCGGAGGATCGCGATGGAATCTTCAATAGTCGGCTCTTCGATAAAAATTGGCATGAATCTCCTCTCAAGCGCGGCGTCTTTTTCTATATATCGCTGATATTCCCTTATTGTGGTTGCCCCGATTGCGTGCAGCTCGCCACGAGCAAGCGCTGGCTTCAATAAATTTGAAGCGTCTACGGCCCCCTCCGCGGCGCCAGCTCCGACGATCGTGTGAATCTCGTCAATAAAAAGAATGATCTGGCCGGCTGCGTTCGTCACTTCTTTTACGAAAGCCTTGAGACGATCCTCGAATTCCCCTCTAAACTTGGTTCCGGCAATAAGAGCACCGAGATCAAGCATCAAAATCTGCTTATTTTTCAAGGGTTCCGGCACATCTCCCGACGCAATTCTCTGCGCCAACCCTTCCACAACCGCTGTTTTCCCAACGCCCGGCTCCCCTATTAAAACCGGGTTGTTTTTCGTGCGCCGGGAAAGAACCTGCATGAGTCGGCGCAGCTCTTCTTCGCGACCAATCACAGGATCAAGCTTCCCCGCCTTCGCTTTCTCGCTTATATTGATTGAATATTTTTCGAGTACCTGGAATTTCGATTCCGGAGTTTCGTCCGTGATGCGAACCGACCCGCGAAGTTGGGCCAATATGCGAAACGCCGTTTCTCTCCGAACTCCAAACTGCTCCAAGACATTCCTCGCAGACGAAGGCGTATCGATAATCGCGAGAAGCATGTGTTCGCAGGAAACAAATTCGTCTTTCTGCTGTGCCGCGACTTTCGCGGCCTGGTCAAGCACTTTCATAAGCTCTTGCGAGAGGTACAACTGCCCCACAGTCGAACTCCCAATAATTTTTGGGATCCGCCCGAGTTCGAGCTCTATGTGCTCATCGAGTTTTTCGAGGTTCACTCCGGAACGTGAAAGAACGGGGATCACAAGCGATTGCTGATCTTCAAGCAAAGCAGACAACAAATGGAGCGCCTTCAGCTCGCCATGATTTTTACTCGCGGCAAGCTCTTGGGCATTCTGTAAAGCCTCTTGAGCCTTAATTGTAAAACGATGGAAGTTCGCCATGGATATTTTTAGTATAAAAGCTTATGCGAGCAAGCGCAAATTCTGCTCACTCACTACCTTCTACTTTCTATTTTCTACCTACTATTCGACCTTCGGCCGTTTTGCGAGAACAACCTTGAGATTAAGTTCTTTTTCGCCTCGCTTGATTTTTAAAGTCACGCTCTCCCCCACGCTAAACCGCGAGATAGCTGTGCCAAGCGGATAATCTTTATTGATTTTCTTTCCGTTCAATTCGAGAATAATATCTTCTGCCACGATACCGGCCGCCTCCGCCGGAGAACTGGGCGTGACAGCGGGTCCGTCGTCCGATCCCCGAACCAAAGCGCCATAATCCACCGGAAGTTTCTGCTTTTTTGCGATGTCAGAAGTAATTGCCAAATATCTAACGCCCAAAAACGGCGTCTCGATATCGCCCGTCTTTTTTACCGAATTAATATCGCGCTTTGCCCCGTTGATCGGAATCGCGAAACCGATGTTTTGGGCGCCCACGGCAATAGCCGTATTTATCGCAATCACTTCGCCCCGGAGATTCAAAAGCGGCCCGCCGGAATTTCCCGGATTGATGGCGGCGTCGGTTTGAATAACGCCCTCAATTGTTTCTTGCCCGACCCCGGGACCGGACGCCGTGACACTTCTCGACAAACCGGAAATAACGCCGACCGAAACCGTGTTGCGGAACTCTCCGAGCGCGTTCCCGATCGCAATCGCCGTCTGTCCAAGCTCAACCGCGTCGGAATCGCCGAGCTCAACCGTCGGAAGTCCCGACGCGCTGATTTTAATCACGGCCAAATCCTGCAACGGGTCTTTTGCAAGCACCTTCGCGTCATATTTCTTCCCATCATTCGTAAAAACCGTGTACGACGCGCTCGAATCCCCTGCGACATGTTTATTGGTAAGAATAAGCCCGTCGGATGAAATGATAAAACCGCTCCCCCCGCCGACTTCCTGCAATTTACTTCCCTTCTCGCACGGCACTGAAAACTGCGGAAACTGGTCTCCGAAAAATTGTTGGAACTCCGGCGGAAGATTTGAAAACGGGCTTGATGGGCAATTCTCCAGTATCGGAACGTTTTTTGAAACAGTAATCGAAACGACCGCCGGCGAAGCTTTTTTAACTGCCGCCACAACTGCCCGTTCGTAGTCAATGACTGGTTTATAAAGAGAAACTTGGGGCTGATCCATCCCCACCCGGGGCGAAGAAGAAGACAAAGAAAGTGTTGTCGTCGTATGCGCGCCGAAAAACGGCGCGACAAGTCCCCTTAAAAAGTCTAGAACATCCGCCTGTGCAGGCACTGGCGCAAAGGTTGCAACAATCAAAAAAACCGCAGCGAACACCGCGCTTACCCACAGAAATTTATTATTTTTTTGATTTTTCATAAATCTTATTATATGGTTATGATTATTCCGCGCAAGATTTCTTTTCTTTTATAGCATTTCGCAGATGAATTTTTAATGTCAAAGCTTGGTGAATAACCCAATACCAACGGGATTTCGGAGTCGGATATTTTTCTTTTCTATTTGTCCCCAATTCCACGATCGTGGAATTGGGGACAAATCTGCCCCAAGAAACCCACTGGCATTGAATACATAAATTCAAAAGGCTCTACAATAACGCAGTCTTAATCTTTTTCAGGGCCGCGTCAATATGAATCTTTTTAGTCGGCCGCCCGAAACTGAAACGGACACACTGCCCCGCCTTTTCTTTGGAAAATCCGAGGGCTGTAAGTACGTGGGACGGTTGAGCCGCTCGAGTGTGGCACGCTGATCCTGAAGAAACCGCGACACCGAGAAAATCCAGTTTTGTAATAAGGTACTCCGCGCTCATCTCGGGAAAATATACGTTTAAAATATTCGGGAGGAAAGAAGTTCCCTTCCCCTCTTCCTTGATACTTGATCCTTGACCCTTGATGCTTCCATTGAGTTCCGCCTGTGGAACTATTTCTTTCAGCTTTCTCCAAAAATAATCCCGAATTTTCAAAATTCTCGCACATTCCCGATCGCGCGCGGAAGCAGCGATCTGAACGGCTTTGGAAAATCCGACGATAAAAGAAACGTTTTCCGTACCTGACCGCAATCCGAATTCCTGCCCTCCGCCGGTGATGATTGGAGACAAGCGACCAGTGACCAGAGACAAGAAATTCTCGCCGCTGGTCGCTTGTCCCTTGTTGCTTGTCTCCTGTCCCTTGTTTCTTGTTTCTTGTCGCTTGTCGCTTACATACAGCGCCCCGACCCCCTTCGGCCCATAAATTTTATGGGCGGAAATTGTCATCAGATCAACTCCGAGCTCGGACGGATTGCACGGCAAAAACTGGAATGCCTGCGCCGCATCGGTGTGAAAAATAGGGTATAGGGTATGGCCACTAGGGTTTAGAAATTGAGGATTGCCGATTAGTTTTTTTTTGGAAATTGAGAATTGAGAATTGGAAATTCCCTTCTTAAAATTGCTTAAAATCTTGGCGATTTTAGAAATGGGCTGCACCGTCCCAATCTCATTATTCGCGTAGATAATCGAGACCAAAACCGTTTGCTCGTTCAAAGCCGCCTCCAGCTTTTTCAAATCCACAAACCCCTGCCAATCAACCGGAATTTCCACAATTTCGACTCCCTCGCGCTCAAGGTCACGCGCGGTCTCCCGCACGGATTCATGTTCAATCGCGGAAATAATTATCCGCGGTTTCTTATCTTCCTTGATACTTGATACCTGATACCTGATACTTTCTCGCACTACCCCTCGTAGTGCGAGGTTATTCGCCTCCGTCGCTGAACCGGTAAAAATAACTTCGCGGAAATCAACCCCAATTGCTTTGGCTATCGCCTCGCGGGAAGTATCGAGCGCGGTGAGCGCCTGTTGTCCAAACGAATGAAGCGAGCTTGGATTCCCGAACACGTCCGAAAAATAGGGCCGCATCGCCCGAAGAACGCGCGGATCGACCGGCGTCGTGGCGGCGTAATCGAGATATATTTTTTTCATAATAAATTAATACTACCAGAATTTTCTTCTATTTTCCGGCTAAGTTTATACGCATTTCCATGCGTAAGCATTCCAAAATAAGAAGCCCTGCTCTGCTCTTTACTGCTATCTTTAAGCCGCTTAAACATACGGCGCTTCGTCGCAGTCCGCAATACCCGATACCGAGGAAAGTTTACCCAACCCAGAAAATCAACGCCGGAGGCCAAGGTTTTTATAAAAACCTTGTCGGGATGAAGCTCGAGCCGAAGTTTCGCCCGAAAAAAATCTTCGATGAGAGGTATGTGTTCTGCAAGCCGTTTTTTATCATGAGAAAGAATGGCAAAATCGTCGGCATACCGAAGATAGTATTTCGCTTTCAAGCGATGTTTCACGAACTGGTCAAACTCATTCATGTACACGTTCACAAAAAGTTGCGAGGTTAAATTCCCGAGCGGCAATCCAACACTCAGCTTCCCCTCGGTATGAAAACTGTCAATCACTTGCCACAAAAGCCACAACACATTGCTGTCAGAAATATATCTCGCCAAAATATGCAAAAGAATCTCGTGGTCAATATTTGCGAAAAACTTTCGTATGTCACACTTCAACACCCAACATGTCCTTGTATCATTTCTGCTTGCCTTGTTTACAAAAGAAGCAAAACGCCGGAGTGCCTTATGCGTTCCCTTGCCCAAGCGGCAAGAAAACGAATCGGCGATGAACGTCCGGTCGAAAAATGGGTAGAGTACGCGATACAACGCGTGGTGCACAACGCGGTCGCGGACGCTCGCTTTATGGATATCGCGCGGCTTGGGATCTGAAATGTTAAATGCTTCGTACCCGCCATGAACATACTTATGATTGATAAGATCGGCGCGAAGTTCTAATATAGAGTCCATAAGCCCAAACGAAAAATCCTGAACGTCGACTCGTCCGCGCTTGCCACGCGCGAATTCCTTCCATGCCTCCAAAAAGTTTTCCGCACTTATAATATCTTTAAAATCGTGGATAAGTTGAATCTTCATAAAAATTTTCTTGGAACCCCCCCCCCGACGCCTTACACTACCCATCATCCAACGCCTGGTGGCGATATACAAAATCTGGCATGAATTTCTGCCGCATATTCCAAAGACAGCAAGATACACGTTGGGGTTAAAAATCGACTCTCTTCTCGTTGAAACAATCGAGGCAATTTTTATCGCAAGCTATATTTCAAAAGAAAGAAAAACGATATACCTCGAACGGGCAAGCGGAAAGCTCGATCTCGCCAAATTTTTCCTGCAGGTTCTCTGGGAAATTAAATCGCTCGATAATAAAAAATATATTCTTATTTCCGAACCACTTGAGGAAATCGGGAAGATGCTCGGCGGGTGGTTGAAACAAGTCGAAAAACAAAACAAACCAGCCGGGCATTCCTGATTATTTTTTTCTATCGCCAGTTGCTTGCGACACGACCATTCCGGTTGAAGTCGTTGTCAATCCAATTCCAATTGCCATTCCAACGCTTGCCATCGTTGTTGAGGTACGGGAAATTCCGGTTGCCGTTCGAGTTCACCACGAATATGCGAAAAACCGCCTGCGCCACAACCCCTTGAATACTCTCGGAATTGAATCTTATGCGGAATCTGTAATTCCATAGTTCTTCGCACCAAGTAGCAATAGAGTGTGAAGCGATAGAACGCTGTACGCTGGCAGAAAGCATCAAAGCCCATCGCCATTCCGACATGCGCTATCGCGGAATTCGGTCGCGTACAACCGTAGCCATACGCATAGACACCTACTATCTATAATAATCATATCAAATTTAAAGGGCACTCTCGACTTTCGAGAGTGCCCTAAGGGTTAAGGGTACTAAGCGACCAAGGACTAAAATCCAAGTACACAAGGATCCAAGTGCCTGCTACTTGCTTGCGACACGACCATCCCGGTCGAAGCCGTCGTCAACCCAACCCCAACGGCCACGCCAACGCTCGCCATCGTTGCTGAGGTACGGGAAACCCCGGTAGCCGCGCGAGACCACCACGATGAGCGCAGGGAAGTCTATGTAGATTTTCCCGAGAAGCTCTTTGAGCGCTGGAAACTTGCCCTGGTTCTCGACAACCCAGTTCCGATGCTGATAGCCCAGAAGCGAATTCTGCCGCACTGCGATCCTTCGCTCATACTCCGGTCCACTGATCGAATTCTTTTCGCCCGGTCGGAGTACGGTGTAGAGTTTAAGGATAACGGGTTCCGTCGTCGAGGTGTCACGCTCAATCGACATGATTCCGTATTTGGTTTGGAGATATTCAAGCGTTGGGCGCGGTAACGCAGGAATTTGAATGGTAAGTTCGTTGGTTTCGAGGAAGCAGTCTTCAGCTTGCGCACGAAATCCATTCGCCACGAAAAGCGCGAATTCCTGTCCGGCACGCTCCGGTTCACTGATGCCGACTTGGATTTGTTCTGTGGTGAACTGGCCCAGGTGTGCATTGGCCGCTAGTGTCGAGAGAAGCGTAAAGTGCTGATCTGGTTGTGATTGTGATTTTGTCATATCTATTCTGGCGGCGCGGACTTGAACGGCCTCGCACATGCGAGGTTACGTTTCATCCTTTTCGCCCCAGCGCTTAAGACACGGTTTTAAAATGTCCTAAATGCCAGGGCGAAAAACAAGCAATATGAGGTTATAAAAGAGCGTTTAAACCATAACAAATCCACGGGAAAAGTCAAGTCCGACGCTTTTTCGCGTCATTCGGATGGAACTCCTTATTCGCGTCGCTTTTCAAAACAACGTCGGGTTCTTCTTCGCGAAAGTAACCTTCGCTATATTTCCCGTTTTCTTGTCGGGCACCAAAAGCGCGCTTTCCTTCCTATATATGTCGTATATGTCTTTCGTGATTTTCACGTCGTTTAGGCAATACTCTTTAAGTTCTGCTATTCGCCCCTCCTTATATAGACTGATCGCCTCCGACCCGTGATGCTCTTTCGGCTTCCCGCCGTTCGCTTCCGCAAGCCGGCTCAAGCTGATTCGCTCGCCAGTTAACGCTTCAATCTCTTCCAAAAGATCGGTTCTGTCTTTATCCCACAGATTAATAGACGCCGGGCCAAGCTTTTGAAAATACGCGTTCAAGACCGGCACATCATACCGATTAATACTGAAGCCCACGAGCCGTGTCGCCCCGCGGAAAAGTTCCGCCATGTCGGGAATTTCCGCCTCGCTGAAACAAAAATACTTTTCCTGCGCGTACGAATATACCCCAACGACAGAAATTTTCAAAGCGTCAAAATTATCCCGCCCCACCCCGGGATCGGTAAAAAAGTTTTGCGTTTCGATGTCGAACACTAAAGTGTCAGGGATCATGGGTCAGGGATCACGTTTTCGATTTTAGGGTACGGATAAACGCGCCAACGAGAGATCCGACCATTCTCCGTTTTTCATCAAGCTGAGCAAATTGCTCTTTCGATAGATACCCAAGATCAAGAGCGAGCTCGCAGTAATACTCCAGTTCCACCAATGAACCATTCGCGATGAATAGAAATTGCCGCAATTCTCTTCTACTCCCCCGAGCATGTCCTTCTATAATATTGGCGACAACGGAAACCGCAGCGCGGCGCATTTGAGAAATTAACCCAAATAGCTCTGATTTAGGAAAAGATTCTGTCGCTCGATAGACCATTTTCACAAGCTCGTGAGCATACCCGTATACTCTCAACTTTTTATATCCTTGCTGTTCCATTTCCTTAACCTTAATATCTAACCTCTAGCCTATCCCCTTCCACTTGATCCCTGACCCTACCCTCCTACTTGACCCTTGACCCGTGATCCGTGACCCTAGACATGGCGGTCCGCCACATTCGTCGCCGCATAGCTTTCCGGTTTCGTCTTTGCTTCAAAATTGTTCGCGCGCACGAGAGAAACCACGTCGGAAATCAACTGCTTTGTCGGGCCATTCTCGCCGACGTCGATATGAATTTCGAAATCGAATTTCGGGAGATTGAATTTTTTAAGCTCGCTCAAAACGCCTTTCGCGATATCGAGCGAAATCAGCACCTCGCGAACGATGCGCTCTCGGAGCGTATGGGTTTTTTCGCGCGGCATCCGCCGCCAAAAATATTTCCCGCCATTTCCGATGCGATGAACAACGACAGCCGTCACAAAGTCAGCCATACCTCCGGAGAGAAGCTGCGAATCCGTGCCGATAGTAACCTTGTACCGTCGGCTTTCGTCGGCGCGCATAAACAAGATGATCTCCGCGACCACCTCCTTGACGGTCACCTTGAGCCCAAGCGAGTTGAAAAGAAAATCTGGCATAGTTGGAACTATACTCTCCCTGCGGGACGAGGGTCAAGAGAACAAAAACCGCGGTTTTGGCGATTGACTTTGATATAAGCGGAATGTAATCTGCGAGACAGAGCTTTCCAGACCATTTCTGGCAAGCAGGAGAACAATGTTGTTCTCTATTTTGAAAATAAAATACAAATGAGGTAGCTCAGTGAACTTTTTAAAACACGAACTGGAGTTTATTGAGCTGCCTCAAAGAGTTGATTGGAATGTCAACCGCTCTTCGCATAGTGCGTTGAGTCGATGGGCGGCGCAGACACATATGAAAACATGGGAAAAAACCACAATGCGCTGGGACCCGAGTGCGGAATGGATAACAAATATTCCGGTTGATGACCTCGAAGATTGCGGCAATCACTTTATTAGGAGAATGACTGCGGTATCAATCCCAAGCGGTGGGATACGAGTCGCAGTGCTCACATTTGATGTTATTCGGGGGGTTATCGGACCGACAACAAAACGTCAGTTTATTGTTGAAACCTTGAAAAACCTCACAAAAGAGTCAACCATGCGATATGTGCACGTCTTTGAAAATGAATATGGCCCAGAATTCAAAATGACTTTTTGCCTTAGACATCAGTTTTGCGAAGACGTGTTGGAATTCATGCGAGACTTTTTCGCCTTGCTCGGCATCGAAGATAAAACCGATTGGCGGCTTTCAAATTTTACAATCGCTCATGAAACCATGTATGCCCAAGGAGCAGGATGGATTCCCTTCGAAGACGTATTCAAGGTTTCGAACAGACTCCGCATCGGTGAACTTAAAATAGAAACGATGCCTAGTATATCAGCATTACGGTAATAATCGCGCGCAACAAACAAAGCGCCGACCACAAGTCGGCGCTTTTTATCGGTAAAAATAGAACCCATCTCAAAATACCTTCTAGTCGCGTTGCGAGAGATTTTCTTGTATCCGCGAGGCTTGACGAGGAAGCCGTGGTTTACCCACTGCGACCGAGTCGTAACGAAACGGAGCAAGAAAATCTCCGCAACCAAGGGATACGCTGAATTTCTGCCGGCACATCGTCGCTGCGGACTCGGAGTGCGTAAAGCACACCTTCGTCCTTACTCCTTGCGCCACCAGAAATTCAGCAGTATCGCGGCCGAAGGTATTTCGAGATGGGTTCTAATCCTTAAGCGCCATTCTGATAACCTGCTTGGTATCTTCCGGATTATCAACCCGCACATAATCCACGCCCGCTCGGACGACAGCATAATCGTTCCCGCCGGGAAAAATCGCGTCCCCGACAAAAAGCATTTTCTTTTTGGAAACACCGAGTGTTTTCTCGATGCGGCGGATGCCATACGCCTTATCGATCCCTTTTCGAGTCACGTCAACGGAGGAAAGCCCGCCTTGGCGCACCTCGAAAGTGGGGAGGAGTCGCTTGAGCGCTTTCATGAGCTCCGGCCGTATGTCATGACGTTTGTTCCACTCTTCTTTGAGCGCGAGACCTCGGCGCACGCCGAGCTCCCTAATAATTTCCTGCCCCAAGGCGGAAAAAGTGATTTGCGTTCCTCTGTCCTCGATAACCGGGCCGTATGTGCGCGCTGGGGGTTCATACGCAATCTCCTTGAACGCCGCGATGAATGCCGTTTTAATTTTTTTTCTCTCTCGCGCGGATAATCCATGCGAGTATACGCATATCCATTTTCCGCGCCTAAACCGATAAAACGCTGTTGAGCTGGTTGGGAAAAGAAAAAACCGCTCAAGCCGCTCATCTTTTCTCGGCAAACGTTGTATAAGCTGTTCTTTAAAAAGCTCGTATTTCCCACCGCCTATCACGGCAACCCGCTTTTTCTCAAGAAGCCGGAGAAGCAGTTTGATCATTTCGAAATCGGCAATTGATTTGCTTGGCGCAAGCGTGCCGTCAAGATCAAACACAAAAAGTTCTTTCCCAGCAAAAATCTTCTGGCTCAATTTTTTCATGGCGTTTTAAAACAATTATACTCCCCTAAAAATCCATGTACACATCTTTTCGCGAGTTGGTTTTTTAGGGGCTGGTGGGATAAACCCCCACACCTAATGAAGAGTGTTTTTAAAATCGCGCGGCGAGACAGAAATCGTCCTTTGCTCTTCATTAGGTGTGGGGGTAAAATGTGACTATCACGCAATGGCAAACGGCAAGCAGAAAAAATCCGCGAAGAAAGAAAGTTGGGAAAAAACGACCGTGCATCGTCTTCACCCGGAAACAAAACGGAGTATTTGGGCCGTCATTCTCCTCGGCGCGGCCGTTGTTCTTCTTCTGGCGCGATTTGGCAACGCGGGCCCCGCCGGGGCATTCATCTATAGGAGTATGTCCGCGCTTCTCGGAATCGGGTACATCATACTTCCGCTCGTTTTTATTTTTGGAGCGGCGGCGCTTATCACGGGAGGAAGGCGGCTCATAAGCACGACGCTTTTTGGAATCCTATTATTAGTCCTCTCGGTCCTTGCCCTTATCGAAATAACCGCCCCGGGGCAAGGAGGCAAATTTGGCTTGGTCTTGGGATCTCTTAAAATCCCCTTCGGGGACATGGCGGCGGGAGTCATAAATTCCCTTATCGTGATAATTTCAATCCTCATAATCCTGAACTTCCCCTTGCGATTCGCCTGGCCGAAAAGAGAAAAAATAATTGTGACGGGCAACGAAGAATCCGAGGAGGAACAAGACAACGGAGACGAAAAATCCGAAGAACAAAAAAATATTAAAACGGAGCGCGAGAAAGAAGCCGGAGACGATGAAAAAGTAACTATAGACGAAGAAAAAATCGCGAAAGACGTCGCCGCGTACGAAAATAAGCCCTCGGTTCACAAAATCCAGAAATCTCCGTTTCAAAAATTCGCCAACTACAGCCCCCCGCCGATTTCTCTCTTGAAGTCCGCCGGAGAAAAACCGACAACCGGCGACCTTCTTGCGAACGCGAACATTATCAAACGCACGCTTGATAGTTTCGGAATTCCCGTCGAGATGGGAGAAATCAACATCGGCCCCGCGGTAACCAGGTACACGCTAAAACCCGCCGAAGGAGTAAAGCTCTCGCGGATCACGGCGCTAAACCAAGACCTCGCGATGGCGCTCGCGGCGCACCCGATCCGAATCGAAGCGCCGATACCGGGCAAATCGCTCGTGGGCGTGGAAGTTCCGAATAAAGCGGCGGCTCTGGTGCGCCTCGGCTCACTCATGAATTATCCTGAATTCGAAAAATCGGGGCCGCTCGGGTTTGTCTTGGGGCGGGACGTAAGCGGCGAGCCAGTGTTTGTGGACATCGAGCGTATGCCTCATCTCCTCGTCGCGGGAGCTACCGGATCGGGAAAATCGATACTTATTCACACGCTTCTCATCTCGCTCCTCTATAAAAATTCGCCTGCGACGCTCAAGCTCGTCCTTATTGACCCGAAACGGGTTGAGCTCTCGATTTACGCGCGCATTCCCCACCTCGTAAGCCCCGTCGTCACCGAAAGCAAAAAGGCTGTCGGCGTATTCAGGTGGGCAATCGGCGAAATGGAGAGACGGTACGAACTACTCCTTCAGGCCGGAAGCCGCGATATCAAAAGCTATAACGGCAATAAAAACAACGAGCCCTTCCCCTATGTGCTTATAGTAATAGACGAACTTGCGGATCTTATGTCCACATTCGGGCGCGAAATCGAGGGATCCGTCGTGCGGCTCGCGCAAATGGCGCGCGCGACGGGAATACACCTGGTTCTCGCAACCCAACGCCCGTCGGTAGAAGTAATCACCGGACTTATTAAAGCGAACATCACGAGCCGCATCGCGCTCCAAGTGGCAAGCCAGATCGATTCCCGCACGATTTTGGACACGGCCGGCGCCGAAAAACTGTTGGGGCGCGGGGATATGCTCTATATCTCGTCCGACATTTCGAAACCGAAACGCATTCAAAGCGCGTACGTCACAGAAGAAGAGATAAACAAGGTCGCGGACTATATTCGCGAAAACAACGAGAGCGTGCATGAAGCCGAAGTGAGTTTTGAAAACCAGAACGGCAACGGAACGGAACAAAAAGGGGAAGACGTGTTCGATGAGTACCTTGAGGACGGAGACGATGAGTTGTATGATGAAGCAGTGCAGATCGTTGCGGAGGCAAAAAAGGCATCCGCATCGCTCCTCCAGCGGCGGTTGAAAGTTGGTTACGCTCGCGCCGCGCGCCTCCTGGACACCATGGAGGCGAAAGGGCTTATCGGCCCGGGCGATGGAGCGAAACCGAGAGAGTTTTTGGGTCAAGTTGGCGAAGACGGTACAATGTACTAATTTATTCATCATAAACCCAGTCCGCAATTCGCATAATTCGCATCGATACACCTATGGAAATTCAATACTTTGGACAATTTCTAGAAGAACGATTAAAAGAAAAAAGCATTGATATCAAAAAACTGTCCGAAATCTCCGGCATATCATTCAAACACCTTGAAGCGCTCAAAAATGATGATTTTCTTTCGCTCCCTTCCGCGCCATACGTCCATGGATACATCAACAAACTAGGAATATTGTTCGGCTTCAAACACGACGAATGGTGGCAGCGCATTAAAATAAGCGAGTTCAATAAAGCCGCGCGCGCCGACGTGCCGCCTGAAAACAGATTTGCAAAGCGTTCCCTCCCGAGGGGAAGCGTCACGGCTATGATTGCCGTTGTGATAGCGTGTTCCGCTTTCTATGTTGGATCGCCGCGAATCTTCGGGAAACCAACCATTACGATCCGCTACCCCGATCAGAACCCAGCGGTTACGACAAACAAAAACATTACGCTCGAAGGAAGCGTTACGCAGGGAAGCAAAGTTTACGTAAACAACGAACTGGTGGAAATTACATCGGATGGCGTGTGGGAAAAAACGATCGCCCTCGGGTCCGGCATGAATCCGGTTGAAATTAAAGCGAAAAAATTCCTTGGTGGCGAGACGAAAATTCTTCAGCAAATTTTATACGAAGCAACGCCCAACACCTCTTTCAACGCAAATCCTCCGATGAGCGGAATATGAAGATTTAAAGTGCCGTTTGGAAAGTCCCTTTGCGTCATTCCCGCGCTCGCCTCGCTGTAGCTTTGGCGAAGCAGGGAAGCGGGAATCCAAAACCTGTCTTTATGGAAGAAATTATAAAACACCGCCGAGCTTGAGATTTTAGATAAAAAGATATAAAATTCCAGCCATGACGGTTAAAAAAACAAAGGAAGAAGACGCTAAAGGCCTCGCGGATCTGCTTTCAAGCCTCAGGGAAAAATACGGCGAGGGAGCGATTATGAAACTTGGCGAGGCAAAGAGAGTTGACGTGGCAGTTATCCCAACGGGCTCTTTTTCACTGGACCTCGCGCTCGGAGTCGGCGGCCTCCCGCGGGGAAGAGTAGTCGAAATTTATGGCCCGGAATCAAGCGGTAAAACCACGCTCGCGCTAAACGTGGTGGCGCAAGCGCAGAAACAGGGCGGGAAAACGGCTTTTATTGACGCGGAGCACGCGCTTGATCCCGAATATGCCGCCCGCCTTGGCGTAAAAATAAACGATCTTTTGATATCCCAACCCGACAACGGCGAAGAAGCGTTGAATATTTTGGAAAGTCTCGTGCGATCGGAAATGATTTCCGTCGTTGTGGTAGATTCGGTTGCGGCGCTTACTCCAAAAGCGGAAATTGAGGGCGAAATGGGAGATCAACACGTGGGAAGGCAAGCCCGAATGATGGCACAAGCCCTCCGCAAACTCACCGCCATTGCCGCGCGAACCAACACGCTCGTTATTTTCATAAATCAGCTCCGCATGAAGATCGGAGTCATGTTCGGAAACCCGGAAACGACACCGGGCGGCATGGCGCTCAAATTCGCCGCGTCGGTGCGAATTGATGTTCGCCGAATCGCGCAAGTTAAAAAAGGCGAGAATGTTGTGGGTAGCCGCGTCAAGGCAAAAGTGGTCAAAAACAAAGTGGCTCCGCCGTTCAAAATTTCCGAATTCGACATCATGTACGGCGAAGGAATTTCGTATGAAGCGGATGTGTTAAACACCGGCATAAAATACGGCGTTGTCGCGAAATCCGGCGCGAGCTATTCCTTCGAAGGGGAAAAACTCGGCGCGGGATTCGATAATGTCCGCGAAAAACTCAAAGAAGACAAAAAATTGCTCGGCGAAATAAAAAAGAAGGTTCTCGAAGCGATCAAAAATCCTGTAGCCGTAACCGACTCGGGAACGGAATCAGAAGAGAAGGAGTAAAAAAATCCGGCGGCCAATTGCTTGGTCGCCGGAAAATTTTGAGTGGCGTTTTCAGGTAGCCACTTCTTTACCTTTTCTGGCCTTGCGTTGTTGTGTTCCGTGCTGATGTCAGGAATTTTTACGTACGCTGTTCAGCTTCCGGCGTTTGCTCCGTTTGAGGAGTTTGCGTGCCTCCTGTAATTCGTCTTCGAAAGTGGCCCAATCAACAACCCGTGCCAGCATGGCGGACCCTCGGTTGTTCTCAGTCATATCTTTCTTGATGTTAGACAAGAGGACAACCAGCCACTCCTCCGGATTGGGAACTTTCTCCTGCTGTCGGCGCGCGGACTCCCGCGATATTTCACGGGCCAGCTTTTCTATTGGTTTCGGAATCATAGTATTTCTTTCCTTTCGGTTATTGCTACTTTCGTTTTTGATTTTTTGATGACGTTGAGCGTAACGCCAAATAAGCTCATCACCCAGATTTCTTCTTCCAGTTTACCTGTTTTGAGCACTTCTTGCGAGAACTCTCTTACGAGATACGCGAAGATGAACAAGGCGCAATTGTCCGTCCATTTGATGGTCTCGCGAGCAATGGCTGCGAAGTGCTTTTCGGCGAACTCTCGTTTTGCGTCGTCAACCCACGGGGCATGATTCGCCATATACTGGGCTTTGTGCGCATCATCCCATACTGCCTCGCCGGAAATAAGCCCTCGGGCGGTAATGGCATAGTAGAGGATTGAGCGAAGGACATCATTGCAACTCTCCCGTTCCGCCGCCTTCGAATATCTGCTCTTGAAGCGGAATATGAGACGAATGACTTGCGTTCGCTCTTCGTATACCTTTTCGCCCTTGAAGAACATACCGTCCACTTCGTTCATGGACCAACCCTGAAATTGCGAGACGTATGCGTCGAAGCGCCTGCGGGCGCGGGCAACGGTCGGTTTTCGAATTTCGACCCGTTCCGTAGGATGGGTATTATACCAATCGGGGTCAAAAAGATTCGGATAAAGGGCGAGTTCCGTGAGAAGTTTACGGGCATGTTTTTTGAAATATGCTTTGACTAACTTCGCGTCTCGGCCATTTTTCAAGGTATTGAATATCCTTGCCTGAAACTCCACTTTCTTCGGGAAATACACTTCCACAAAGAGTCCACGTTCCCCGCGGGCAAATGGGTACATGGCGTGTTCGATTTTCATATCGGCTTTCCTTTCGTTCTGATTGTTTATTCATCTTGTCAAGGTTTGCTACTGCCAATGTACTCCGTGATCGAGCTACGCGTCAAGAAAAACAATTTCCTGCTTTATAGATTTGATTTCGTAAACGAAAACTTTTAATCTCCTTCTATTTATTATTTTCCAAACACCTACCCCATTTGAGTTTGATCGAGATCGATGACCTGCCTGCCGGCCGGCAGGGATGCTAGGATGCGAAAAAATGAGTTCTGCCAAAATCCGCCAAGATGCGAGGCGCGCCGAGGAACGAAGTGAGCAATATGATATCAATATTGTGAGCGAGTACCGGAGGCGCAACAAAGCAGATTGCGATTTTCGCAGAACTCATCAAAGTCTTCCCACCGCCTCCACAAATCCCGCGTAGGACGTACTAAACACCAAATACCCCCTCACCCAGCCATAGACAAATCGCGCGCCGGGCGAAAAATCGGCGATGCGCACGGATTGCCCCCCTATCTCCCCTCCATAAAATTCTCCGTGGCTCTCCGGCGGATTCAAAAAGAAATTCAGAATTTTGCTCGACACTTCGAGCTTTTCAACTTCGGATTTTAAAAATAGCCAATTCTCGTCGGACTTGAGAGTTAAAACATATCCCGGCCAGAATGCTTTTCCTTCTCGATATGCAAAAATTGTGACATCCGGACTGAAATGCTCGGCGAGAAACTGTCCGTCGATCACGAACGTACCCGCCGCGGAAAATACATCGGCAACTCCAAGGCTCTCGCCGCCATCGCCACGCGCTTCAACTTCGACAAATTTTGCGGTGAGACTCGCCCGACCCAAAGCGGCTTGGAATTTCTGGCCATATGTCTGGAGATCAGTCGCGCTCGAGGCAACTCCGCTTAAAACAAACGGGATTTTCTGATCAACGGGCTTTTTGAAAGCAGTTTGGTGTATTAAAGCTACGGGCTCAAAAGGGGCTGGTTTTACTTCCTGCTCGCCGTTTACGGTAGACGTCGCGACTTGAGAACTTTGTTTTTGTTCTACCCCTCCGAAAAACAAGGTGTACACAAGATAGCCAATGAACACAAGCATAACCAAAACAATCGCAACAAAAAATGGCAGCACTTTCAGGAACACGGCAGCGGGAATTGCGCTACTCTGAACTCCTCCGACAGGTAACCGCGGGGCTTTAACCGTCTGAAACTGCGGCAGACCGCTCCCGCTCTCTTTCATAGACAAAAGATCCGACTGAAACGTCCGCACCCTAACCTACGGCGAAGCGGGAGG
>Ga0209542_10003583_pt1 | contig 33101 bp, 30 predicted proteins | sample RifCSPhighO2_01_FD_184028 | JGI IMG/M metagenome (GOLD analysis project Ga0209542, IMG submission 184028) | Soil microbial communities from Rifle, Colorado - Rifle CSP2_plank highO2_0.1 (SPAdes) (version 2) | ecosystem: Environmental > Terrestrial > Deep subsurface > Rock core/Sediment ... | reverse complement strand
GGGGGGGGGGGGTATTATGGAAGCAAGTTTAAAATTAAACAAAAAACATATGCCAAAAGAAATGCCGGACATTGAACAACAAGAACAATTGCCGTCGATTTTGATCATTTATCGCGACAACGATTTATTTGAAAAATATGTTCCCGAGATAGCGCGGATACTTCAAGCCAAAGGACGCGAAGTGGAGATCAAAGATTTTCCAAGAGGCACCGAAAAAGATGAAATAAAAGAATGGTATAATGAAAATTTGGAAAGATTGGCGGGAACGGAAATAATTTCTGATATGACCGCAAATCCCTTTCTTCGCGGATTTAAAAAATTAGTGAATATAAGTTTAGATAATTTGATTTATCAGGCAATTACACAGATTGTATTTGGCGAAGGAGAGGGATGTGAAATAATGAATGATAGTCTTGATCAGTCCTCCCAACTAAAAGAATTTTTTACAACAATAATAAAAAATATTTTAAAAAATCAAGAGAATGTACCAAATAAAATTTATATATTTTCTGATCACATATTATCCCATCATCAAGATTACTGGGATGCCGCAGATGAAAATAAAGAAGAGCTTAAAAAAGCATATTCGGAAAAGATAAAAGAGCTGTTAATTGAGAGTGGTATTGATGCTGAAAAAATAATTATCAAATTAGAAAAGCTAAGCCAAAAAGAATTTCAAGAAGAGGTTGATCAATTGGGAAATTGGGTAATAGCAGACAGGCATTCTCCAATATCCATGACGGGAATGATTAATGCAAAAAATTTACAGTTGCCAACAGGTAGTTTTTACAGTTCCGCGCGCGAGGCCGGATTGATTGATATTCCGGAAGAAGAATTCAGTCAAAATTTAGAAAAAGTTATTGATGAAAAATTAGGCAGTTGAATTTCTTAATTTTTTTAACATCTACAACATCTATGGAAGTTGAACTTCCATAATTCACTTCCTTAATTTAAGGAACTTGGTTGCATGAAAACAAAAACCTCAATTATGCGTCGATCGTCGCATAGTTGAGGTTTTTGTTTGGGCGGATTCTTTTGAAAATCATGAAGTTTCCGCCCCCGATTTTTATAAATTGCCGACTTTTCTTTTATTTGCTATACTGGCGATATATGAAACAGGAAAAAATACGCGAACAAATTCATCAACAACTTCCCTTGCTTAAGGAAAGATATCATGTCAAAAAAATCGGCGTTTTTGGCTCTTTTGTCCGCGGCGAACAGAAAAAAGGAAGCGATGTGGATATTCTGGTGGAATTCAAAACTCCAATCAGTTTTTTTGAATTTATCCGGCTGGAAAATTTATTAAGTCGTTCTTTGCGCAGAAAAGTGGATTTAGTTTCCAAAAGGTCCATTAAACCGGCGGTTAAAAAAGAAATTATTAAAGAAGTGCGATATGTCTAAAAGAGGAATAGAACTTTATTTGAAGGACATCAAGGGATCTATCAGAAAAATAGAAAAATATACGCGTGGCGTAAATTTTGATAAATTTTCCAAAGACGAACAAATGATTGACGCGGTTGTCAGAAATCTTTCAATTATTGGCGAGGCGGTAAGAAATATCCCTAAGGAAATAAAAGTTAAAAATCCTAATGTGGCTTGGAACGAAATCAAAGGCATGCGGAATAAAGTCATTCATGAATATTTTGGCATTGATGAAGAAATTTTATGGAAAACCGTCCAAGAAGATATCCAGGTCTTCAAAAAACAGATAGCCAAGCTTTTACGAGATATAAAATAGAAGAAAAATCAGCTATTTAACAAAAACAAAAAAGCCCTCCGGCGCGTAAAGCTATGGAGGACAAGGAGGTGTGATATGCTCATAATTTTTGATTGCGACGGTGTTTTGAGATCTATTTCACTGAAGGGGCTGTTTGAGGCGTATGTGGCAATCATCAGCTATAAAGGGAAGGATTACAGGGAGTTTTTCACTGATATTTACAGCTTTGGAAAGTGGTTTAGCCACGATTGGCACGAAAATTTCAGAAGGATCGGCGATTTCAGCGAGAACGAGTTCGCGATAGCGGGAAAAATTTTCCACGCGCACTACGATAAATATGTCAGCGTTTTCCCGTGGGTGCGCGGCATTCTGGACGAGCTTTCCGAAAAGCACAAACTGGCTTTGCTTTCATCAAGCTCCATCGCGAGCGTGCGCGGGTCGCTGGGCGAATCCTGCGATTTCTTTTCACTGATGGTCGGTAGTAAAGAAGTCAGTGAGCTGAAGCCGCATCCCGAAGGAGTGCATTTGATTGTTGATCGGCTGGCGGGACAGCGCGAAAGCACAATTATTATCGGCGACGGAGAAGTGGATATTTTAGCCGGCAAAAGCGCCGGCGTAAAAACCGGAGCAGTAAGCTGGGGCGGAGTCACTGAACTGGATGATTTGAAAAAACTTAGCCCCGATATGATTATTCACACTCCGGCAGATCTTTTGGAACTTTGAAGTTATTGCCCCTCGCTTGCAAGCAAGTGAGGGGCTTTATTTTTAGCGGTTTTTGGGATAGAATTTGGAGGTCGGGTCTTCGAGAGGTCGGGCTTCCGCCCGCTGACTCTCAGTTATCGCCGGAGCTATTTGTTTTTACAAAGAAAAAAGGAGCTACACGGTATTCCTGTTGTTGGAAGCCCGACCTCGACAGATTGAATCCAATATGGCGAGGTTCAACCTCCAACAATGGGAATTAATATCAACTCCTCTTATCTTTGTAAAAACAAATAGCTCTGTTGATAGGCGGGATTTAGCGGGCGGAGGTTGAATCTCAGCGAGACCCGACCTCCAACAACTAGAATCTAACTCAATTCTCTTCGTTGTCTCAAAGACAAATAGCTCTGATGTTAAACAGAAATCAGCGGGCGATGCTTCATCTGACGCTTCGTCACCCTGCCGAGGGTTGCCGTCGGGTGCGGAGGTCGGGTCTCAAATGGGTGCGCAGAAAGATGAGTTTTGTGATTTAAATATAGAATGAGTGATTATAATGAACCAAGAAAACAAAAATAAAGAGGTGAAAAAATCGGCGATCGCAGAGATGGAAGAGAGCGTGCTCGCGTGGTGGGATGAAAACGATACTTTCCGCAAGAGTTTGCGCGCGCGCAAGAAAGGCAACCCGCGAACGCAGAGAGCGGAGCAGTCGTCGCATGACGGCAAGCCGTTCGTGTTTTACGAAGGTCCGCCGACCGCCAATGGTATGCCGCACCCAGGGCACGTGATGGGGCGGTGTTTTAAGGATTTGTTTTTGCGCTATAAATCAATGCGCGGATATTTTGTGGAGCGTCACGCCGGCTGGGACACGCACGGCCTGCCGGTGGAGATTGAAGTGGAAAAACAGCTCGGCATCAAAAACAAATCGGACATTGAGCGGCTGGGCATCGCGGAATTCAACCGCCTGTGCAAAGAGTCGGTGTGGAAATACAAAGACGAGTGGGAGAAGATGACTCGGCGCATTGGTTTTTGGCTGGATATGGAGCATCCCTACATCACTTACGACAATAAATACATAGAAACTCTCTGGTGGGTCATTAAACAAATTTTTGATAAAGGGCTTTTGACGGAGGATTACAAAGTGATGCATTATTGCGCCCGTTGCGGCACCGGTCTTTCTTCGCACGAGATCGCGCAAGGGTATAAGACCGTTAAAGATTCATCAATATATGTAAAATTTGAGATCATTGATTCCATAAGCTATAAGCTAAAAGCTAAAAGTTATTTCTTAGTTTGGACCACCACGCCCTGGACCCTGCCGGCCAATGTCGCGTTAGCCGTGAATTCAAAAATATCTTACGTGAAAGCGAAAAAGGGCGATGAAATTTTGATTCTGGCGGAAAGTCGTTTGAGTGTTTTAGGCGAAGGGTGGGAAATTATTGAGCGCGTCAAAGGCAATGATTTACTTGGATTGGAATATCAACAGCTTTTTGATTATCTTAAACCGGACAAAAAAGCGTTTTTTGTCGTGGACGCCGATTTCGTGTCGGATAAAGATGGCACGGGCATCGTGCATATCGCGCCCGCTTACGGCGAAGACGATATGGCCGCGGCGCGCCGACATGACTTGCCGGTGCTTCATCCGGTTAAAGAAAACGGCGAATTTATTGACGCTTTGCCCTGGCGCGGAGTGTTTGTTAAAAAAGCGGACGAGGCGATCACGGAAGATTTAAAGAACAGCGGTTTTCTTTTTAAAACGGAAATTTACGAACACGAGTACCCTTTTTGCTGGCGGTGCGACACCCCGATTTTATATTACGCGCGCAAATCGTGGTTCATCAAAATGTCCCAGCTCAAAGAGCGCGTGATTGCCAACAACCAAAAAATCAACTGGGTGCCGGCTCACACAAAAGACGGCCGGTTCGGCGAGTGGTTGCGCGAGCTGAAAGACTGGGCGTTTTCGCGCGACCGTTTTTGGGGCACGCCTCTGCCGATCTGGCGATGCGGGGAATGTCGGCACGCGCAAGCGCTGGGTAGTATCGCCGAGCTCGCGCGGAAGAGCCGTTTTAAGAACCGCTATTTCATAATGCGCCACGGCGAAGCGGTTTATAACGCCAAAAGCACGGCCGAAACATCGGGACGGGCGAAAAATCATCTTACTCAAAAAGGAATAAAAGACGTGAAAGTGTCGCTGGAGCGATTCAAGAAAAAGAATAAAGGCATCGTTCCCGATGTCATCGTTGCTTCTCCTTTCCCGCGCGCGCGCGAAACGGCGGAATTGGCCGCCGGGTTTTTCGGCGCGGGAGCGCGCGATATTATTTTTGAGCTGGCGCTTCAGGAAATGCACATAGGGATATTTGACGGCAAAAAAGCCAGGGAATACCGCAAATATTTTTCTTCTTACGAGGAAATGTTCGTGAAGCGGCCGCCGGGCGCGGAAGAAAATCTGAGCGACTTGCGCGTCCGCGCGGTGGCGGCTCTGCGCAAACTGGAAGAAATATACGCGGACAAAACGATTTTGATCGTGAGCCACGAATATTCACTTTGGATGCTGGAAACCGGGCTTTTGGGATTTGATATCGCGGAGACTGTAGCAGCCAAAAAGAAAAAAGGAAATGACTATATCAAAACAGGAGAGATTAGAGAGTTAAAAGTGAGCAAATTGCCGTTAGGCGCAAATGGGTTTCTTGATTTGCACAAGCCTTACTCAGACGAAATTACTTTTGCCTGCGAGAAATGCGGCGGAGCGATGCGACGCGTGCCGGAAGTGTGCGATGTCTGGTTTGATTCGGGGGCGATGCCGCTAGCGCAAATGCATTTTCCATTTGCGCAAATCCGAAATCCGAAATCCGAAATCCGAAATTTATTGAAACAAATTCCATATCCGGCCAATTTCATTACGGAAGGCGTGGATCAGACCAGAGGGTGGTTTTACACGCTTTTGGCGGTGGCGACTCTGCTTGGCTTGGAACCGCCCTATAAAAACGTGGTTTCCCAGGGACATATTTTGGACAAGCACGGCAAGAAAATGTCCAAGTCAAAAAAGAATTATATGGATCCGATGGAAGTGGCCGACCGCTACGGCGCGGACGCTTTGCGTTGGTATTTTTACATTACCAATCCGGTGGGCGAGCCGAAAAGGTTTGACGAAAAAGACGTGCTGGACTGCCAAAGAAAATCGGTGATGGTGCTCTTGAATGTTTATAATTTCCTCACTTCTTACGCTTCGGCGAAAAATATCAAGACTGCTCCGCGTTCGCGCAATATTCTGGATCGCTGGATTGTTTCCCGGCTGAACGAAACGGCGCGGTCTATGATTGAATTTATGGATCAATACGACGCGCTCTCGGCTTCGCGCGCGCTGGACGCTTTTTTTGACGATTTGACCAATTGGTACGTGCGCCGTTCGCGCGCCCGGTTTCAATATCCGGAGAGCGCGGCCGATTATCGCGCCGGAACGGACACGCTCAATTTCGCGCTCGCGCAAACATTGAAGCTAGCCGCTCCTTTTATGCCTTTTGTTTCAGAACATCTCTGGCAAAAAATGAAGCTGAAAGGCAGCGCGCATATGGCGGACTATCCTTTGGCCGCCAAAAAATTGATTGATAAACAACTGCATTATGATATGATAGAGGTGAGGCGAGTGGTGAGCGCGACGCTGAAAAAAAGAGCCGAGGTGGGGATCAAGGTGAGGCAGCCGTTAGCTGAATTACGAATTACGAATTACGAATTACGAATTAAAGACAAGAAAGAATTGCTGGATTTGATCAAGGAAGAAGTTAATGTTAAAAGTGTTTTTTTTGATAATGCGCTTACTGAAGATGTGTGGCTGGACACGGCGATTACGCCGGAATTGAAAAACGAAGGCACAATGCGCGAAATCATCAGGCATATCCAGCAGGCGCGCAAAGAAGCAAAGTTGACCGCCAAGGATACAGTTATGATTATTTACCATTCGCCGGCGTTGAGAGAAATAGTTGAATCCTCCAAGGAAATCATCCGCGCCCATACCAAAGCGAGCGATATCAAAGCGGTTGATCTTGAAAACATAAAAAATCCAAATGAGATTTCAATAGACGGGGAAAAATTATGGTTCGGGTTTTGAGACCCGACCTCCGCCCAATGAAGCGCGAATTATGAATAATGAATTAGGAATAAAGATAGAACGATTTGCTTTTTTCCATCCTTATTCATAATTCTTAATTCATAATTCAATTCTTATGCGAACATTAGGGATCGTCATTAAAAAACAAAACAAGAAAGAGTCGGATCAGTTGTTGACCGTTCTCACCAAAGAATTCGGCAAGGTTGTTTTCACGGCCAAGGGAGTGCGCAAAGAATCGGCCAAGCTGGCCGGTCACCTCGGGCTCTTTAATATGTCTGAAATAAATTTCGTTCACGGAAGGCGACAGAGAATCATCACCTCGGCCTTGGAGAAGGAGAGTTTTTCCGGTCTTAAAAAAGATCCGGCTAAAGTGGAAGCGGCCCGGCACGCGGCCGAGCTGACCGACCGCTGTCTGTTCTGCGAAGAGCCGGACGAGCGGGTCTTCAATCTGGTTTTGGGATCGCTGGACTATTTAAACAGAAAAGAGCTGAATCAATTTGAATTAAAAATGTTTTTGCGCTATCTTGAGTTTAAATTATTGAGCCTTTTGGGTTACGAGCCAGAGGACAAAACAATCGTTGACGCTTTTGCCCGTTCGTATGTCCGGCTTTCCGAGAACGAGCTGGACGAAATGGCCGAGCGTTTCAACAAATACTTTCAAAATATTTACACGACTTAGCGAGTCGCGAAAGATTATGAGCAATCGCTTAGAAGAATTTGAAAAAAAACTATATAAAAGAGACGGCGAGACGGAAAAAAAGCAAAAGAGTTACGAGGTGTACAAAGAAGAAGACTTATTCGCGCCTCGCCCGGGGTGGGAGGAAGGGCGCCGCTTTCTTTTTTTGGCCGGGTCCGGTTTTAAAATAGCGCTAATTCTGCTGGCGCTTTTGGCGGTCGGCGTGGCCGCGGTTTTCGGATATTTGTATTTTAATAAAGGCGCGGCGTTTGACGCGAAAAAAGTCAAAGTTTCCATTCTTGGTCCGGAAAATATCCAGGCGGGTGACGAGGTTTCTTTCAGCGTGGCTTATAAAAACGATTCCGATATTGTTTTAAGAGACGCCGAGCTGATATTTGAATGGCCGGAACGCTCGATGCTCGCGGAAGAGTTCGCCGCGCCCGGTTCTTTATTCGTTAAATACGATTTCGGGACGATTGTTCCGTTTCAGGAAAAAACCGTTACGATCAAGGGAAGAATTTTCGGTTTGCGCGGAGAAGATAAAACGGTTAAAGCATTATTTCGCTATCGTCCGGAAAATATCAATTCGACGATTGAAGGCGGCGCGGCCGCTTCAGTCAGGATCGTTTCCACCCCACTGTCTTTAAAACTTAATATTCCCGATCAGGCGGTGTCGGATAAGGAGCTTAATTTATCAATTGAATATCAAAACCAGTCGGACGCCGACTTTTCCGATGTCAGCATCAAGCTGGCCTATCCGTCCGGGTTTAATTTTATTTCGGCTGATCCGGCGCCCGGTTCGGGGAATAACATATGGAAACTGGGCGACATTAAAGGCAAAGCTAGCGGCGCGATAAAAATAAACGGCAGTTTTTCCGGCGCGCAGGGGGAAGTTAAATCAATGTACGCGGAAATCGGCCAATTGGGCGAGGGCGATCAATTTGTTTCTTATGCCGGGACGGAAAGCCGGACCAGTCTCGCTTCGTCCGCGCTGGTTGTTTTTCAAACGGTAAACGATTCGCGCGACTACACCACCAATCCGGGGGCGGTCTTGCGTTATAAGATCAGATACAAAAACACCACCAATTACCAGATTTCAAACGCGGTGATTTTGGCGGGAGTTGACGATAAATACGTGAACATAAAATTGCTTAATATCCCCTGGGGCGCTTTTGACGCCCGGACCAATTCCATTATCTGGAACAGCGTCGGCGTTCCCGATCTGGCCGTTTTGGACCCCAAAGAAGAGGGAGAAGTTTCTTTTTCAATAAGCGTCAAGCCGGTGTTTTTACCCAAAGATTTTTCTGACAAAAACTTGACGATAGTCTCAACCGCCAAAATCACTTCAGCTGCCCCGCCCGAGCAGTTGGCCGGCCTGCCGATAGAAGGCGAGGATCGTCTTGAGGCCAAAATCAACACCCAGTTTTCGTTCAATGAAAAAGCTTACTATCGCGACGGAGTGATAGAAAATTCCGGTCCGGTGCCGCCCAAAGTCGGCGAGCGCACCACCTACGCCATTTCCTGGCAACTGACTACGACAATCAACGATGTTGACGATGTTGAAGTAACAGCGGTAATCCCGCCGACAGTGGAATGGACGGGTATTATTTCGCCGGCGGACGCGGACATAAAATACAATCCGGAGAACGGCGAAGTAAAATGGCTCGCCGGCAAAGTGCTGGCCGGCACGGGCATTTTTATGCCGGTGCGGAAAGTTGATTTTCAGGTCGCTTTCACGCCGGCGCTGGTCCACGTGGGCGACCTGATCAATTTGCTGTCCAACGCCGTGCTCAAGGGAACAGACAGTTTTACCGGCATGAAAATAGAACGGACAGCGTCGCAGGTTAATTCCGATCTGCTTAACACTCTAAAAGAAGGCGGGAGAGTAATTCAATAATGCGAATTTACGAATGACACACGAATGCTACGAATTTATTCGTATAGGCACATTCGTAGCATTCGTATAAATTCGCAGATTCGTATTATATTATGTCAGACCAATTAATGGATAAAATTGTTTCTTTGTGCAAACGGCGGGGGTTTGTGTATCCTGGATCGGAAATTTACGGCGGGCTGGCCAACAGCTGGGACTACGGTCCTTTGGGCGCTGAATTAAAAAACAACGTCAAAAATTATTGGTGGCGCCGTTTCGTTCAGTCGCGCGACGATATCGTTGGCATTGATGCCGCGCTGATTATGAATCCGAAAGTCTGGGAAGCGAGCGGGCATCTGAAAGAATTTTCCGACCCGCTGGTGGAATGCAAAAAGTGTCATAACCGGTTTCGCGCCGATAAAATCAACGGCATTTGTCCGGTTTGCGGCTCCAAGGAATTCAGCGAAGCCAAACAGTTCAATCTGATGCTTAAAACATTTCTCGGTCCGGCCGAGGAAAAGGCCAATGCGGCGTATTTTCGGCCGGAAACGGCGCAGGCGATGTTCGTGGATTTCAAAAATGTTTTAGAGACGTCGCGCCGGAAATTGCCGTTCGGCATCGCCCAGATCGGCAAGGCGTTTCGCAACGAAATCACGCCGGGCAATTTTATTTTCCGCACGCGCGAGTTTGAGCAGATGGAGATAGAATATTTTATACCCGAGCCGTCATCGGACGAAGAATGGCAAAAATATTTTGAAGAGTGGCGCGAAGAAATGGTAAGCTGGATGAAAGAAGTCGGCATTGATGCCAAAAAAGTTTACGAAGTTGACATTCCGGACGGCGAGCGAGCGTTTTATTCTAAAAAAACCATAGATTTTGAGTTTGATTTTCCTTTCGGGCAGAGCGAGCTTTACGGCCTGGCTTATCGGACTAATTTTGATTTGAAAAACCATTTCAAAGAGGCGCCTTATAAGGATCAGCAAACCGGCAAGGCATTCTGGCCTCACGTGATAGAGCCGACCTGGGGCGTGGACCGGACGATTTTGGCGATTTTAGCGAGCGCCTACGAATACGAAGAAGAAGGAGAGCGGGTAGTTTTGAAATTAAATCCAAAAATGGCGCCTTATAAAGCGGCGGTATTTCCTCTTTTGGCCAATAAACCGCAGTTGGTGGGAAAAGCGCGCGAGATTCACGACGATTTGCGCAAGAATTTTATGGTTGCCTGGGACGAGCGCGGCAACATCGGCAAGCGTTATTATTCCCAAGACGAAATCGGCACGCCTTACTGCCTGACGGTTGATTTTCAGACGCTGGACGACAACACCGTTACCGTCCGCGACCGCGACACGGCCAAGCAGGAAAGAATAAACACTGCCCAACTGGCCGGCTATTTGTCGGAAAAATTAACCTGAAAAATACGAGAAAGTGTGTTATAATTTATTTATGTATAACTGGTCGGTGGATGTAAAAAAATTAAGAAAAAACAAGGAAAAATACGCCATTTGGAAATTGGAGCAGATGGTTAATTTCGGTTTGAACGGAGAAAAGATAGATAAGAAACTTTTAAAAAAATACTGGCTTCAACTGAACATTGATCCGGCTCGACGAAGATTTTTAGATCTAATTTTGCATGAAAAAAAATATTCTGACAAAAAATCAACTGCGTTTTTTGGAAAGCGCGTCAAAAGACGACTTTCTTAAAAAAAGTTTTTATCTGACCGGCGGAACGGCTCTCGCCGGTTTTTATCTGCGTCATCGCCTATCGGAAGATCTGGATTTTTTCTCGGAAAAAGAATTTGATGCGGCGTATATCAATATTTTTCTGAAGAAGAATAAAAAGTTTTTGGGAGTCGTTTCTGTTGATTTTCAACAAAGTTTTAACAGGAACTTATTTTTTCTTAAGCTCAAAAATGAAACATTGAAAACCGAGTTTACTTATTTTCCTTTCCCGAGAATCAGCGATTCGGAAGAAAAATTAGGCGTGCCAATAGACAGTATTATTGATATTGCCGTCAATAAACTTTTTACCATTTACCAAAGAAACGCGGCGCGCGATTATATTGACTTATATTGTATCGTGAAAAAATATCACTGGAGCATTGATGAATTGATTAAGAAAGCTAAAATAAAATTTGACTGGCATATTGACCCGTTGCAACTAGGCACTCAATTCGTAAAAGCGCAAACCGTGTCCGATTTTCCCGTTATGGTTCAAAAAATATCCGCCGAAGAGTGGCGAAGTTTTTTTACAAAAGAAGCGGAAAAACTCAAAAGCAAGGTGATTAAATAAAAAATCCTCCTATGTGACGATGGTCACATAGGAGGATTGATGGTTAAAGGAGGTTTATGAGAATCAGTCTTGTGAAGTCTATAAGTCAGGCGATTCTATTTCCTGAGCTTCTCCAATTTCTGGTGTTTTTGCTCTCCCAGTAAGTCTGTTGATATCTATAGGCTCGTAACCACTCATCGTCCCAATTTCATTTAGACGCTTTTCATTATTTCTGTATTCATCAAAGATATCTTCTACTTCTTGTTGTAATTGATTTATTAGATTGCTTTTTTCTCGCAGTTTTTTCATCTGTATATCCATTTTCTCTCTTATTTCTTTATCTTCTGCCGTTATTTCCGGTGAAAACTGACGAGGTTTATCAATACTCATAAATTTACGCAAATAGCTGATTATGAATCGCAAATAACTATTTGAGATTAATCTCAGCTACTTTACTTTTTATAATTTTTGCTACCAAACACATCATACTCTCTCTCTCTCTTGTCAAGCGGGCGGGGATTGGGTAAGATGGAGGGCAATATGTCCAGTAGTAGAACTTTGACTGTTGCTTTCAGCAACGAAAAATAATTACTGAGCATAAATATGGATATTTAATAAATTGGCAGTCTTTGGAATATGTTATTATTTCACTTTGAATTACGAAATACATGGATTTGTCATTCTGAGGCCGAGTTAAAGTTCGGCGCTGCGATTTGTAGCCAATCGCTACTGCTCTTGGACAAATCGGGAGCTTGCGAAGAATCTCTGAAAATTAAGCAAAATACCAGATTCTTTGGTCGCCGACTCCCTCAGAATGACGCAAAAAATATCATTTCGTAATTCAAAGTATTTCAGATTGTCAAAGTTTCACTACTGGGTATGACCAATTTTAAAAAAATCACTCTGGACAATGGCTTGCGGATTATTACGGCGCCGAACAACAACAGTCTGGCGGCGACGGTTTTGGTGCTGGTGGAGGCGGGGTCCAAATACGAAACTAAAGAGATCAACGGGCTTTCTCATTTCCTGGAGCATATGTGTTTCAAGGGCACGGAAAAACGGCCGCGCTCCATTGACATCTCTTCGGAGTTGGACGGCATCGGCGCGAGCTACAACGCTTTTACTTCCATGGAATACACGGGGTATTACGCCAAAGCCGAGCCGAGGCGGTTTGATAAGATTTTAGACGTCGTTTCTGATATATATCTCCACGGCATTTTTGACCAAAAAGAAATTGACAAAGAGCGCGGCGTGATCATTGAGGAAATCAATATGTACGATGATTTGCCGATGCGGCGCGTGCAGGATTTTTTCATCAATCTGCTTTACGGCGACCAGCCGGCCGGTTGGGATGTCCAAGGGAGAAAAGAAGTGGTTCAGAAGGTTAATCGGGAAGATTTTGTCGCGTATAAAAACAAGCATTATCTGGCGCAGTCCACATTGGTAGTTGTAGCGGGGAAATTTAATGATGACGAGGTGGTGGAAAAAATAAAAGCGGCTTTCGCGCCGATCAAAATCGGAGATAAGCAGGCGAAAATCAAAACCGAAGAATCGCAAGCTAAGCCCGAAGTTTTGCTGAAAAATAAAAAATCGGATCAGACGCACTTAGTCTTGGGCGCGCGCGCTTTTGATATTTTTGACCAAAGAAAATACGCCTTGCAGGTTTTGGCTGACATCTTGGGCGGAGGGATGAGCTCCCGTTTGTTTCAAAAAATCAGGGAAGAAATGGGCGCGGCGTATTACGTGCGCGCGGAAAGCGATTTATTTACTGACCACGGGTATCTTTCGGCTTCCGCCGGCATTGATCACAACAAAATTGAGCCGGTGATCGGCGCGATCTTGGGAGAGTTCCGGCGCTTCACCGAAGAAGCGGTGGAAGACAGAGAGCTTCAACGCGCCAAAGACCATTTGGTCGGTCATCTGTTTCTCTCGCTGGAAACTTCCGATGAAATATCCGGCTTTTACGGCGGGCAGGAAATTCTGACGCGCCAGCTTGTTTCGCCGGAAAATCTGGCTCAAAAAATCCAGGCCGTCACGGCCGGGGAAATAATGGCGGTGGCCAAAGACATTTTTCAAAATAAAAAACTGAATCTGGCGATCATCGGGCCGTTTGAAGATGAGGAGAAGTTTGAAAAGTTGTTGAAAATATAAAATACCAATATACGAATGAATACGAATGCCACGAATAGCATACGAATAGCGCGCTACGAACGCGCCCATGCGAATAAATTCGTAGTATTCGTGTGTTATTCGTAGATTCGTATTACGTTATGAACAAAAATTTTAAAATCACATTCTGCGGCGGGGCGGGGTCGGTAACGGGCGCTTGCTATTTAGTGGAAGCGGGCGATTCCAAGATTCTGGTTGATTGCGGGATGATTCAGGGCTCCCGCTTCTCGGAATCGCTTAATAACAATCCATTTCCCTTTGATCCAAAAACCATTGACGCGGGCATCATCACCCACGCGCACATTGACCACACCGGCCGTTTGCCCAAGCTGGCACGCGACGGTTTTAAAGGGAAAATTTTTGCCACTCCGCCCACGCTTGATTTCGCGCGCGCGCTTTTGCTTGACTCGGAGCACGTGATCAGAATGGAAGCGGAACGCGAAGGGCGCGTACCGCTTTACAATATTAAAGATGTTGAGCGGGTGTTTGATTTCGCAGAGCCGGTGCCGTACGATCAGCACACGGTTTTAAACGACAACATCTCTTTCTTTTTGCGCGACGCTGGGCATATTCTCGGCTCGGCGATTATTGAACTCTTCCTTAAAGATAGCGATGAAAAGATAAAAATAGCGTTTTCGGGAGATCTGGGCAATTCGCCATCGCCTTTGGTGCGCGATCCGTTTATTGTCAAAGACGCCGATTATCTTTTGGTGGAGTCAACTTACGGCAACAAACTGCATCCGGCCGAAGGCGCGCGCAAGGATTTGCTTGAAGACGTGATTGAGGAGACTATCGCGGCGGGCGGAGTCTTGATGATACCGGCGTTTGCCACCGAGCGCACGCAGGAGTTGCTTTATGAGCTCAACGAATTGTCGGAAAACGGGCGCATTCCCAGAGTGCCGGTGTTTATTGATTCGCCGCTCGCGATCAAAATAACCGAGATTTACAAAAAATATCCCCAGCTTTACGATAGTGAAGCCAAAGAACTTTTGAAATCCGGCGACGAAATATTCCGTTTTCCCGGTTTGCGCTTTACGCCCGGCGTGGAGGATTCAAGAAGCATTAATACTGTTCATCCGCCCAAGATCATCATTGCCGGTTCTGGAATGTCGCAGGGCGGGAGAATTTTATATCACGAAAAATTGTATTTACCGGACGAAAAAAGCACGCTTTTGATCATCGGCTATCAGGTCAAAGGATCTTTGGGCAGAAAGCTTTTGGACGGCGAGCCGACGGTAAAAATTCACGGCGCCGAGGTGGAAGTCCGAGCGAGAGTCGTGCAGATTGCCGGCTATTCCGCTCACGCCGACCAGAAACAGCTTTTGGCCTGGATTGACCCGATGCGCCATTCGCTCAAAAAAGCTTTCGTGGTACAGGGCGAAACAGAAGCTTCTCATGTATTGGCGCAGGTGATTGCCGACCAAATGGCTGTTTCCGCCGTGGTGCCGGCCGAAGGAGAAAGTTTTGTTTTATAGTAATGAGGTCGGGTTTCCGGGAGATCCGATGTCCGCGAGGTCGGGCTTCCGCCCGTTGCATCCGACCCATCAATTAAGCTATTTGTTTTTAAGATAAACACAGGAGTTTGGTATTATTCCCGTTGTAGGAAACCTGACCTCGCCATATTGGAATTTTCGCTATAGAATAAGCAGTGTTTCATAATTCAAGAAAGTGTGATATTATATCTGTAATATATGACCAAAAACATTCAACCAAAATACAAAATTTGCGTTTCAGGCGCGGCCGAGTCAACTTATTGTTCTTCAGAAACTCTCGCGCTGGCCGAAGAGATCGGGAGGGAAATCGTCCGGCAGAATTGCGTGCTGGTGACTGGCGCTACCTCCGGCGTGCCTTATTGGGCGGCCAAAGGGGCCAAGGAAGAGGGCGGGATATCCATCGGTCTTTCTCCGGCCGCTTCCGAATTGGCGCATATTAAAACTTACAAACTGCCGATGGATTATTTTGATCTTATCATTTACACCGGCTTTGATTATTCGGGGAGGAATCTTCTGCTGATCCGCTCGGCCGACGCCATCATCACCATCTGCGGCCGGATGGGCACGCTCAATGAGTTCACTATCGCTTTTGAGGACAGGAAACCGCAGGGCGTGGTGCTGGGCACGGGCGGCGCGGCCGACAGTATCAAAGAAATCGTTGAAAAAATGCACCGCGGCAATGGAAAAATAGTTTACGAGTCGGATCCCAAAAAGCTGGTGAAAGAAGTGATAGAGTTGATCAAGGAAGAAAAAAACATGAAAGATCACTTGCGCCGAGGAGGCAATGGGAACCATGAAACATAAAACATAAAACATAAAACATGAAACATCAGAAATCAGAACAGTTTTGATTTTTATTCTTCTGTTTCAAGTTTCATGTTTCAAGAACTTATGATGGATCCAGGACAATTGGATATGGTCATAAAATTGATCGTCGCGCTCGCACTCGGTTTGGTAGTGGGCATTGAAAGGGAATTCGTCGGCAAAGAGGCTGGCACCAAGACTTATTCTCTGGTCACCTTGGGCGCGGCGCTTTTCACCATCATTTCTTTTGATCCGAATTTTCCCGACCCTTCAAGAGTCATCGCGCAGATCATTACCGGCATCGGTTTCATTGGCGCCGGCCTGATTATTTTCCATGAAAATAAAATCCACGGATTGACGACGGCGGCCGGCCTTTGGACGATGGCCGGAGTCGGCGTCGCGGCCGGAATGGGTTACTACTTTTTAGCGGTTGTTTCCACGCTCATGGTCTTGTTTATTTTGTTTGTTTTGCGCAAACTTCGCCTGGAAGAAAGAATTCATAGTATCGCCGGGCACTCAAACGACCAATAATGAATCCTGAATTACGAATTACGAATTATGAATAAAAATAGTTAAATAAAGTCATAGACTTTATTCCTAATTCATTATTCCTAATTCTTAATTCATCATGCATTATGATCAGTAATTTTTGGTACGCGGTCGCGATGCTGGCCGGAACAATCGTGGGAGTGGGCGTATTCGGTTTGCCGTATGTCGCTTGGCACGCGGGGTTTTTCGTGGAAGCGGCCTATTTAGGGGCGCTTTTTTTAGTGTTTGTCTGTCTGCACTTGATGTTCGGCGAAATAATTTTGCGCACCGGCACCCGGCATCGTTTGGCCGGTTACGTTAGATTATATCTGGGCGAGCGAATGCAGAAATTAACCATACTAACAACCACATTCGGTTTTTTGGGAGGAATGCTCGTTTATATTTTGGTGGGCGGTAAGTTTCTCGATGTTTTATTCAATGGTTTTTTGAGCGTGCCCGCTTACAGTTATCTTGTTTTTTGGGCGATTGGGTCGTGTTTGATTTTTCTCGGTTTAAAGGCTATCAAGCGCTCGGAGCTGATAATGCTTTTTTTTATGGTCGCGGCGATCGCCGTATTGGTTATCGGCGGGATCAAAAAAATATCATTTGATAATTTTTTCACCTTTGATTCGTCCCGGATTTTTTTGCCATACGGTATCACTCTTTTCGCTTTGGCCGGCATCGCGGCCGTGCCGGCGGTACGTGATATTTTGGAGGGCTCCGAAAAGAAAATAAAAAAAGCTTTGATTTTGGGCACTGCTTTGCCGGCGCTTTTTTATGTTTTATTCGTGGCTCTGGTTTTGGGCGTGAGCGGCGGGGCGGTAAGCGAGGACGCAATTTCCGGTTTGAAAAATGTTTTGGGCGGGCCGGTGGTTTTTATCGGGGCGCTTTTTGGCGTGTTTACCGTCGCGACTTCTTACATCACTTTCGGGCTTTACCTGAAGGATATGTTTGTTTATGATTTGGGCATTAATAAAATATTGGCATTTTTATTCATACTTCTGGCTCCGATCGCGCTTGTTTTTTTGCACTCGGACAGCTTTATTGTTGTCTTGGGGTTCCTTGGCGCGATTTTCGGCGGGCTGGAATCCATATTTTTGATTTACACGTACAAAAAAGCCAGGCAAAAGGGCGACCGGACGCCTGAATATAGCTATAATATCCCGATGCCACTCCTTAATTTATTGATTGCCGTTTTTGTGCTCGGCATATTTTACACTCTGTTCTTTGACGGGAAAGTTTGAGGTTTGACCTCCGCCCGCTACTTCTAAATTATTGTTATGGCTATTTGTTTTTAAGATTGAGAAAGTAGTTGACATACGATTCCCGTTGTTGGAGGTCGAACCTCGCCATATTGGATGATGATTGTATTTTGCAATGCTTAGTATATAATAAATAAAGGCTAAATTTTAAATTACTAATAAAACTGCATGTTGGAAGCAAACAATAAAATCAAAGTAGCGCTGATTGAGGACGAGGAAGTGCTTTTGAATGTCTTGAAAGACAAGCTGGAAAAAGAGGGTTTTGAGGTGTATCCGGCCGCTGACGGCGAGATAGGCATCTCGGTTATTAAAGACAAGGCGCCCGATATCATATTGCTTGACATTGTCATGCCGAAAGTGGACGGTTTCGGCGTTTTAAAATATTTGCAAAACGACGAGGCGCTTTCCAAGATTCCGGTTATCATCATTTCCAATTCCGGGCAACCGGTTGAGATTGACAAGGCGCTTGAGCTGGGCGTGAGTGATTATCTGGTCAAAGCGGAATTTGACCCGCAGGAAGTGATTGATAAAATACACAAACAGCTTAAACTGATCGGCAAAGAAGCGGATTTGTCCGACGAAAAGACGGGCGCCCAGCCGGCGCAAATCGCCGCGAAAGATTTCAGCGCTTTTCATATTCTTTTGGTTGAAGACGATAATTTTTTACGCGATTTGATTTCCCAAAAATTAAGGAAAGAAAACTTCAATGTTCTGGATGCGCTTGATGGCGAGGATGCTTTAAAAAAAACCAAAAGCGAAAAGCCGCATTTAATACTTTTAGATCTTATTTTGCCCGGCATAGACGGTTTTGAAACGCTCAAGCAGATTCGCGCTGACGAGGAGACAGGGAAAACGCCGGTGATCGTGCTTTCCAATCTCGGCCAAAAAGACGACGTGGAAAAGGCCAAGCGGCTCGGCGCCACCGATTATCTCATCAAGGCCTACAATACCCCGGGCGAGATCGTGGGCCGCATCAAGCAGGTTCTTGCCAACAACTATTCATAGAATTATGAAAAAGATAATTATTTTTATCGCGGTCGCGGTGTTATTGGGCGGCGGCGCTTTGTTTTATGTGTTCATAACGGAGCGTAAAATAAGCGTGGACAATAAAAAAGTTTCGGCGCAAACCGCGCCCGCCAATGCTGGTTCATCGCCGAAGCCGGCGGCGGAATTTTCCGAAAATCCGCTGACTGGGCAAAAGTGCGCCCGCGGAAATAAAAGGCCGATGGCGGTGATGTTCGCGGTTGATACCGTCGCGCGTCCGCTTTACGGGATTTCTCAAGCCGATATCGCGGTGGAGATGCCGGCTCTGACCAATGGCATTACCCGGCTGATGGCTCTGTTTTCCTGCGAAGAGCCGGAAGAAATCGGTTCCATCCGGTCGGCCCGGCACGATTTTTTACCGTTCGCCAGGAGTTTTGACGCGATTTACGCGCACTGGGGCGGTTCGTATTTGGCGCTTAATCTGCTCAATAAAAAAGTTTTAGACAATCTGGACGCTTTGCCTAATCCGCATGACGCTTTCTACCGCCGGAGCGATAAATTGCCGCCGCACAACGGCTTTACTTCATTCGCGCGCCTCTCGGCGGTGGCTGAAAAACTGGGTTACCGGTCGGAAAGCCAAGCGGCCTCGTATCCGCGCATCAAGGACGAAGCGGCGTTGAGCGCCAATCAGAATATCGCCATCAGCTACCCTTATCCCTACAATGTTGATTTCGCTTATGACCACAAAACCAATTCTTATAAGCGCTTCCGCGGGAATGAAAGAGAAATTGACGCCGGCGATCAGAGCTTGGTGGAAGTGAAGAATGTCATAGTGATGACGGCCGAGTCGCGGCAAGTCAATCCGGACTATAACGACGTGGATGTGGAGGGCGAAGGCAAGCTCGCGGCGTATCGCAACGGCGAAGTGATCAAAGGCAAATGGAAAAGAGCGGAGGAAAAATACGATCCGAGTTCCAAAGAAGACAATAAATATTATTTTCTGGACGCGGAAGGCCGGGAAATCGGCTTGGTTGAAGGTAAAATCTGGATCTCCGTTGTTCAGCCGAACCAAAAAGTGGAATTGACATTCAAATAAAGTTCATAAAGTCAAAAGTCCATAAAGTCGGAAATTTCAGAAATGTCGCGAAGCGACTCAATGACTTTAGACTTTAAGACTTTCAACTTTATAGACTTAAGCGTAGCGCTTATGATAATAATCCTGCACGGCGAAAATGATTTTTTAAGCCGAAAAAAGCTCAATGAAATAATCGCGCAATATCGGGCCAAACACAAAACCGGTTTGAGCTTTTTTTCTTTTGACCCGTCGTTTACTGGCTTTGATTTTTCCGATTTTAAGGCGGCGGTGGAAACGACGGCGATGTTCAGTGAAAAGAAGCTGATTATGCTGAAAAATTTAGCCAAAGAAATCCCGGCTGATTATTTAAAAGATAAGAAGCTTAAAGAAGACGCTGAAACGGTGATTGTTTTTTACGAATCGCAGACGCTGGATGCCAAGAGAAACAAAGATATCGCCTGGCTGTTTGAGAAGCCGGCCATTTCCCAAGAATCAAAAAATCTTGAAGGCGTGAAATTAAGTTCTTGGATTGTCAGCGAAGTTGAGCGCCGGGGCGGGAAAATTTCGCCAGACGCTTTGGATTTGCTTGCCGCTTCCTGCGGCAACGACCTCTGGCGTTTGGATAATGAGATTAATAAATTACTGGCTTTTTCTCCGTCGGCTACCAAAGAAAATGTTTCGCTTTTGGTTCGCCGAAACATTGAAGGCGATGTTTTTAACGCCGTTTCTTATTTAATCGGCAAAAATACTAAAGACGCGGTTGAGCAGTTCGCGCGGGTGGTCCGGCAGGGCGAGGATCCGATAAAAACTTTCGGTCTGATTGTTTTTCAATATCGGGCGCTTTTGAAAGTAAGAAGCGCGCTGGACGAGTCGGGTCAGTTCGCGTCCGATCGGGCGGCCAAGTCATTGCGCCTCCATCCGTTTGTCGTCAAAAAGACACTGCCTTTCGCCAAAAAATACGCCGCAGGTGATTTGCGGCGTATTTACAAATTATTGCTCAAAACCGATCTTGAGTTAAAAACGGGAGAGGTTACTCTCGGAGAATTCGTGGAGAATTTAGCTCTTGGCTTGAGATGAGATGGCGCTTGCGATGCGAGACTTCTTTCTTGAGGCGGCGTTTTTCTTGATGACGTCTTTTTTGGCCGCTTTGTCCAGCGCCTGATAAACTTTTGGCAGAAGCGCGCGCGCTTCTGCGAGTTTATTTTCCCGGGCGAATTTTTTGAGCTGTTTGGTCAGCGTCCGGATATTGACGAGATATTTGACATTGAGGACTCTTTTTCTTTTGCTTTGTCTCAACGCTTTTTTGGCTGATTGTGTGATAGGCATGGTAGTAAACGAATTACGAATTATGAATTACGAATTATGATAAGAACGATAAAAACTGATTATTAATTCGTACTTCGTAATTCGTTATTGACATACCTTACACTAAACTGACAAAAAATGCAAGGTTTTCAAAAAAATGCGCCTCTGATATAATATCCATATGGCTAAGTATATTTTTATCACTGGCGGAGTGTGCTCGGGGTTGGGTAAGGGGATCGCGGCCGCGTCCATCGGGATGCTTTTGAAATCAGCGGGGTATAAAGTGGCGATTCAGAAGCTGGATCCTTACTTGAATGTTGATCCGGGCACCATGAATCCTTATCAGCATGGGGAAGTGTTTGTCACTAAAGACGGCGCGGAGACGGACTTGGATCTGGGCCATTATGAACGATTTATTGACGAAGAATTATCAGCGCTTTCCAGCGTGTCCACTGGCCAGATTTACCGCGATGTCCTGGAAAAAGAAAGAGAGGGGAAGTTTTTGGGGAAAACCATTCAGATTATTCCGCACATCACCAACACGATCAAAGATTTCATCAGAAAGTGCGCCTATTCGTCCGGCGCGGACATTATGATCTGCGAGATTGGTGGCACGGTAGGTGATATTGAGGCCGAGCCGTATCTGGAAGCGGCGCGACAACTCCATAATGAAGAAGGGCACCACAACGCGATGTTTGTGCATCTGGTCTATCTGCCGTATCTGAAAAATTCCGACGAAGTGAAAACCAAGCCGGCGCAGGCGTCCGTGCGCGAGTTAAGAAGAATGGGTATTGTCGCCGATGTTATTTTATGCCGTTACGACAATCATATAGAAGACGAACATATTGAGAAAATCGCGCTATTTTGCGATGTGAAGAAAGAAGCGGTGATTCCGGCGCCCACGGTGAATTCCATTTATGAAGTGCCTTTGAAATTCCATCAATATCACATCACTGAATTGATCGCCGATCATTTGCGCATTGACGATCATAAACAGTTGGCATTGGGCGAGTGGGAGTCGCTGGTTGAAAAAATCAATTCAAAATTGCCGGAAGTTAAAATCGCGCTCGTAGGCAAATACACCGCGCTCAAGGATTCTTATTTGAGCGTGATAGAAGCGGTGAAATCAGCCGGATATTTCAACGGCGCTTCGGCGAATTTAATTTGGATTGATTCAGAGAAGATAGAAGATGGCAATTCTCACGAGGAAAAAGAATGGGCCGAGCTGAAAAAAGCCCAAGGCATTATCGTGATGGGCGGTTTTGGCAAGCGGGGCATAGAGGGGAAGATTAAGGTGGCGCAATACGCGCGGGAAAGCAACACTCCATATCTGGGCATTTGCCTGGGCATGCAGATCGCGGCGATAGAATTCGCGCGGAATGTTTTGGGTTTAAAGGATGCCAATTCCACGGAGTTTGATGAAAATACGAAAAACCCGGTGATTTACTTAATGCCCGGCCAGCGTGAAATTTATAAAAAAGGCGGGACGATGCGTCTGGGCGATTACCAGTGCGCCGTCAAAAAAGATTCAAAAAGCTTTTCAGCTTACGGCGCGGATGAAATTACCGAAAGGCACCGCCACCGCTACGAGTTTAACAACGATTACAAAGAACGGTTTGAAAAAGCGGGGATGGTTGTTGCTGGGAGTAATCCGGAGAGCGGTCTTTGCGAAATTTTGGAAAGTAAAAACCACCCTTGGTTTGTCGGCGTCCAATTTCACCCGGAATTCAAGTCGCGCCCTCTGCGCCCGCATCCGTTGTTCAGAGATTTGGTGAAAGCGGCTAGAGGTCGGGCTTCCGCCCGCTGATTCCCGGTTATTTTTAAAGCTATTTGTCTTTGAGATGAGGTCGTAGAATTGTTAAGCGTTCCCGTTGTTGGAAACCCGACCTCGCCATATTGATTTGTTGGCTGGCGGGTTATCGATTGATAATGTGATTTATACCAATGTTAAATAAAGAGGAATTATTAAATTCTCTTAAGCGTGAAATAGAAAGTGATCACGCCTTGCCTTTAGTCGGCTCGGCTAATCTGGTCTTCGGCGAAGGCGACGCGAACGCGCAGGTAATGTTTATCGGCGAAGCGCCCGGGCGCAATGAGGATTTGCTCAAACGTCCATTCGTCGGTCGGGCCGGGAAACTCTTGGACGAAGCGCTCAAAGAAATCGGCTGGCCGCGCGAAACCGTTTACATTACTAACATCGTCAAGCGCCGTCCGCCGGAAAATCGCGATCCTTTGCCGGAAGAAATAGAAATGTATAAGCCATATCTCACGCGTCAGATTGAGATCATCAATCCATCCTTGATCGCGACGCTTGGCCGTTTTTCTATGAATTATTTTTTGCCGGAAGCGAAAATATCGCGCGACCACGGCCAGCCGATGCGTATTAATTCGCGCGTGATCATGCCTTTGTACCATCCGGCGGCGGCTTTGCGCTCTACCGCGATGATGAACGAGTTCAAAAAAGACTTCAAAAAACTGCCCGCCGTCCTGCGCAAAGTCTTGTCTTTAGAGAGTGCCAAATAGCAAAAAACCGCTTAAAAACGCACTTTTTGTGCTATTGACCCCCTCACTTGGCGCATAGAAAATATACCGGCGTTTTAAGTTAAGTTTAGTGCATATTCTATGAACCAAGCGAGGGGTTGACACGATATAATCAGGAATGTTATAATGTTGAAACATAATGGTCATTCTGAGCAAAGCGAAGAATCACGAGATCCTTCACTGCGTTTCTGTCCCACAGGGATCTTCGAGATGACAGATCAGTAAATTAAAAATTTAATAACAAAGAAAGGAGGTGATAGTTTGAAGAGATGGCACAAAAAAGTTGCAGGAACATCGTTGTTCGTGCTTGGCGTCCTAGCAGTAATAGGCGCTGGGGGAACAATGATGCTGGAAGCCAGCACTGGCTACACCGGTCCTCAGACCGGCTTCAGCCAGATATTGCTGGCGATCCTCATCGGCTCCGGATTTATGATAATCGGAGCCAGATTGCGAAGCGCGGGCAGTAAGCCACGCAAAATGTTTTATCTCGGCGAATTGCCGAGAGTGCGATAGAGTTATCCAAAGCCATTCCTACAACACCTAAAACATCTAGCGAGCGCTCCCTTGAACGGGTGAATGGAAGCAGAAAGGGGGTGAGTAGAATGGCACAATCAGCAGAAGTAGATTACAGGAGGTGCTCCAGCGTGGCTGGGGACCCGCAGGGCGGATGTGTGAATTATAATAACGGCTATTGTTTAAAGGCTGGCCGTCGCCCAGACTCAGTATTAAAAGCAAAGGAGTGTACTAGCTACATTCCGATGCTAGTAGCAGTAGTCGTTTAGTGAGGGAGGGAGCTTAGAGGGGAAGTTCTTACCATAATCCCCTCTATTATGGACTCTCTCACCTTGCAACCTCTCATCAAGGTTGCAAGCAAAAAAGAGGAAAAATTCCTCTTCTCCTCCTTTGGGGAAGGCGGGTATAAATAGGCTGCATCCTATTTATACTCCCTTCCCCTTTTTAATTTTCAAACTGTTTCCATTGCGACGACCGTCGCAATGGAAACAGTTCATTTTTTATCATTATTGATACTTTTTTAATTTCGCGATCATATCTTTCAGTCGCTGAGCTTTTTGGAAATCAAGCTCTTGAGCGGCTTTTTTCATTTCTTTGGTATAGTCGGCGATCAGTTTTTTGATATTGGTCGTTTCAGCCAGAAGCGCCAGTGGGATTTCATCATACATAGGCTTAGCCTCTGTTACAGAGGCTAAGCCTATGTATGATGAATAGATTTTTTTCTCTATTTGTTGCGGGGTGATGTTGTGCTTTTTGTTGTATTCTTCCTGTATTTTTCTCCGGCGGTCGGTTTCTTCAATCGCCGATTTCATTGATCGCGTCATTTTGTTGGCATACATTATTACCTCTCCCTCAATATGCCGCGCCGCCCGCCCCATCGTTTGGATGAGCGTGGTTTTGTTGCGCAAAAACCCTTCTTTGTCCGCGTCCATTATTATCACGAGCGACACTTCGGGCAGATCCAGGCCTTCGCGCAGAAGATTCACGCCGACGATCACGTCGTATTCGCCCAAGCGCAAAGAACGGAGCGTGTCGGCGCGCTCCAGTGTTTTCACTTCCGAGTGCAGGTAATGCGCTTTGATGCCCTCTTCTTTCAAATAGTCCGCCAGATCTTCCGCCATTCTTTTGGTAAGCACGGTAACCAGCGCGCGCTGTTTTTTCGCCGCGCGTTTTTCTATTTCTCGGATCGCGTCTTTGACCTGGTTTCCCGATTTACGCAAAGTAATTTTAGGATCTAAAAGACCGGTCGGGCGGACGAGCTGCTCCACTATGCGACCACTGGATTTTTCCAGCTCGTATTCGGTTGGCGTGGCGGACATATATATTATTCGCAGGACGAGTTCGGTGAATTCGTGGAATCTCAAAGGGCGGTTGTCTAGGGCGGATGGCAAGCGGAACCCGTAATTTATAAGTGTTTCCTTGCGCGCACGGTCGCCGTGATACATCCCGCGGACTTGCGGAATAGTCATATGCGATTCGTCTATCACCGTCAGGAAATTGTCGCCGTAGGCGTGGTGGAAATAATCAAGCAGAGTATTAGGCGGGGAGTCCGGCTCGCGGAATTCCATATGACGCGAATAGTTTTCTATGCCGTGGCAGTAGCCGGTGCTTTTGAGCATTTCCAGATCAAAGCCGGTTCTTTGTTCAATGCGCTGGGCTTCCAGCAGTTTGCCTTCTTTTTTGAATTTGGCGATTTGTTTTTGCAGTTCGTTTTTGATATTGGCGGACGCAAGCGGGAGTATTTTTTGTTCCGACAGCCAGAATTTAGCCGGAAAGATTCGGGTTGTCTCTTGCTCTCGCCACGAAGCGCGCGTCGGGTCGGCGGAAACCAGTATTTTTTCAACTGTGTTTTTATTAAATATAATTCTAATCACTTCATTGCCGGCGGGCGGATATACTTCCACAATTTCTCCTTTGTGCCGGAAAATGCCCGGCATTTTTTCTATTTCGTTGCGCTTGTATTGCAGGGCGACTAGATGTTTGAGCAATTCTTTTTGCGGTATGATTTGGCCGGCGGAAACGGCTAAGCTCAATTTTTCGTAGCTCGCCGGCGAACCGATGTTGTAAATACAGGAGACGGAGGCGACCACGATCGTGTTGTCGCGGCTTAAAATCGCCTGCGTCGCTTCGTGGCGCAAGCGGTCCAGCTCTTCGTTGATTTTCACGTCTTTGTCTATGTATGTATCGGTTTGCGGGATATACGCTTCCGGCTGATAGTAGTCGTAGTAGCTGACGAAATAATGGACGGAATTTTCCGGCATAAATTCTTTGAATTCCTGATAAAGCTGGTAGGCGAGCGTTTTGTTGTGCGAGATGACGAGCGTCGGTTTTTGCGCGCGCGCGATCACATTGGCGACGGTGAATGTTTTGCCCGAGCCGGTCACGCCCAGAAGCGTCTGATGCGGCGCGTTACTCGCGACTCCTTTTGAGAGTTTTTCAATCGCCTGGGGCTGATCGCCAGCGGGCGCGAAAAGAGATTTTATTTTAAATAATGGCATTTGAGTAAGAAGGTATTTTAATGTATGATTGGAGTAAATTGTCATCCCCGCGAAAGCGGGGATCCAGACGAGGATTAGTTAAATCCTGGATTCCCACTTTCGTGGGAATGACAGAAAATAACAACCGCAATCTTCTCATGATCTCTTATTTAGAAGGCAATCTGATTTTCAATAACGACAAATGGATAGTGGTGTCGGCGGGCGGGGTTGGATACCGCGTTTTTTTGCCGTCTAATAGTTCCCACAAAATACCACAAATCGGCGAAGCGGTCAAAATATTCACTTATCTTCACGTGAAAGAAGACGCGCTGGCGCTTTATGGGTTTTTTACGCCGGCCGAGCTGGAATTTTTTGAGCTTTTAATCACCATTTCCGGCATAGGGCCGAAAGCGGCTTTGACGATCATTTCACTTGATCAGCCGAGCGTTATCGCTGGCGCGATATTACGCGAAGACATTGAATTTCTCACCAAGATATCCGGCATCGGTCTCAAAACGGCGCAAAAGATCGTGCTGGAGCTAAAGGAAAAAGTGCGCAAATTAAGCTTTGACATTGAAGACGCCTCAGCCGCTCTGGACGCCGAGCCGATTGAAGCGCTCGTGGCTCTCGGCTGGAGCGCCCGGGAAGCGCGCGAAGCTCTCCGTCGCGTCCCCCGCGAAATCACCGCCACCGAACTCCGCGTCAAAGAAGCGATGAAGATATTGGGGAGATAGCGAATGTTTAGCGCCTTAGGCGCTAAACATTGCATAATCGTGAAAAATCATTGAAAAATAAGAACTTTTCACGGTTATATAGTGTGTAATATTGACTATTCACTAAATTCGGCATAATATAGTGAATATATTCACTATATTTGATAAATTATGCAAAAAACCAATAAAAGAACCATAAAAGACGAGTTAAAAAACAGATTTTTTAGCGGGAAAGCAATTATTTTAATCGGTCCGCGACAAGTGGGGAAAACGACTTTGTCGGAACATATTGTTGCTGAATTTGAAAGAGATGGGAAAAAAACGAAGACAATAAATTGTGATAACCCGACTGATCGAGATCTGATTTCGGATAAAGATATTGAGTTTTTAGAAAGGATTGTCGGGGACGCCGATATTATTTTTATTGACGAAGGGCAAAAAGTAAAAACAATCGGGCAGACAATTAAGCTTTTGGTTGACAGGTATAAAAATATAAAACAAGTGCTGGTTACCGGCTCTTCAAGTTTTAATCTTTTAGACCAAACGCAAGAAGCGCTGACCGGAAGAAAGTATGTCTACACACTCTACCCGCTCAGTTTTATGGAATTGTATCCTGACAAAGACGCGCTCAAAATTTCAAAAGAACTTGAGACGCATCTTTTATATGGCAGTTATCCTGACGTGGCAAATCAAAAAGATTTTGTCGGCAAAAGAGACGTGCTGGAAGAGCTTGCGTCAAGCCAGCTTTATAAGGATGTGTTGGAATTTCAGGCGATACGTAATTCGGATGTCATTAGAAATCTTCTCAAAGCGCTTGCGTTGCAAATCGGTTCGGAAGCGTCATATACGGAGTTGGCGCAAATGCTGGGCATAGATAAAAATACGGTTGAGAAATATATTGATCTTCTGGAAAAAAATTATATTATTTTTCGCTTGGCGCCGTATTTTTCAAATAAAAGAACCGAGATACGAAAACTCAAAAAGATATATTTTTATGACGTGGGCATTCGCAATAGTTTAATACAAAATTTTAATCCGCTTAGCCTTCGTAATGATGCCGGAGCTCTTTGGGAAAATTTTTTAATGGCAGAACGGATGAAAAAAAGAGCGTATAACAAAATATACGCCAATCAGTATTTTTGGCGGACATACGACCAAAAAGAAATAGATCTCGTGGAAGAACGGGATGGTAAGCTTTTCGGTTATGAATTTAAATGGAATGCTAATAAGCTTCCTAAAGCGCCGAAAGATTGGACTGGTGTTTATCAAAACGCGACATATGAAGTTATCACCTCGGAAAATTATTTGGATTTCATTATGTAGAATGAATTTATAATAGGTTTTAAAATATGTCCGAAAAATACGACTTTTCTAAAATTGAAGACCAGCAAAAAATTGAACAATTGCCTCAAGAAGAAAAAGAGGCGGTTATTGGCGATGCTCAAGAAGAAATGGCGGACATCCACAAGAAAGCCCGCGCACTTGCCGGCGCGGACGAAAAACCAACTGGCCGTCATTATTCCGCCGCCGCTTCCGCCGTCGCTGAAGCTATGGCGGACAAGCAAGAAACATCGGAGCAGATTGACGACGCAAAAAAACAACAAGAGATAATTTTAACGCCGGAACAAGAAGAGGTGGTGAAATTCAGAAAAATATCTCTAGGGAACTAAGGGAAATCGAATACTTACTAAGTTTGCCAGCCCATTACCCGGGGCTGAATATATCAGAAAATTTTTTACAGAAAGCCGATGATCTCACAAAGGAATTACATGACCAATTTAAGACATCTCAGGAGATCATTCAAGAATCCATAAAGAATGGTTTATATTTAAATATGGTTGGTTCGAAAGCTCCTGGGTTTAAGGCAAAAGAAATCATCAATAAATTTCATCTTTCTATTGAGGAGGTTCGAGAAGTCGTAAAAAAAGCCGTTATTAAACAATTAGCAAGTGGGTCAGATTTCACAGCGCTTGATTTAAAGATAAAATATCCACTATTATCATTAGAATATCTACATTCATCAGAAATACAAGAGGCGGCGAAAAAATGTTTAATTCAGTTAGTGAGAAAGGACGATATCCAACAAATTATTAAAATTCAAGACAGTTTTTTGTTACCCGATGAAGTTTTTCTTGCACCAGAAATACAACAAGAAGTTGTTAATTTGAAAAAATCCATAGAATTTATTGGGGAGGAGGTAATGGAAAAGGAATTGTCTCCAAAAGTTATTGAAATAATCATGAGAAAAATTCAAGATCTGGATACAGAATATACTCCTTATTCTGTGATTGGGCAATATAAGGGAAGCGGTGAAAAGGGCGGTGGTGTTTCCACCGATCTAAGCATTGATAATTATGTTCAATTGAATGACATATTAAAAGATGGTTTATTAGGATCGTCGTATGAAGATGATGACATCAAGAGTGATCTTAAACGCAAAGAGATTTGGCTGAAAAATATACGGAAAATAAAAAATGCCAGGATAGTTTATTTTAATATTGTTAGTAGAACGGCTGATGCCAAGGAAATAAAAAGAAATGTAAATGATTTAAGGACAAAATTAAAATTACCAAGCGATGAAATATTAGAAATGGGTTATAATACGTGGGGTAGTTTGGGTAAAATATATTTAATCTTTGATTTAGTGAAATTTAAAGAGGCAAGGCATTATAAAAAACAAGAAATCAATACTTTCAGAATAGAAGTAGAGCATTCTCGAAAAAACGATTTACCCATTACGAATTCGGTCGCTGGATTCACTCTTGCCAATAGGATAGCACCCCGTTTTTTTCGTGGTATAGTTATACAAGATAAGGTAGGGTTTTTAAGAAAAAAAGAACTTGAAAACTCAACAATGAGACAAATGGTTGAAAATATTGCGACTATTATGAAAAGGGTTTATAGCAATAAAAAAGAACTTCTTATCCCAATTTACGACATCGAAGGTAATCTTCTTTGGCCAAAACTAATGTCCCACGAAGAAATTAAAAAGATTAATAGAAATGAGAATATATCCTAAAGAGTAAATAGCGACATTATACTGGACTGCTTTATCAAGATAAAACAGCTAGAACGGAAAATATACGCCGGCACTGATTTGATCTCCGGTCAAGCGATGATAGAAGACATAAAAGAAGGCAATGGCTTGGCATATTCAATTATCATCACCGGTAAAGAGCCGGGCAGTAAAGCTGAAGAAATCATCGGTTATATTATCGCGGTGGAAGATGAGACTGACGAGGGAGATGCTTGCGTTTATCTGGAAGATATTGCTGTCGCGCCCGAAGCGCAAGGGCAGGGCGTTGGGTGGGAGATGTTAAAGAATTTTATTGACAAGTTGAAAGAAAAAGCCCGAAGAGATAATAAGCCGGTTTTGCTGGATATGCATTTGCGGGAGAATTCGCAGAGATTTATGGAGCGTCCATCGCGCCGATTTGGAACAAATGGGTGTGAAGCTCATTGAGGAAGCGTTGACGCCGGATTATTACGACGAAGGCGAGGATGCGTTGTATCAGGTGTACGAGATAAAACCCGACGGAGAACAAAGATAAAATTATTGGTGAGATAACTTATGATGAAAAAAGATCTGCAAAAAAATAGCATTGTTATTTATCAGACCGCCAAAGGGCCGGAATTGGAAGTGCGGCTTGAAAAAGAAACAATCTGGCTGACGCAGGCGCAAATAGCGCGGCTTTTTGGCGCGGAAAGAAGCGTGATCACGAAACATTTGCGGAATATTTTTAAAGAAGGCGAACTTGTTGAAAAAAGCAATGTGCAAAAAATGCACATTGCTGATTCTGACAAGCCGGTTAAATTTTATAATCTTGATGTGATTATCTCTGTCGGTTATAGGGTTAATTCCAAGCGCGCCACGCAATTTCGCGTTTGGGCGACCAATACGTTAAAAAAATATTTGATCAATGGTTACGCGATTAATGAAAAAAGATTGTTAAATGCTCAAGAAAAATTCAAAGAACTGCAAAGCGCCATTTCTTTTTTACGGGAAAAATCAAAATACGAATTATTATCAGGCCAAGAACAAGAAATCTTTGATTTACTTGCTAATTATTCAAAGACACTCACTTTACTGGAACAATACGACAAAGATAAATTGAGCGTTTCAAAAAAGGGAAAAGAGAAATTTATTTTAAACTATGAGGAGGCGAGAAAAGTAATAACGGCGCTCAAAAATGATTTAATTGCTAAAAAAGAAGCAGGCGATCTTTTCGGGCAGGAATACGGAGACAAGCTAAAAGGAATTATCGGCAATATTTATCAAACATTCGGCGGCAGAGAGCTTTACTCTTCGCTGGAAGAAAAAGCGGCGCATCTTCTGTATTTCATCATTAAAGATCATCCGCTCGCCGATGGCAATAAACGCACCGCTTCGTTCCTATTTGTTTATTTTCTGGATAAAAATAATTTTCTTTACAGGGAATCCGGCGAAAAGAAAATTAATGACAACGCTTTAGTCGCTCTGGCGCTTTTAATCGCGATCAGCAATCCCAAAGATAAAGAAGTAATGATAAAAATAATCACGAATTTATTGCAATGATGGAATTTTTATTTAATTCTTTAATTAAAAAAGAAGAGTGGAATGAATTCGCGGTGGAAAATCGCGGGAGTTTTTTGCAGTCGTATGAGTGGGGGAATTTTCAGCAGATGTCGGGCCATGATGTGACGCGGGTGATCGTGAAAGAAAGCGGCCGGATTATACTCGTGGCGCAGATTTTCAAACACGCTCTGCCTTTGGGAAAAAGCTATTTGTATATTCCTTACGGGCCGGTTTTTAATCTGTCGCAACCCGGCCGTGATGAAGAAGTTTTTGATTTTTTTATCGCGGAATTGAAAAAATTGGCGAGCAAAAAAAGCGGGATTATCTTTCTGAAAGTGGAAACGGACAAGGAGTGGGGCGATATTGACCCGATCGCCCTTGGTTTTAAAAAGTCAGCCAAAGATATTCAGGCGCGCGAAACGATGATTATGGATTTAACCTCGCCGGAAGACGATATATTGGCGCGAATGAAGCAAAAGACGAGGTATAACATAAAAGTGGCGCAAAAGCACGGCGTGAAGATTGTTAGTTTAGATTCCGGCGCGATGGACCCGAAAATTTTTGTTTCTCTTTTGGAAGAAACGGCCATGCGCAACGGCTTCCGGACGCACGGAGGGAAATACTACCTTAATATGATGGATCTTTTTTTGGGAAAGCCGGTTTCGCCGCAAGCCAACTCTCTTTCCCAGAAACTTTATTTCGCTTATTACAAAGGAGGCGTGGCGGCGGCGGCTTTGGTCGGGTTTTTCGGCGGGCGCGCGACATTTTTGCACGGCGCTTCATCGGGGCAATACCGGAACATTATGGCACCATATCTTTTGCACTGGGAGATAATGCGCGACGCCAAGCGACTTGGCTTTGCCGAATACGACTTCTGGGGGATTGTTACCCCGCGCACCGACAAGAACCAAGTTAAAAAATGGCTCGGTTTTTCGCGGTTTAAAGAGGGTTTTGGCGGGCGCGTCGCGGAGTATTCAGGAGCGTATGATTTAGTGTTTAATAAATTGTGGTATAATGGGTATAGGATAGTAAGAAAATTACTAATTCCTAAATCCTAATTTCTAATATTATTTTCGTTGTTATTACTATTTGAAAATTGAGTCATTGGAAATTATTTAGAAATTAAGATTTAGAAATTAGAAATTTGATACATGTCTCCCAAATCCTTAATCAAATCAATCACTCCCGCTTTCGCGCTTTCCGCTTACCATATGTCGCTGGCGTTTTTAGCGGCGCTTTGGTATCGTTTTCCGTCCGAATCAATGGTCGTGATAGGCGTGACCGGCACCAAAGGCAAGTCCAGTACCATTTTTATGCTTTCGCGCGTTTTGGAAGAAGCGGGCGTG
>Ga0209542_10003582_pt1 | contig 33105 bp, 29 predicted proteins | sample RifCSPhighO2_01_FD_184028 | JGI IMG/M metagenome (GOLD analysis project Ga0209542, IMG submission 184028) | Soil microbial communities from Rifle, Colorado - Rifle CSP2_plank highO2_0.1 (SPAdes) (version 2) | ecosystem: Environmental > Terrestrial > Deep subsurface > Rock core/Sediment ... | reverse complement strand
AAAAGAGTATTTCTGAAATTAAAGCCAGCCGTGGCCCCGATTAAAGTCGCGGTTTTCCCATTGGTTTCAAATAAAGAAAATATTGTAAACCGCGCGCGCGAAATTTATTTAGGACTTAAAAAAGGATTCAGCGCGGCTTTTGACGACATCGGCAACATCGGCAAGCGCTACCGCAGGCAAGATGAAATCGGGACTCCCTGGTGCGTTACGGTAGACTACCAAACTCTCGAAGACGGCACGGTAACCGTCCGCGACCGGGACACGGGGAAGCAAGAGAGGGAACCTGCCGAAGATCTCGACAAATATTTCCAAGAACTGCTAAAGTCTAACTGAAAGAACTTTCAATAAGGAGGCGCAAATGAGCTACGATGGCGTTGCGAGGATTTTTCTTTATTTTGATTGGCGTTTTCCTGACTTTGTTTGCTTCTGCGAACTCAAGGAAGGAAGGGGCATGGGTGAATTTCGGAAGATAATAAAGCAAGGTAGGCGGCGGAAGGGGCGCCAAATTGAGTGGACCTCTAGGAAATTGCGCACTGTGGTCGTGCCCAAGCAATCTTAAATCTATTCGGCTCATTCCCCACGGAATGAGCCGAATTATTTTTATTTTTCAAAATTCGTGCTAAGATTTTTAATACTTTATGCGAGAACGCATCGATACAACTTTCCGGGCGCTTCGCTCCCGCAATTTCCGGCTGTTTTTGTTTGGACAGGGAATTTCGCTGATAGGCACTTGGATGCAAAGGGTGGCGCTCCATTGGCTTGTTTATAAAATAACCGGCTCCGCACTAATGCTCGGCGTGGTTGGTTTTGCAAGCCACATCCCGCTCTTAGCCGCCCCGTTGGCCGGCGTTATCCTCGACCGCTATTCAAAAAATAGGGTGATAATTGTAACCCAGATTTTGGCCATGGCCCAGGCGTTTTTGCTTGCGTATTTGGTTTTGTCCGGACAGATCGAAGTCTGGCATATAATTGTTTTGAGTTTGGTTTTGGGGGCGATCAATGCATTCGACGTTCCCGGCCGCCAATCTTTTTATGTCCAACTGATCGACAAAAAAGAAGACCTCCAAAACGCCATCGCGCTTAACTCGATTATTTTCCACGCCTCCCAATTCATCGGCCCTTCGATCGCCGGTATTTTAATCGCGACATACAGCGAAGGGGTCGCTTTTTTGATAAACGGCTTAAGTTATATTCCCGTAATTATTTCCCTCCTCCTTATAAGTGTTAAATTCGAAGCCGTAAGCGACAAAACCGGGACATTCTTATCGGAGTTGAAAGACGGGTTTAAATATATTTCCTCGAGCCCGCCTTTGAAAAATATTTTATTTTTAGTCGCGGCCATCAGTATTATGGGGTGGTCGTATAATATTCTTTTCCCGATATTCGCGAAGGATGTCCTTGGGGGAGACGCCAAAGTTTTCGGGTTCCTCACCGCGGCTTCGTCCATCGGGGCGATTTTGAGCGCCTTCTACGCGGCCTCGCGAAAAAATCTGGACGGGGCGAACAAGCGCGCGGTATTTTTCGCGGGAGTCTTCGGGGCCGCCTTGATTATCTTCGCCGTTTCCAAAAATCTTTGGCTATCTATCATTGCGGCCGGAGTCGTCGGCTTGGGTTCCATGCTTCACAACACCTCGGCGATTTCGTTTTACCAAAATCTTCTCTCGGAAGATAAAAGGGGCCGTAGCATGAGTTTTTATGTTTTGGCCCACCGGGGCTTGATGCCCGTCGGGAGCCTTCTCTTGGGATTTATGGCAAGCTCCATCGGCGCCCCGGCGGCGCTCGTGATCGGAGGCTCGTTCTGCGTTTTAGTCGCCCTCTTTTTCGCCCCAAGAATTTTTTCGTCAAAAATTAGATAGATTCTCCGGCGCACTTGTGTCATTTAGATTTAATGGTATCATTTTTCCCAAAGCTGGAAATAGGGGGTTGTCTTCTATTTTCGAAGCTGGTGGCTCTTTAACTCGGGAACGTAGAAAGGAAGGATCGCCATGAGCGATAAAGCCTTGATGACCAGAGCAGAATTAGAGTTGACGCAGAAGATGCAACGGGAATTTCCTGCTGGCGGGGTCGTCCATCCGAATATTATCAAAGAGTTGAACGATTCACCGGGGCTAACGGCACGCCTTACCGCTTTTTTGCAGAACCGCGGGCGCATGCAGGTGGTCAGCACGAGCGGCATCATCACCCCGCCCAACGGAATCGTCTTGCCACTCACCGTTCCAGTGAATGAATCGCGAGACTGGAACGCGGCAGTGAAAACTGCTGGACTGAGCACGGGTCGCGGTAGTGTTGTTTGGAAAATCGGCGACCAGTTTCCGCCGACGGTTGGTGTCGTCGAGAGACTAGAGCAACTTTGGTTGGTCAATTTCGGCAAGGGTAGTCGGACTTCGAGTTCGGACGCAATTGCATGGGGAATAGGACAGCATCTTGTCCCAGCATCTCCTCGATCCTGTTTCGCCATCGCCGAGCATTTTTCGAAACTCCATGTCTATCTAGGTATGGATCCGATGGCGGTAGTCTCGCTTCAGAAATGTTCTTTCGAGGGCCGCCCTCTCGTCGCTCGCGTCTGGTTCGACGGTTCGGAGCGCTCTGCACTCCTCGTCTGGCTCTGGTACCATTGGGATGACGACGACTGGTTTGCCTTTGTCCGTGAGTTGGATTCTTGAATCCTTCTTGGTCCTTGAAAAACGCCTGCATGGTTTCGGTCATGCAGGCGTTTTAATTTTATCTGATCCCAACTTCTTATTTGGGACTTTTGAAGCATGAAAATGGGTATGAGCTCAAAAAACGCTTTTTACTATGGAAAAAATAGAGATCTTTTGATAGAATCACTATATGAAATTCGAAAAAAAGACTTTTAAGAATGGGTTGCGCACGATCGTAGCTCCTATGAAGGATACCCAGGCGATGACGCTGTGGGTTCTTTTTGGTACCGGTTCGAAATACGAGACGAAGCGCTTGAACGGAATTTCACATTTTCTGGAACACTTGTTTTTCAAGGGCACAAAATCGCGCCCGAAAGCCGGGCAGGTAAACCGCGAGCTCGACCGATTAGGGGCGCAGTCAAACGCTTTTACCTCTAAAGAATTCACGGGATATTATGTTAAAGCCGCTTCCAAACATTTCGATGTCGCGCTCGACATCGTCTCCGATATTTTAATAGAGCCGCTTTTCAAAAAAGAAGAAATCGAAAAAGAGAGAGGGGTGATTTTGCAGGAGATCTCGATGTACGAGGACGACCCGCGCCGGCAGTCTTTCGACCTGTTTGAAGAATTAGTTTACGGGGACCAGCCGGCGGGATGGGATACGGCGGGATATCCGAACACGGTTAAAAATATTACCCGCGACGACATCGTCCATTACAAGAATAGCCACTATCTTACGTCTAATGCTGTAGTGACGGTTGCGGGAAATGTTGACCCAGCGAGCGCATTTCGGAAAATAGAGAAAGCGTTTTCTAGGATGCCGCAGGGGAACAAAATCGAGAAAGCGAAAGTAATCGAGTCGCAATCGCGCCCGCAAGCGAGGTTCAAGAAAAAGGCGGTGGACCAGACGCACCTGCGCCTGGGTGTCCGCGGGTACAACATGTTTGACGAGCGAAGATACGCCATGACGGTTTTGCAAACCATCCTCGGAGGGAATTGGTCCTCGCGCCTCTGGAACGAGCTTCGCGAAAAACGCGGGCTTACATATTATGTACGCGCTTTCCAGGAGAACTATACCGATTCCGGGTATTTGATGGCCGCGGCTGGCGTGCCGCACGAAAAATTGGAGGAGGCCGCAAAAAAAATGGTGGATGTTTTCCGCGATGTCCGGCTGAAGGGAGTCTCTGACGCGGAAATAAAATTTGCTAAGGAATATATCCGCGGGTCCATGGCGCTCGCTTTTGAATCGACGGATGAAATTGCAACTTTCCTTTCTTCGCAGGAAATTTTCTACAACAAAATCATGACTCCCGAGGAAGTTTTGGAGAAAATCGAGAAAACTAAAAAAGCGGAGATAAATAAAATCGCAAAAGATATTTTCAAACCGGAGAAAGCCAACCTCGCGGCCATAAGCCCGGGGGATAACGCCAAGGCCTTCGAGAAAATTTTGGCAAAAATATAAAATGAACGAGGAAAAACAAATTATAGGAATCTCTACCTGGACACTCGTAAGGTTTTTTCTCTTGGCCGGATTGGTCTGGCTCCTGTACGAACTTCGCGGGGTGGTCGCGGTTTTGCTGACGGCGATTGTTATCGCTTCTTCCATCGATCCCGCGGCGAGGTGGTTCCAATCTTATAAAATCCCGCGGGTTTTGGCCGTGCTTTTCGTATATCTGGCCACTTTCGCGGTTTTTGGTTTTGTTTTCTATCTCGTTGTCCCGCCTCTTTTGTCTGAAATTTTCGGCTTCTTGACCGAATTGCCCGAACAGATTTCAACTTTCGAGCCGACCAACTTCGCTTCTTTCCTGCCGCAGCTTCCGACAGGTTTCATATCGGCTATCCGCGACGCAATTTTAAATTTGGACGGCGGGGCGCTCTCTGGAGCTTCTGGATTTTTCGGAGTCGCCACGGGAATTTTCGGTGGGGCAGTTTCCTTCATCCTTATAATCGTGATTTCTTTTTACATGTCCGTGGAGGAGCGGGGAGTCGAGAATTTTTTGAAGATTGTAACGCCCAAAGAATACGAAGGGTACGCGCTCGATCTTTGGGAGAGGTCGCGAAGGAAGATAGGCTGGTGGCTCCAGGGACAGCTTCTCCTGGGGGTGCTGGTCGGTATAATAGTATTCCTCGGGCTTACGATTTTGGGCGTCAAATACGCGCTTCTTTTGGCGCTTCTCTCCGGGATGTTCGAAATTATTCCGGTTTTTGGGCCGATTATCGCGGCCATCCCGGCGATCGGAGTCGCTTTTATACAGAGCCCGATCTTGGGACTTTCTGTTTTAATTTTATACGTCATCGTCCAGCAGTTCGAAAACCACTTGATCTATCCCTTGGTCGTGCGTAAGACCATCGGTGTCCCTCCGCTTCTCGTGATCTTGTCATTATTTATTGGCGGGACGCTCGCCGGATTTTTTGGGATTCTGCTTGCCGTTCCCGTTGCCGCGGTCCTCGTTGAATTTATAAACGACTTCGCCAAGAAGAGGAACATAGAATTTTAACCATGGCGAAATTTTATATAACAACGACGCTTCCGTACGTAAACGCCGCGCCGCACATCGGTTTTGCTTTGGAAATTGTCCAAGCGGATATAATCGCGCGATACCGAAAACTTGTCGGAGACGAGGTTATTTTCAATACCGGAACGGACGAGCACGGCATAAAAATTTACCGCAAGGCGCTTGAAGAAAAAAAAGACCCGCAGGAATATGTCGACGAATACGCAAAAAAATTCGCGTCGCTGAAGGAAGTTTTGAATTTAAGCTATACGAATTTTATCCGGACGACGGACGAGCACCACAAAAAAGCCGTCGAAGCGTTTTGGGAAAAATGTTTCGAGGCCGGGGATATATATAAAAAATTGTATCCGGTTAAGTATTGCGTGGGCTGCGAGCTGGAAAAAACCGCATCGGAGTTGGACGGCGATGGGAGGTGCTTGATCCATCCGCATCTCGAGATAGAAACCATAGAGGAAGAAAATTATTTTTTCCGCTGGTCAAAATACCAAAACGAACTTTTGAAGTTATACGAAACGCGCCCGGACTTTGTCGTTCCCGAAACGCGCCTTCACGAGATCAAAAATTTCGTGGCGCGGGGCTTGGAGGATTTTTCGATCTCGCGCCGCAAAGAAAAAATGCCTTGGGGGATTGCCGTCCCGGGCGACCCGGAGCACGTCATGTACGTTTGGTTCGACGCGCTTGTAAACTATATCTCGACTTTGGGCTGGCCGGAGGATGAAAAAACTTTCAATGATTTCTGGCCCGGGGTGCAGTTGGCCGGAAAAGATAACTTGCGGCAGCAATCCGCAATGTGGCAAGCCATGCTGATGTCGGCGGGGCTCCCTATTTCTAAGCAAATTTTAATACATGGGTTCATCACTTCCGGGGGCGAGAAAATGTCCAAGAGTTTGGGCAACGTGATCGACCCGGTGGAGCTTGTCGAAAAATACGGCACCGATGCGCTGCGCTATTTTTTGGCGCGGCACATCCACCCCCACGAAGACAGTGATTTTACCATTGAGCGTTTTGAGGATGCGTATAATGGGAACCTCGCAAATGGATTGGGAAATTTTGCCGCGCGGGTAATGCAGCTTGCCCAAACTTATCTTCCGGAAAGCGTGCGCGTTGAAGAGGAAAAATTCCCGGTGACGTATTCCGAGGCGCTCGATAATTACGATTACGAAAGCGCTATAAATTATATTTTCCAAAGGATCGGCGCGGCTGACCTCAAGATTACCGAAACCGAGCCCTTTAAATTAGTAAAAACCGATCCGGAAAAAGGCAAAAAAATAATATCGGAATTGGTCGGGGAGCTTTATTTGGTTGTCCGCCTTTTAAATCCTTTCATGCCCGAGACGAGCGAGAAAATTAAAAAAGCCGTCGCGGAAAATAAAAAACCGGAGACGCTTTTCCAGAGAATAGAAAGATGAGGCTTTTTGACGTCCATACGCACGTCCAGTTCCAGGCTTTCAAGGAAGATTTCCGCGAAGTCTTAAAACGCGCCCTCGATTCGGGGACTTGGATGATAAACGTCGGCACGCAGCGAGATACTTCGGAGGCGGCCATAAAGTTAGCGCACGAGTACGACGAAGGGCTTTGGGCGACGGTCGGGCTCCACCCCATCCATACTTCAAAATCTTTTCACGATGCCCAGGAGTTGGGCGCGGACCCTTCGGCAAGTTCGGGGTTCACCTCAAGAGGCGAAGAATTCGATTACGAAATTTATAAAAAACTTGCCGAGGACCCGAAAGTTGTCGCGATAGGGGAATGCGGGCTCGATTACTACCGCTTGGAGGAAGATACCAAGGCGAAGCAAAAAGAAATTTTCGAAAAGCAGGTTGCGCTTGCGCACGATGTCAAAAAGCCCCTGATGATCCACTGCCGCGAAGCGATTGCCGACCTTATAGGTATTTTGAAAAATAAAAAAGAAGAGCTCAGGAGCCCGCGGGATGGCGGCCCCGGCGTGATACATTTTTTCTCCGGCACAACGGAGGACGCCGATGAATTGATGGAGTTGGGCTTTTCATTTTCGTTCGGGGGAGTGACGACATTCGCCCGCGCTTATGAAAAATTATTAAAACATATTCCGCTCGAAAAAATCCTTCTCGAAACCGACGCGCCGTACGTCGCCCCGGTCCCGTACCGCGGAAAACGCAACGAACCGGCATATGTCCTCGAAGTCGCCCAAAAAATATCTAGGGTTAAAAATATCCCAGTCGAAGAAGTCGCCGAAAAAACTTTCGCCAACGCCCAGAGGATTTTTCTGTAATCTTTCCAAAAACAAACCGTCTTGTATCTAAGTTAGTTATTGTAGACTAGTTTTTTAGGAGGTCATATGTGTGGAATTGTTGCTTATGTGGGCTATCGTAATGCGGTACGGGTTTGTATTCAGGGTTTGGCAGAATTGGAGTACCGTGGATACGATGCTTCAGGGATCGTTTTTGTGGCGAACGGAACGCTGGAAGTCGTTAAGGAATTGGGTAGGCCAGAAAATTTGCGAAAGAAATTCGTGGATGGCTTGCCCAACTCAAGAATAGCTATCGCTCATAATCGTTGGGCGACGCACGGAGTAAATAATATAGAAAACGCCCATCCTCATTCCGATTGTGAAGGGATTATTTTCCTGGCTCATAATGGGATTATCGAAAATGCCTGCGGTCTGCGGGAAAATCTTTCGTTGCGAGATCATAGGTTCAAATCCACGACCGATACCGAGATCATAGCCCATCTCATTGAAGAGAGTAACAAGGTGGTCGGATTAGAAGAAGCAGTCCGGACTGTCTTGGCTGGTATTTCCGGTTCTTATGCTCTAGTGATCATTTCTAAGAAAGAGCCGGAGAAAATTATTGCGGCGCGGAATGGAAGTTCTCTATGGCTAGGGATGGGAAACGGAGAGTTTTTTGTAGCATCTGAACCTTCGGCCATGCTTGCTTTCACCAAAAGCGCACTACCCCTTGTCGACGGCGATATAGCCGTTATCGAAAATGGATCTTTGGTCATTTCGGACGCAAGGGGGGAGAGAGTACATCGCGAGTTTAGAAATGTCACCTGGAACGTAGAGGAGGCGAAGCGAGAAGGGTATGCGCATTACACCCTGAAAGAAATTTTTCAGGGGCCCGAAGCGGTAGGGAATTCTATTTTCGACCGGATTAAAGAAGGAAGGCCGGCATGTGCCGACGATAGTAAGTTGCGCGAAAAAATTCGTAGAGCAAGAAGGATAGTGTCTAGCGCTTGCGGTACCGCACTCTATTCTTTGGAGCTTGGTAAGTATTTCATTGAACAATACGCCAAGTTACCAGTCGAGGTCGAAATTGCATCGGAATTCTATACCAAGAATAGCATCATTGATGTGGGCGATGTTTTTCTTACGGTCTCGCAGTCGGGGGAGACCTTAGATACTCTTGAAGCGTTACGTCTAGCCCAGAGCAAAGGAGCTTTTTCGGTTTCGATCGTTAATAAAATGGGTACTGTAATCCCGTCTATATCAGACATTGCTATTTTTCAGAATATCGGCCGGGAGGTGGGAGTAGCTTCAACTAAATCTTTCCTAAGTCAGGCGGCCATTCTTTTACTTTTGTCTCTTGAGTTTGCAAAAATTCGAGAAACACTTGTGGAGGACATGGAAGAAATACTGCAAGGGCTCAAGAATGTCCCTGCTCTCATGAGAAAGGTGTTAGCCCAGAGCGAGAATGTCCGAGCTCTATCTACGCAATATTCACACTTCCATAATTTTCTCTATTTGGGTCGGAAATTCAATCTGCCCGTTGCGTTCGAAGGAGCGCTTAAATTGAAAGAACTTTCGTATGTGCACGCAGAAGCTTATGGAGCGGGCGAGATGAAACATGGTCCGCTGGCATTGATTGATAAGGACTTCCCAACCATGGCGATTGCTCCGCGCGATTCCGTATATGAGAAAGTTATCTCCAACATCGAGGAAATTAAGACAAGAGGAGGGCCACTCATTGCGATTGCAACTGAGGGTGACGAGCGTATAGGACGCTTGGCGGATCACGTTCTTTATATTCCCGAGACACATGAGGCTTTATCGCCATTCCTTACTGCGTCGATACTACAATTATTTGCATATTATGTTGCGCTTGATCGGGGTTGTGATATCGACACGCCGCGTAACCTGGCAAAAAGTATTACTGTAGCGTAGTTAGCCTTATCCCATACACGGGGGCTCTGTTTTTCAGGGCCCCCGTTTTTCTTGAAAAAAAAGCCCAAAAACTATACAATTTTTAATTATGCCTGCGTTTTCCAAAATAGAGAAGAAGTGGCAGAAGCTTTGGCTTAAAGCCGGGGTTTATGAGCCTGATTTAAAATCTTCGAGCAAAGGCAACAAAGACCCTTTTTATAATTTGATGATGTTCCCGTACCCCTCCGCGGAAGGCCTGCACATCGGCTCCGTACGGACTTTTACGGGAGTCGATATATATGGAAGGCTCAAACGCATGCAGGGTTTTGACACTTTTGAGCCAATCGGTTTGGACGGCTTTGGGATAAATTCCGAAAACTACGCTTTGAAAATCGGCAAGCACCCTATGAAGCTCGCCAAAGTTACGGAGAAAAATTTTTACCGCCAGCTCGAGATGATCGGAAACGGTTTTGCCTGGAACGAAAAGCTCGAGACATACGACCCGGAATATTATAGGTGGACGCAGTGGGTTTTCGTCCAGATGTTCAAAAAGGGCCTGGCGTACCGGAAAAAGTCTCCGGTAAATTGGTGCCCTTCGTGCAAGACGGTGCTCGCCGACGAGCAGGTTGTCGCGGGCGAGTGCGAAAGATGCGGGTCCAAGGTTGAGAAAAAAAATCTTGAGCAGTGGTTCTTCAAAATTACGGATTACGCCGAGCAACTTTTGCGCGACTTGGAAGACCTTGATTGGTCGGAGAAAGTTAAAATCGCGCAAAAAAATTGGATTGGGCGCTCCGAAGGATATTCGATTAAGTTCCCCTTGGTCGGGGTCCCGGGGCAGGAGGATAGGAAACATGTTGTAGAAGTTTTTACCACGCGCCCGGATACTCTTTTCGGCGCGACGTTTATCGTCATTTCTCCGGAGCTCGCCAAGAGATGGTTTGATATCGGCTGGCAGGCCTCGGGGTCGGTCGCAAAATATGTTGACGAAGCCTTGATGCGCCGCGGAAGAGGGCAGGACTCGGAGGCGGAAAATGAAAAGACCGGAGTATTTTCAGGGATTAACGCGATTAACCCGGCAAACCAGGAAAAAATTCCGGTCTGGATCGCGGATTATGTTTTGGATACGTACGGCACCGGTGCGATCATGGCCGTGCCCGCGCACGATGAGCGCGATTTTGAATTCGCGAAAAAATTCGATTTGCCGATACGGGAAGTAATTTCTCCTGACGGCCGCGACCACGACCTAAGGGTTTCTTTTACGGACCGCGGAGTTTTGATAAATTCCGGAAAATTTAACGGGATAAATAATGAGGTTGCAAAGACCGAGATCACGGATTTTGCAGGCGGGGAGAAAAAAGTGCACTACCGCCTGCGTGATTGGCTTATTTCCCGCCAGCGCTATTGGGGCCCTCCGATCCCGATGATTTTCTGCGAAGCTTGCCGCACGGCCGGAAAAGGCGAAAGGCCAGAGATGCCCGGATGGTACGCGGTTCAGGAAAAAGATTTGCCCGTGAAGTTGCCTTTCATAAAAGATTATCAGCCGCAGGGAACCGGAACTTCGCCGCTGGCCAAGAGCAAGGAATTTTATAAAGTTAAATGTCCGGGGTGCAAGGCCGACGCAAAACGGGAGACGGATGTCTCGGATACGTTCTTGGATTCTTCTTGGTATTTTTTCAGGTATATCGACACGAAAAATAAAAAAGCACCGTTTGATAGATGGCGGGCGCGCAAATGGCTCCCAGTACATATGTATATCGGCGGGGCGGAGCACGCGGTTTTGCACCTGATGTACGCGAGGTTTATCACAAAAGTATTCAAAAATTGGGGGCTTATAAATTTCGACGAGCCTTTCAAGAAATTCCGTGCGCACGGCTTGATTACCAAAGACGGCGCAAAAATGTCCAAATCGCGCGGAAATATCGTAAGCCCGGATGAATATATTAAAAAATTCGGGGTGGACGTGATGCGGGTGTATCTCGCGTTTTTGGCGCCATTCGACCAGGGCGGAGATTTTCGGGACCAAGGTATTACGGGGATCACGAGGTTTTTGGCCCGCGTCGGAAAACTCGAATCAAAACTCGCAAAAAATTCCAAGGAGGCGCTGGACGAAGGATCGGAAAAACTTTTTCACCAGACTATGAAAAAAGTTGGGGAAGATATAGAAAATTTACACTACAATACGGCAATTTCGCAGCTGATGGTCCTTTTGAATAAGCTCGAAACCCTGCCCTCGGTCCCCTGGACGGTTTATGAAAATTTCTTGAAAATGCTTGCGCCGTTCGCCCCGTTTTTGACGGAGGAGCTTTGGCAAAAATTCAAGAAGGCAAAAAGTTTCAAGAAGCAAAATTCCATCCACCTCCAGGACTGGCCAAAGTTCGACAAGAATAAAATAAAAGAAGATAGGTTTAATTTGGTGGTGCAGATAAACGGCAAGGTGCGTGCGACTTTGGATGCCCCAGTCGGGATTTCTGAAAAAGATGCCGAAAAGCTTGTTTTCGAAGACGAATCTATCAAAAAATATTTCCGTCCGCCGGGCGGCGGATCACCGAAAAAAACCATTTTCGTCCCGAACCGCTTAATAAATTTCGTAGTGTGATTACCCTCGAAGAAGCGCTCGATTCGTTGAAGAAGGGGGAGGTGGTGGTCATTCCGACAGATACGGTCATGGGCCTCGTTTGCGACTACTACAATAAAGAAGCGGAACGCGAGATATTCAGGATAAAAAATCGGCCGCTTGAAAAAATCCTCCCGATTTTTGTCCCCTCCATTGAAGAGCTTAAAAAAATCGTACCGGTTTCAAAGAAGCAGGAAAAATTTTTGGATAAAGTTTGGCCGGGGAAGGTGACCTGTGTCTTGAAAAGTGAGATCGGCGGGTTTCGGATCCCGAACGATAAATTTTTATTGGAACTTCTCGAGAAATTTGGCGGGCCGCTTTTGCAGACTTCGGCTAATATTTCCGGCTCCCCGCCGATTGGCGGGGGAACGCCCTCGACGGTGGTGGATATAACGGGCGAGGAAATTAAAATCCTCCGCGAAGGCGCGGTCCCGGGCGAAGAATTACAAAAAATCTGGGTTGACATCGTCTTATAATATATATACTATTTGGTCATGGCAACGAAAAAAATAAATGAGCAAATATTAAATTTCAACACTGTTTTTCTTGAAGAAGATGGGGGGTACAGCGTTGTTGTGCCGACATTACCGGGATGCGTTTCTCAAGGTGATACTTTTGAAGAGGCAGTCGAAAATATTAAAGAGGCGATTGAATTGTATCTTGAGGATGAGAATGTAGGTGAGAAATATGAACCAAAGCGGGAATTTATAGTTCCGGTAGAGGTCAATGTCAATAATTAAGTTGCCACAAATTTCTGGAAAGGAGATGGGCCGAGCTCTCGAGAGGTTGGATTTTACGCTAAAAAGCCGGAAGGGCAGTCATATGAAATATGTGAACAATGGGAAAATAATAATTGTGCCTGATCATAAAATTCTTAAAAAGGGAACTTTGCACAGCATCCTCCGACAATTAAACCTCAATATTGATAGATTTAGAGATTTACTATGAATCCCGAAACTAAGATCTGCCAAAATTGCAAAAATCAGTTCACAATCGAACCGGAGGATTTTAAATTTTACGAAAAAATCTCCGTCCCGCCCCCGACTTTTTGTCCGGAGTGCAGATCTCAAAGACGTATGACCTGGCGTGATGAACGATCTTTATATCAAAGAAAAGATGATTTTGGGAAAGACATAATTAGCATATATTCTTCAGATAAGCCATTTAAGATTTATCCACGCGATTATTGGTGGTCTGATGCTTGGAATGCGATGAATTACGGAAATGATTACGATTTTTCTAAAACGTTTTTTATTCAATTCAGACAGCTTCTTGAATCTGTTCCGCTATCGGCAGTTTTTTCAAACAACGTCGTAAATAGTCCTTATGTAAATCATGTAGGGTTTTTGAAAAACTGTTATTTAACGTTTGCGTCTTGGGAATGCGAAAATGTTCATTATTCCAATAAAATTTTGGGTTCACGCGACTCGATGGATTTGTTCCTTGCTGATAAGTGTGAGCTTTGTTATTGGCTTATAGATTGTGACTCTTCTTATAATTTATTTTTCAGTCAAAATTCTTCAGGCAACTCAAATTCATTTTTTTTGTTTGACTGTAAAAATTGTCAAAATTGTTTCGGGTGTGTAGGGCTTCGGAATAAGCAATACTATATCTTTAATGAGCCAAATACGAAGGAAGAGTATGAAAAAAGACTCAAAGAGTTTGATATCGGCTCTTTTAAGAATTTTCGAAATTTTAGACAAAAATTTTCGTCTAAGGCATTACAATACCCCCATCGCTTCGCGCATCTTATAAACTCGCCAGAAACGATTGGAGATAATTGCCGTAATGTTAAAAATTGCTATTGGTGTTTTGATTTGCGTGATAATGTTGAAGATTCTAAATATTCTATACATGGCGGAGTAGGTATGAAAGACTCTTATGATGGTTACGGTGTTGGTATGTGCGAATTATTGTATGAAGGAATCGATTCTGGAGTTGGAGGAGGATCAAGAGAAAAATTCAGTGTTGTAGTTTATTCTTCAAATGACACAGATTACTGCTTTAATTGCGAAGGATCCTCCAACCTCTTCGGTTGCATCGGCTTGCGCAACAAACAATACTGCATCCTAAACAAGCAATACACAAAGGAAGAATACGAAGAACTGGTCCCCAAGATCATCCAGCACATGAACGATATGCCATACACCGATAAGAAAGGAAGAGTATATAAATATGGAGAATTCTTTCCGTCTGAACTATCTCCTTTCGCATATAATGAAACCATAGCCCAGGAATATTTCCCTTTAACCAAAGAAGAAGCAATCGAACAAGGCTACTCCTGGAAAGATCCCGAGCCGAGGAACTATGAGATAACCTTGAAAACAGAAGACATTACTGACCATATCAAAGATGTTGAAGATTCGATATTAGGCCAGGTCATAGAATGTCAGCATAAGGGTGCTTGTAACGAGCAGTGCACGGAGGCATTTCGAATTATTCCGCAGGAGTTAGATTTTTTAAGAAAGCAAAATCTTCCAATACCCAGACTATGCCCCAACTGCAGACACTATCAGAGAATTAAACAAAGAAACCCACTCAAGCTCTGGCATAGAAAATGCATGTGCGGAACCAAAACAGTTTACAAAAATACTATTGAACACGAACACAAGGCAGAACCTTGCCCTAATGAATTTGAGACGACCTATGCGCCAGAGAGACCAGAGATAGTTTATTGCGAGCAATGTTATTTAAAAGAAGTAGTTTAAATACATGAAAGATAAAGAAATTTTAAGGTTAATTAAAGAAGAAGAAGTCAGGCAGAAAAAGGTGACCAACCTTATCGCCTCGGAAAATTTTGTCTCGCGCGACGTTTTGGAGGCGCTCGGTTCTGTCCTCACCAACAAATACGCGGAGGGATATCCGGGGGCCCGGTATTACGGCGGCAACGCGGTCATCGATAAAGTAGAGGACCTTTGCCGTAAGCGCGCTTTAAAACTTTTTAAATTAAACCCAAAAAATTGGCACGTTAACGTCCAGCCGCTTTCGGGGAGCCCGGCGAACCTGGCGGTTTATTCCGCGCTGGTCCCGATCGGCGGAAAAATAATGGGGCTTCTTCTTTCTTCCGGCGGGCATTTAACGCACGGCCAGAAAATGAGCATGACCGGGAAAATTTGGACGCAGGTTCCGTACGAAGTGGATCCCAAAACAGAAGTTCTTGATTATGATGCCTTGAAAAAAATTGCTGTGACGGAAAAGCCGAACATAATCGTTGCGGGGTATACGGCTTATCCAAGGTTTGTCGATTGGAAAAAGTGGCGCGAAATTGCGGGCGCTTCGGGGGCGATCTTGATGGTTGATATGTCGCACATGGCCGGGCTTGTTGCGGGCGGGGCTTACCCGTCGCCTTTTAAATATGCAGATGTCGTTACTACAACTACGCATAAAACCCTGCGTGGGCCGCGCTCGGCCATGATTTTTGTAAGGAAAGACGAACGCGGATTTGATAAAAAAATCGACAAGGCAATTATCCCGGGGCTCCAGGGAGGTCCGCACGAAAACCAGATTGCGGCGATCGCGATCGCCTTGAAAGAGGCCATGGCGCCCGCGTATAAAAAATATGCCAAACAAATTATAAAAAATGCAAAAGCGCTTGCCGGAGAGTTGCAAAAAAGAGGCTGGAGAATTATTTCTGGCGGTACTGATTCACATTTGCTCCTCGTCGATACTTGGATGCGCGGAAAGGGGATTTCCGGAAAAGACGCCGAGCGAGCCCTTGAGAAAGCTGGGATCATTGTTAATAAAAACACCATTCCGGGCGACCCGCGAGGACCGCTTGATCCTTCTGGAATCAGGATCGGAACGCCAGCCGTCACTACGCAGGGGATGAAGGAAAAAGATATGAAAAAAATCGCCGAGAGGATAGATAAAATTTTGCGCAAATGATTATAAATGGAAAAGAAATTTCTGAAAAAATAAAATCCTCGCTTCGCGAGGAAATTTTTGCATCAAAGAAAAAGATCCGCCTGGCTGTGATTAAAGTCGCGGATGATGCGGTTACGGAAAAATATCTCGAGGTTAAGAAAAAATTTGCGGAGACGGTGGGGATGGATGTCCGGATTTACGAAGTGCCGAAAGATATTTCCACGAATAAATTACGCGAAAAAATTTCGGAAGTCATCCATATCGAAGAAAATAACGGGGTTATCGTCCAGTTGCCCTTGCCCGAGGGAATAAATGCGCAATATATTTTGGACGCCATAATTCCGGAAAAAGATCCCGACGTCCTGTCTTCCAAAAGCTGGGGAAAATTTTCCATGGGCAAAAATAAAATTCTTCCGCCGGTCGTGGGCGCTGTGAAAATTATTTTTGATGAAAATAAAATTGAGCTTAAGGGGAAAAATGCGGTAGTGGTCGGCGCGGGCAGGCTCGTCGGAAAACCAATTTCGACGTGGCTTATAGAAGAAGGGGCGACGGTTTCCGTAATTGACGAGAATACAAAAAATCCGGAGGAGTATACAAAAAAAGCAGATATTTTAATTTCGGGGGTAGGCAAGCCAAAACTTATTACGCCCGATATGGTGCCCGATGGCGTCGTCGCGATAGATTGCGGAACGTCGGAATCTTCCGGCCAAGTTATGGGGGATATCGATCCCGCGGTGGCCGAGAAGGCTTTGATCTTTGCGCCCGTCCCCGGCGGAGTCGGCCCGATTACCATCGCGGTCCTTTTTAAAAATTTATTTGAATTGTCAAAATGAGTTTTTGGGATTTCATAATTATTTTCTTTGCGCAATATTTGGGATGGGTCCTTGGAATTTTTCTCTTATTCTTTGTTTGGTTAAAAAAGAGGGAAGGAGTTTTTATTGTCGGCGAGACTCTGACTGCGACCATCGTTTCCAGATTTGGGCTTACTGAAATAATCCGATATTTTTACGACAAGCCAAGGCCCTTTGAAGGGTTGGAAGGCGCAAAGCAGTTGATTGAGCACGAAGCTGGAGGCTCGTTCCCATCCGGAAACGCCGCATTTTTCTTTGCCATAGCCACAACGCTCTTCATTTATAACCGCCGTTGGGGGGTAGTTTTCTTCGTGGCCGCCATACTCATGGGCGCGGCTCGAGTTTTCGCCAATCTTCACTGGCCCATCGATATCTTGGGAGGCGCCGCGGTTGGCATCATTTCCAGTCTTTTGGCCCATTTTCTTGCCAAAAAATTTAAGAAAAGTTAGAGTGAAAAACATGCCGCGGTGGCGGAACTGGCAGACGCACAGGACTCAAAATCCTGCGATCGCAAGGTCATGAGGGTTCGACTCCCTCCCGCGGCACTCGACTTTTCCATGGATTTTAATTAATATTTTATTATGACCGATTTTCCGGAACCAAAAAGGAGCTCAAGCATTTTTTTTATTGAGCTCGACAGGATTAAACCGAACCCTTTCCAGCCAAGGAAGGAGTTTGACGAGCACCGCTTGGCTGAATTAGCAGAGTCCATTCGCCAGTACGGGATCCTGCAGCCTTTGGTTGTGATCAGGAAAGAGGTAGAAACGCCCGGCGGAGGGGTCGCGACCGAATATGAATTGATCGCCGGAGAGAGGCGCCTTCGCGCTTCTAAGTTGGCCGGAATTCGCGAGGTGCCTGCGGTAATCCGGGAGGAGCCGGTTGAAAAAATTAAATTAGAATTAGCGCTTGTCGAAAACGTCCAGAGGGAAGATTTAACTCCGATGGACCGGGCTATTGCCTTCGACCGCTTGAATAAAGAATTCGGTTTGATGCACAAAGAAATCGGGATGCGGATCGGAAAATCCCGCGAATATGTCGCAAACTCCATCCGCTTGTTGGGCCTTCCGGAAGAAGCCAAGACCGCTTTGCGCGAGGGAAGGATTACGGAAAGCCATGCCCGCTACCTTTTAACTCTTCAGGAACACCCGCAGCAGCAGAAAATTCTTTTGGATGACATTGTGTTGAAGGGGTTGAACGTGCGGGATGTCGAGCGGATGACTAAGGAAATAATTGCAAAAGAAGAAAATACAAAAAGTAACGCCTTCGATCCAGAGACAAAAAATATGGAAGAGGCGTTGTCGAGAGCTCTTGGGGCACGGGTTTACATTTCCAAAAGCGGCGCCGGCGGAAGGGTTTCTCTCGAATTTTTTACACCGGAAGAATTAAGTTCGTTCGTGGAGCGTTTTGCCGAAAGCCAAAAACTCGCCCAGGAAGAACCAATCCCGACCGAAACTGCGGCTCCCGTGGAGCTTGCCTCTTTCCAGGAAGGAGAAGAATTTACTATTTAAGCGAGTAGTTTACTTTTTTTACTCCGGGTACGGCCTGGAGTTTTTTAATTATTTTTTCGAGTTCTTCTTTGCTTCTTGCGACGAAGGTAAGGTTGATCGGCGCCTCTTCGTTTCCGGAGCGGGCTGATATCAAGTTTTGTATGTTGACGCGGCTTCTGGCAAAAACGGAAGTTATATCTTTGATGAAGCCGACCCGATTTTTCCCGTATATGCGGGCTTCAACCAATTTCGCTTCGATTGTTATGAAAGATTTTTTTGGTGAAAGCCTTAAAGCTTTTCTTATCCTATTTTTTGCGAGCGCGGTGCGCACAACTGCGAGCCACTCCGGCGTCGGCTTTTTATTTTTTTGCATTATTATCTCGACGACGTCCCCGGAATTTAATTCCCAAGTGAAGGGGACCAATTTTCCGTTTACGCGCGAGCCAGAAGCGCGGTTGCCGATTTCCGAGTGGATGTGGTAAGCGAAGTCGAGCGGGGTCGAGCCTCTCGGGAGGTCGATTACGTCTCCTTTTGGCGTGAGCGTAAAAATCCTGTCTTTAAAAAAATCTATTTTTAAAGCTTCCAAAAGTTCTTCCGCGGTCGGTTTTTCTTTTTGGAATTCTTTCTGCCAATTTTGAAGCTGGCCGATCCAATTAAATTTTTTGCCAACCGCCTTAAAACCTTTTTTCGGTTTGCCGGCTTCGGTGTAGGCCCAGTGGGCGGCAATTCCGGTTTCGGCTTCCTTGTGCATGTCGGGCGTCCTAATTTGGAACTCCACGATGACCCGCGGTTCCGTAAAGACGCTTGTGTGCAAGCTTTGGTATCCGTTTGGTTTTGGGAGCGCTATGTAGTCGCGGAACTTTCCGGGGACGGGGCGCCAGAGTTTGTGGATTATCCCCAAAACGCTGTAACAATTTTTTACATCCGGCACGATCACCCTAAGCGCAATCAAATCCGAAAGGCGCGACCAGTCTCCTTCGTAGCGCTCGAGTTTTTGCCAGATGGAATATATGTGCTTCGCGCGGTAATTTATTTCAAAGTTCCTTATATTTTCTTTTCGCAGCTCCGCCTCCATGATGCTCAAAATCCGTTTCAAATATCTTTCGCGCTCGGGTGCCCTCTTTTTTACCTCGCTTGAAATCATTTCGTACTCCTTTGGATAAAGAAATTTCATGGACAAATCTTCGAGCTGGGCTTTTATATTCCACATGCCGAGCCGTTCGGCCAGGGAAGCGTACAGAGATAAAGTCTCGCGGGCAATCCGTTCTTGCTTTTCTTTCGGGAGCCATTCCAGCGTTTCCATGTTGTGCGCCCGGTCGGCCAATTTTACGACAACCACCCGCACATCTTCGGCGAGCGCTAAAAACATTTTTTTGACCGACTCCAGGGCCCGGTCGATTCCCGCGGCCTGAATCTTTGCGATTTTCGTGACGCTGTCTACGAGAAAGGCAACTTCCTCGCCGAATTGTTTGCGGATCTGTTTTAAAGCTTCCGGCGATCGCTCCACTGCGTCGTGCAGGAGGCCCGAGGCGATGGTGTTCGCGTCCATTTTCAGCTCGGCTAATTTCAAGGAGACCGCGACTGGGTGCGAAATATAATCGTCTCCGGAGAGCCTTTTTTCGCCCTCATGTATTTTGGAAGAGAATACGAAAACTTTTTTTAGGAATTCTTTGTCTTTGGTCGAAATGCCAAAAGGTTCAAGTTTCTTTTCGTATTCTTCCCAGGTCATACCTTCGGTTTAAGTTCTTTGCCTTCGAATGTGCAGGATTTGGACGAACACTTGATCCTGTCTTTTACGTATACCAGGGGAGAGGAGCATTCCGGGCAGGTATCGCCGGTCGGTTTTAGCCAGAGGGCGAAATCACATTTCGGCCAGAGTGAGCATCCGTAAAACATTTTTCCGCGCTTGGTTTGTCTTTCTACGATTTCGCCTTCGTGACATTTCAAGCATTTTAAGTTGAGCGAGACCGGCGGAAGGGGTTTAGTACTCTTGCAGTCCGGAAATCCGGAGCAGGCCATAAACCTTCCGAAGCGCCCGCGTTTTATCACCATGGGCTTGCCGCATTTTTCGCATTTCTCGTCCGTCGTTTCCTGAAAATCCTGCTTCTCAACTTTCTCGTATTTCTCGGTGAGGTTTTTTAGGAACGGCCCGTAAAAACCTTTTATCACATTTTTCCAGGGAATGTCCCCGTCAGCGATTTCGTCGAGCTCTTGTTCCATCTTTGCCGTAAATTGTATATCGACGATCTCCGGAAAATTTTGAACGAGCATATCGTTTACGGTAAACCCGACTTCCGTCGGGGCCAATCTTTTTTTGTCGTCGCGCAGGACATAGTTTCTTTCCTGGATCGTGGAGATAATCGGCGCGTATGTCGAAGGGCGGCCGATCCCATTTTTTTCGAGAATCTTTACCAAGCTTGCCTCTGTATATCGCGGCGGCGGCTCGGTAAAATGCTGCCCCGGTTCAAGTTTTAGCAATTCCAATTTTTCTTTGGCGGATAATTCTGGAAGTTCAGCTTCGGAGAATTTCAGCGGATAAATTTTTAGGAAGCCGTCGAACTTCATAGTTTGTCCGGTCGCGCGGAAAATATAATTATCCGCTTCGATGTCTACGGTCTTGGCGTTAAATATCGCGGCCGGCATCTGCGAAGCGATAAACCTTTTCCAGATGAGGCTATATAATTTTAACTGCCGGGCATTTAAGAAATCTTTTATGGAGTCCGGTGTCCTTTTTGGGTCGGTTGGACGGATCGCTTCGTGCGCTTCCTGTGCGCCCTTGGTTTTAGTTTTAAACCTTCGCGGAGAGGCGAGCGCGTAATTTTTCCCGACCTCCGTTTCCAAAAAATCTTTCGCTTGCGCCAAAGCTTCCTCGGAAACGTTTAAGGAGTCGGTTCGCATGTAAGTGATCAAGCCGCTGCTCGCCCCTTCGCCAAGCTCCATACCTTCGTAAAGCTGCTGAGCTAAAAGCATTGTTTGCTTTGCCGTAAAACCCATCCGGCGAAAAGCTTCCTGCTGGAGGGTGGAGGTCGTAAAGGGCACGGGAGGATTTTTTGTCACCTCTTTTTTCTCGACACTTCCCACGACCCAGTCCTTTTTCTCCAAATCTTTCAGCGTCTTTTTCGCTTCACCTTCGTCTTTGATCGCGAACTTATCCAAAGTTTCCCCGTCTTTTTTAAAAAGATGGGCTTCAAATTTCTCTTCGCTGTTTTCTTTTTTGAGCAAAGCCGTTAATGTCCAATATTCTTCCGGCTTGAAGCTTTGAATTTCTCGCTCACGCTCAACTATCACGCGCACCGCCACGGACTGCACTCTTCCGGCGGAAAGGCCGCGGTAAAGTTTTTTCCAAAGGAAGGGAGAAAGTTTATATCCCACCAAGCGGTCCAAGATTCTTCGGGCCTGCTGGGCGTCTACCAATTTCAAATCTATTTTCCTCGGTCCCGAAAGCGCCTCCTCGATAGCTTTTTTTGTAATCTCATGGAAAACGATGCGGTCCGCTTTTTTCAAGTCGAGTGCCTGCATCAAGTGCCAGGCGATGGCTTCTCCTTCGCGGTCTTCATCGGTTGCTAGTATTATTTCGTCGGCCTTCTTGGCTTCTTTTTTTAATTCGTTTACGGTTTTTCGCGCCCTTGTCGGGATGATATATTTTGGTTCAAAACTTTCTTCGTCGATCCCCAGCGTGGATTTAGGAAGATCGCGAATATGCCCGTACGAGGAAAGGACTTTAATGCCTTTAGGCACAAAGCCTGAAATTGTCCTAGCTTTTGTTGGTGACTCTACTATTATTAGTTTCATATTTTTATCCTAAAAATTTCTCCTCCGGAATCCCGGATCACTCCCTTCATCTCAAGAAGGGTTAGCGTGGGGATAATCTTGGAAGCCGAAAGTCCCAGCCTCTGGATTAACTCTTCTTTTAAAATGGGCTCCTTGATCGCGTCTAGTATTTTTTTCTCGTCATCCGAAAGGTCCTGGGGTTCGGCCGGAAGCGAATTTTCCGATTCTATGCCAAAGATATGAAGTATGTCAACCGCACTCGTCACCGGAGTCGCTCCCTGTTTTATTAACCCGTTCGGCCCTTTGGAGTTTTCTTGGAAGACCGAACCGGGCAGGGCGAGGACCTCTCGGTTATAATCTAGGGCGTATTTCGTCGTAATTAATGCGCCCGATCTTTCTTTAGCCTCAACCACCCAAACCGCTTTGGAGAGGCCCGCGATTATCCTGTTCCTTTGCGGGAAAGTGTTTACGTTCGCCTTCATCTCGTACGGGTATTCTGAAATCACAGCGCCTCCGCCATCCGCGATTTTTTCCGCGAGGCGTTTGTTCTCTTTCGGGAAAAGAACGCTCGGCGAAAGGCCCGACCCCAAAACCGCTATGGTTTTCATGTTGTGCTTAAGGGCGGACTCGTGCGAAAAAGAATCTATCCCTTTTGCCAGTCCCGAGACGATCACAAAATTTTTTCCGCGGAGATCTTCTAATATATTAATACAGGCCTCCCTGCCATAAGTAGAGTACCTTCTTGTGCCGACGACTCCCAAGTAATTTAAATTTTCTTCGGGCAAGGCCCCCTTTACATAAAGCACCTCCGGCGGGGCCGGAGTTTCTCTTAAGGTGAGGGGAAGTTCGTCGCGAAGGAGGACGTGAACCCCTTCTTTTTCCAATTTGCTAAATTCGCTTTCTGGATTTAATTCTTTTTTTATTTTTTCGAGGCTTGCAAAGGATTTTTTTTCGATTTGAGGTATTTCTGAATATCGGCTTATTTGGGATTGCCAGGCTTTTTTGAAGCTTCCAAAATGCGCACGCACGCGCCCGAGCGTCTTCGGCCCGAATTCTGGAACATGATTTAAAGCATTCGCGAAAATTTTCTCTTCCATGACTTAATTTTGATAATAGCTTGAATCATAAGTCCTTTACAAGTTCGTCATAATGTATATAATAAGTATTTATGAAACTCGCTTCCCGGAATTTTGTAATAGGCTTTCTTATCCTGATGCTGCTTGCCGCGGCTTATTCCATATTCTTGGAAAGCTTCCAATCGCAACCCGAGCGCTCCCTTTCGGAATTGGTCCAGAAAATCAATCAGGGCGAGGTGAAGGAAATTAAAGTCCGCGGGGAAGAGCTTGACGTAGCCTTAAACGATAATTCTACGTTTATGGTTAAAAAGGAAGCCGAGTCCTCGCTTTCCGAGACGCTTTCCAACTATAACGTTTCCAAGGAAGCCCTGGACAAGGTGGCGGTTTCGATCGTCTCGCCGTCCGGCTTCATGTTTTGGCTCTCCGCGATCCTGCCGTTCTTGCTCCCGTTTTTGCTGATCGTGCTTTTCTTCTGGCTGGCCGCGCGCCAAGTCCAGCGTTCAAACGTCCAAGCTTTTACTTTCGGCCAATCCAAGGCGAGGGTTGTCCAACCTGATTCTAAAAAAGAAAGAATTACTTTCAAGGATGTTGCTGGCGTGAAAGAGGCCAAAGAGGAACTTCAGGAAATCGTGGAGTTTTTGAAAAATCCTAAAAAGTTTTTGGACATCGGGGCAAGGATCCCTAAGGGTGTCCTTCTTATGGGTGCGCCTGGCACGGGAAAGACTCTTTTGGCTCGCGCCGTCTCGGGCGAGGCTGGCGTTCCGTTTTTTCACATCTCCGGTTCGGAATTCGTAGAAATGTTTGTCGGGGTGGGAGCCTCGAGGGTGCGCGACCTTTTCAAGATGGCCAAGCGCGCGGCACCCGCAATTATTTTTATAGACGAGATCGATGCCGTTGGGCGCCACAGGGGGGCAGGGCTCGGCGGAGGGCACGACGAACGCGAACAGACCTTAAATCAAATCTTGGTTGAGATGGATGGCTTTGAGCCGCACGAGTCTGTTATAGTCATGGCCGGAACCAACAGGCCGGATGTTTTGGATCCAGCGCTTCTTCGCCCGGGCAGGTTTGACCGCAGGGTAATTTTGGACAACCCGGATATAAACGACCGCGAGGCTATCTTGAAATTGCACGCCGTTAAAAAACCTTTGGAGAAAGAAGTTAACCTTCGGGTGATCGCGGAGAGGACCCCAGGATTTTCCGGGGCGGACCTCGCCAACTTGATGAACGAGGCCGCGATAATGGCCGCGCGCGAAAATAGGAAAACCGTAACGCAGATGGACCTTATCCGTTCCATTGAAAAAGTTTTGATGGGCCCAGAAAGAAAAAGCCACATCTTGTCCAAAAAAGAAAAAGAAATTTCCGCTTACCACGAAGCTGGGCACGCTTTGGTTTCGGCAATTTTGCCTAATTCCGACCCGGTCCATAAAATTACCATCGTCTCCCGCGGACGCGCGGCAGGCTATACGTTAAAACTTCCTTCGGAAGACCGCCATCTTTATTCAAAAAATAATTTTCTTGATGAATTGGCTTCGGCTTTGGGCGGATACGCTTCCGAAAAATTGGTTTTCAGCGAACTCACGACCGGCTCTTCCAACGACATGTCGAAGGCGACACTGATCGCGCGCGACATGGTTACAAAATATGGGATGTCCGAGAAAGTCGGGCCGATTGCGCTTGGCGATGGTAACGAACTCGTATTTTTGGGCAAAGAACTCGGCACGGAAAAAAGTTATTCGGATGCGACCGCCGAATTGGTTGATTCCGAAGTCACCCAATTAATGAAGAATGCTTTTAAACGCGCAAGCGATATACTAAGGAAGTACCGCAGGGTGCTCGATTCCTTGGCTTTGCGCCTGATTGAAAACGAAACTATCGAACGCGAAGAATTCGAATCGATCTTGGGCACCTTCGGCCTTTCGCAGACTCTTACCCCTCCCGCCTTCGAGTAATTTGTACACTTTTAATTTTTAAGCTGAGTTCATATACTGAACCTGTATGGATGGTTTTCTATATTCTAATTTGGAAGTTCTATGGCTAGAATTTTAGATCGCGAAAAAGCATTGCTGTTACGAAAACGCGGAGAAAGTTACAGTCAAATAAAAAAGCAGCTAGGAATTAGCAAAAGCACTTTAAGCTATTGGTTGCGGGATTATCCACTTTCTAAAGAACGTGTGAGTGAGTTGAGGGATTGGAACGAGCATAGAATTGAAAATTTTAGAGCTACGCTTAAGAAAAAAAGGGAAAATCGTTTGCGGGAAACATATGTCGAACAGCAAAAGAGTATTTTCCCGCTTACCCAACGAGAACTTTTTTTATCCGGGCTTTTTCTTTATTGGGGCGAAGGCACTAAAACAGCCGAAGCTCGTCTCGCCATTGCGAATACTGATCCCTCAATGATTAAATTTTTTATCTTTTGGTTGAAGAGAATTTTTGGAGTTCCTAAGAAGAAACTTAAAGTATATCTGCATTTGTATAAAGACATGAATATTAACAAAGAAATTAAATATTGGTCTGCAACCACGAATATTCCTATTTTGCAATTTCGGCGCCCCTATATCAAAGAAACAAAGTTTTCTGGTATAAATTATAAGAGAGGCTTTGGCCACGGAACTTGTAATATCATCATTGGCGATGCTAGACTCTCGGAGAAAGTTCTCATGGGTATAAAAGCGTTATCCAATCATTATTTGGGTGTGTAGCTCAATGGTGGAGCAAGCGTCTTATACACGCTAGGCTGTAGGTTCGAGTCCTACCACACCCACAAGCTGACTTTAAAACGTCATAATAGTCATGGATTACCCTTATCTACATACCGCGAACGCAAAAGAACTCACCGGAAAAGATCGGTTTATTTTTCGGCTTCTGGAAATAACTCCCGGATTTTTGGCTTGGGGAACTCTTCTCGGGATGGTTTTAGCTTCCTGGCTCGCTCCGATTGGGGCGGCAATTTTCATAATACTTTTTGATTTATATTGGCTCATAAAAACGATTTATCTCTCGATCCATCTCCGCGGAAATTGGAAGCGCATGATGCACCACATGAAAATAGACTGGAGGGAGCGCGTGGACAAATTAAAATGGGACCACGTTTGGCAGTTGGTGATCCTGCCTTTTTATAAAGAACCTTTCGAAGTCTCGGACGGCCTGATCGCTTCGATCGCAAAAGCTGACTGGCCGCGTGACCGGATAATTTTAGTTTTGGCGCGGGAAGGCCGGGCGGGGGAAGAGGCCAGGGAAGTCTCTAAAAAACTTTTTGAAAAATATAAAAATGTTTTCCCGCATTTAATCGAAGTCGAGCATCCGGCAAGCCTTCCAAACGAAATTCCGGGCAAGGGATCCAACACCGCTTTCGCCGGGTTGAAAGCCAAGGAATACGTTGATAACCTGCCTGCGCAGGCAGGGCTTCGCGTCCCGTACGAAAATATTATCGCCTCATCTCTCGATATCGATACGCAAGTTCCAGAGCAATATTTTTTGGTGACAACGTATCATTTTTTAACGGTGGAAGATCCGGTGCATTCATCCTTCCAGCCTGTCCCTTTGTATAACAATAATATTTGGGAAGCCCCGGCTTTCTCGCGCGTGGTTGCGAATTCCGGAAGTTTTTGGCAGATGATGCAGCAGGAGCGCCCGGAACGCCTGGCTACTTTCTCTTCGCACTCCATGAGTTTCAAGGCGCTTGTCGACGTCGGGTTTTGGCAGAAAAATATGGTCTCGGAAGACTCGCGAATTTTTTGGCAGGGACTTCTGCATTACAAGGGGGATTATAAATCGCACCCGCTTTCTTACCCCGTTTACATGGACGCCAATATCGGGCGCAGTTCTTGGGAGACAATAAGAAATGTTTACAAACAACAAAGGCGCTGGGCCTGGGGGGCGGAAAATTTTCCATACACAGTTTTTGGCTTTTTGAAAATTCCAGAAATTTCTTTGCGCAAAAAATTATATTTTACGATGGTCATGGTAGAGGGGCTTTGGTCCTGGTCTACGAACGCGATTCTAATGTTTTTCTTGGGATGGCTTCCGTTGGCTCTGGGGGGAGAGGTTTTTAATTCGACGATTCTTGCTTTCAACCTTCCGCGCGCCACGCGCCTCATCATGACCTTTGCCATGGTCGGGATTATAACCTCGATTTTAATTTCAACTTCGCTCCTTCCACCCCCTCCCGCGAGTACCCCCAAGCGCAGGCACTTTTATATGGTTTTCCAGTGGCTCTTGATGCCGGTAACTTTGATTGTCTTTGGCGCAATCCCGGCCTTGGACGCGCAAACGCGCCTAATGCTCGGCAAATATATGGGCTTCTGGGTCACGCCAAAATTCAGGAAATTGCCGGAGGCCAAGCCTATTCAAAGTGAACCTGTCCCGATTGCGCGAGAACGCGTGAGTTGAGTTCAGGATATTTTTCCAAAGAATTTGTTTCGATAATTTTTTTGGCTTCTTCTCTTGCGGCTTGGACCATTTTTAAATTATGAAGCGCTTCCATGCCAACGTCGGAGATGCCCCATTGTTTTGATCCGGTGAGTTCTCCCGCGCCCCGAAGTTCCAAATCGTATTCTGCTAACTCAAATCCGGAACGCGCTTCCGTTAAAGCGTCCAGGCGCGCTTTGGTTTTTGTTGAATTGGATTCCGTAAATAAAAAACAGTACGGCTGGTGCGAGGAACGCATGACGCGCCCACGAAGCTGGTGCAGTTGGGCGAGGCCAAAACGCTCCGCGCCCTCGATCATGATTACGGTCGCGTTTGGCACATTCACCCCGACTTCGATTACGGAAGTCGCAACGAGGATATCGATATTGCCCGCATAAAATTCTTTCATGACTTTCTCTTTTTCTTTGGGGAGCATTTTTCCGTGAAGGGCTGCGACTTTAAACTCCGGGAAAATTTCTTGGGATAGCGTTTCGTATTCTTTTTTGACGGCGCGCATTAAATCGTCCGTATCTTCAATGCGCGGGCACAAAACGTAAGCTTGCCGCCCGGATTTTATTTCCGCGCGGACATGTTCGTAGGCGTGATTTCTTTTTTCCGGGGAAATTACTTCGGTCATGACTTTTTTGCGTCCCGCGGGCATCTCGTCGATTAAGGTTAAATCCAAGTCCCCGTAGATTGTTAACGCCAAGGTGCGCGGGATGGGAGTTGCCGTCATGGAAAGGAGATGAGGGACCTGCCTGCCGGCAGGCAGGTTTTTTCCTTTTTTCACCAACTTCAGCCGCTGGTTGATTCCAAACCTGTGCTGTTCGTCTATTATGACAAGCGCTAAATTTTTGAATTTAACTTTTTCTTGTATCAGCGAATGCGTGCCTATCAAGATTTGGATTTCCCCGGAGGCGAGCCATTTCAAAAGGGGAGCGCGGGCGATATGCGTTGGGCGTCCGGCGAAAGCCTTCGAAGGATATTTCAAAAATTCGGATGAAGTTGCAAGGCCCATTTTAATCCCAAGGGGCCCAAAATATTTCATGAATTCGCCGAAGAGCTGGCGTGCTAATACTTCGGTCGGCGCCATGTACGCGACTTGGTATCCATTTTTTACCGCGGCCAGAGAAGACAAGAGCGCGACTATAGTTTTCCCAGAGCCGACGTCTCCCTCGAGCAATCTCGACATAGGTTTTTCTTCGGACAAATTTTCAAAAATATTCGCGACGGCTTTTGCCTGCGCTTGGGTCAGCGGAAAGGGGAGTTTTTTTATAAAATCCTCTAACTCGTTTTTTGGGACCTGGATTTTAAATGCCTTGTGTTCTTCTCTTTCTTTTCGCCAGGATTGGCGCAAGAGCTGGATTACGAAAATTTCTTCAAACGAAAAACGTTTTCTCGCGGCCTCGGCCCATTTTTTGTCCCTTGGAAAATGGATTTCTTCTAAAGATTTTCTTAACGCCGGCAAATTATATTTTTTCAATACTTCTTCCGGGATTAATTCCTTTAAATCCTCTGGCGAAATTTTTGTGAAAATTTTTTTGAGCGCAAAACGGAGCCAGCGCGAAGTAAGCCCGCGCGTTTCTGGATAAATCGGGACAAGCGTTCCCGAATCTTTTGAGGCCACATCGCCCGACTCGAAGATTGGGTTTTGCATTGCCAAGCCATCCTTGCCCGCCTTCACGGTCCCGGTAAACGTGTAGTCGATTTCCGGTTTTAAAATCTGCGCCATGTACGGCTGGTTGAACCAAGTGATGCGCATTGTGCCCGTCCCGTCGGCAACGATGGCGGAGGCTATTTTAATTCTTTTCCTGAAAGTTTTTTTAGCTTCGGTTTTAACGACTCGGGCGTGTATGGAGGCGCGTTCGTTCGGAACAAGGTCCGTGATGGCCTTGCGTCCGGCAAATCCTTCGTACCGCGAAGGAAAATGCCAAAGCAAATCTCGCACGGTTTTCAACCCAAAGCGGTCCAAAATCCCGACCTGCTTCTCGGTCAGCTTAAAATAGTTTGTAAGCGGCTCATCCAGCATTAGGATATTTTACACTGTTGTGCCCTCGCGAGGAATCGAACCTCGATCGCAAGCTCCGCAAGCTCGCATTCTATCCGTTGAACTACGAGGGCTCTTAGCTTGCTATTGTATTAAAATCTAAAGAATCGCGCAATGGTGTCGAAGAGGGATTCCTCGATTTCTTTTTCTTCGATGAACTTGATCAAGTGCTCGCGGATTTCGTTCGGGTCGATGTGGCCGAGGGGGATGGAGATCTGTGTCGTTAAAGTTTTCTTGGAAACCAAATAAAGTTCGCGGATATGAGGAGGGTCGTAGTTTATCCAAAAATATTTTAAATTGTCGAATGGGTATAAAATTTTATCCGCCTTGATCCCTCGCGAGGTTATGGAAAATTGGACGATCTTTGGTTTTTTTGAGCCGTACATCGCGACCGCGAAGCCGCTGATCAAAACCATGATTGAAAAAAGCCAGTTTTTTAAGATTATCGCGAGTATAAAAAAGCCGATGGTGACGATTCCCACCGACCAATACCAATCTTTATTCTTCTCATAATATTCATACTCGGGAGCTTCCCAGGAGAGGAGGGTTAAAAAATGGTCCGATTGAACTTGAGTTTTTTCTTCTTCTGGCATAATTTAGGGTAATTGGAGGCGTGCGTGAGCGGTTGAAACGGACAGTCTTGAAAACTGTTATGCCCTTACGGGCATCGGAGGTTCGAATCCTCCCGCCTCCGCTCTTATTTTCCGTATGTACGGAAGTGGTAAGCTTTATCTTTTCTTATTCCGCTTTCCTTATCTTTTTCGGCTTCTTTTAGCACATTCTTGAACTCTTTTTCTGAAATGCCCGATTCCGTTCCGATGTGTTTCTTAGATTTTTCAAAAAGAGCCTTTTTCTCCTTGTTGTTCAAGGATTTTGCCGTCTTATCGATAAATTTTCTAAATTCCTCCTTCTTTTTAAAGTGACTTTTATCTCCAAAAATTCCCATAGTTTATTTTACACCAAATTGTCCGTCATATATAGAAGAGTTTAATACAAAAAGGGGAGGTCTTTGAAAATGGGGGAGAATGCTGCAATTACGCATAGGGCACCGGATTGCGATGCCTGTTTGTCTGGGGCTATTCTTGAGGTCGAGCCAAATAATAAGCATTTTGTACCAGCTAATCTTACGATTATTCCTAACCCGTGTGTATGTTGTGGCAGGCGGCTTAGTGGAAATGAAATAATCGTGGATCATCCCGCCGGGTACAAGGGAAGGCGTGATCCCGACGGAACCGTACATTCCGCGTCCGCGCTTCTCGTAGAAGAAAGAAAAATGCTTAACCTAGTCGATCCACGGTTGATCGAGGAAATTGAGGAGCTCGATACCACTGGTACTATCGAGAACCCTAGGTTTTCTCTTAAGGATCTCATGGCGGCCGTGCGTATCTTTGAAAGCGTTAACCGTGGACGGATTGGAGTGGAGCATGACCGGGCAGCATACGCGACTATGAGCGCATTATTTCGGGGGATCAACCTTTTGTACCAGCAGCGGGTGAGGGCGCACGATCTTATAAAAGAGATCGAGATTGAGATTGTCAAAGATTTTCAGGTGGCAATTCTCCCCAGGGGAACGCTATTCGAGGAAATCGGAGTGATATTGAGCGAAGAAAGGGATGTGTCTGTTGGAATATACCATGATGATTCCGGACTTTACGCGAGGCGATATCCCGGAAGGATGGATCCTGATTTTCGTAGGCTCGAAAAACATCTTTCAAACTTCCCGGGGTGGTTCGTCCACTCTGACGGACATTTTGTTTCTCATGGCAGTCCTTATTCGCCCATTAAAAATTCTCCTCGCCTTGGTTCACCTAGGGACCAGGGACAGTTCCTTGAATTGATGAAAAAAGAATTTGAAAGAGTTGAGTAGAAACGTAAAAAGGGCCAAAGTTCGCATGCGAACTTTGGCCCTTTCTTTATGCCGCCACCTTTATGCAGCTTTTTCCTGATTGCTTAGCCGTATATAAACCTTCGTCGGCCCTTTTGAATACATCCTCCCAGGATTCCGGGCCTCTTCTAGTTGCAACGCCTATACTTAAGCTTACAGGCAGAGCTCTCCCGTCCTCCAGGTGAATTCTTAACTTCATACTTTCTTGAATCTTTTCAGCTGCTTCCGTGGCATGCGGTAGAGTTGTCATCATGCACACAAAATATTCATCCCCGCCCCATCTGGAAATGATATCCCCTCGTCTGGGGGAGACGTGACTCTCGATTATTCCAGCTACAGCTTTTAACACCCCATCGCCAGCAGAATGCCTCCCGTGCTCCTTGTTTATCTGATTGAAAAAATCTATGTCTATAAACAAGATGCTGAAGGGCGCGTCTTTAATTCTCCTTAGCTTTTTTTCGGCCGTCTGCCGCGTCAATAAGCCAGTGAGGCTGTCAAAGCGATGAATGGCGAGTTCCTCCTCTCTCCTCATCGCGTTTCTTACGACGTTAATGGCGATGCGGAACCCATAGACATTGATTGGTTTACGGAAGACTGCCATGAACTGGGCCCAATCTTTTGTAGTCCATTTCCATTTTTCTCTTTCGAGGTGATATCTGGAAGTCAGGACCATATAAGGTGGATATTCCAGCTGCCTATTGGTTTCTAGCGCAAGATTAAGTCCGTCCAATTCCCCCTGAAGCTCGAGATCAGTCACCATGAGTTGCACTGGCACGTTATTGCCTTCTTTCTCCTGCAGGACTCTTAAGGCGTCCTCGCCAGTCGATGCGTAAATGAATTCTTTCCCAATGGGGATCACCAGGGATCTTATTTTTTGTCTTTCGCATTCTTCTTTGTTAACGATCAAAACTCTCATTTCATTTACCTCCTAACACAAGGTACTAACTGGCGGTGGGTAGAGGATTCGAACCTCTGTGGGGCTTTTGACCCCGACGGATTAGCAATCCGTTGCCTTAAGCCGCTCGGCCAACCCACCAATAGATAATATATTGTAGCGATTTTTTGATATTTTGGAAGATTGACTACTTGGCTACAACTAAGCCGATTACTTCGTTCGCGCCGGCCTCTTTTAATACTTTCGCGGCCTCGGAGAGGGTTGCGCCGGTTGTAATGATGTCGTCGACGAGAATTATCCTTTTATTTTTTACAAACTCGGGACGCGCCACAGAAAAAGAATTTTTGACATTGAAAATTCGTTCGACGCCGGAGAGGGAAGTCTGCGATTGCGTGTTTTTAGATTTAACCAAAATATCTGGCGCAAGCGGAATCGGAACTTTCTCGGACAGTTTTACCGCCAAGAGTTCCGCCTGGTTGTACCCGCGTCCTCTTTTTCGGTTGATGTGGGCGGGGATAGGGACGATCAGCGTTTCGCTGCCAAAATAGGACAGGTGTGGAGTTATTAAATCTTTTAAAATATCAGAAAACGGCTCGGATAAGCCCTGTATACCTTGGTATTTAAAGCGCCGGAGCGCTCGGCTTAGGGTTTTATTTTCGTAAATGCCCCAATAATAAAGTTTATCAAGGAAAAGGACCGAAGCTTTTGTGCGGGTTTGCTTTTTTGTCTTAACAACGCAGTTTTGGCAGAAGACTTGCCCTTCTTTTCCGCACCCGATACAGTTATCCGGGAAAATAACGGACAGAAACTTGCCAAATGCCGTGTGGATAATGTCTCGCATATGTTATTATTATGATATAATAATAGTAGCCATGCATGGAGATGTCCTTCTTAAAAAAGTTCTCCCTCGGTAAAGGCTTTGCTCTTTTCAAA
>Ga0209542_10003580_pt1 | contig 33114 bp, 30 predicted proteins | sample RifCSPhighO2_01_FD_184028 | JGI IMG/M metagenome (GOLD analysis project Ga0209542, IMG submission 184028) | Soil microbial communities from Rifle, Colorado - Rifle CSP2_plank highO2_0.1 (SPAdes) (version 2) | ecosystem: Environmental > Terrestrial > Deep subsurface > Rock core/Sediment ... | reverse complement strand
TTGGAAATATCAATGGCTTTAGGTCTTTTTACCGTTCCTTTGAAGCACATATGCTCCAGAAAGTGTGCGATACCATTTACTTTTTTTGTCTCATATTTAGAACCAGCTTCCACCAATACCAGCACCGTTACCGTCGGGTTGTTTTTCATCGGCACTGTAATAATCCGCAACCTATTTTTCAAAACCTTTTTTGAGAATTTCATTATTATATTTTATCTTTATATTTTTTGAAAAATGTCGTGTTCATCTCTGCAGTTTCCACCTCTCTTATTAAATAAAACATTCCCCTTGCCGTCGTGACAAAAGTATATTACGGCAACTCCTGTGTGGTCAATTCCCTTTTGTATACATAAAATATATCACAAAATAAACATAACAATCAATTTTATAAATATTTTTTAAGTATATAAATTGTATATAATTACGCTATAGCGTATTTTTGTACAATAAACTCAGGTAGATAATTTAAAGTGGTTTCTTATTTTCGTATCCCCTTCAATAGTATCAACTATCAAATAAAGTAAATCCTTCCCAATTTTAAAATCGGCTTTCATAAGAGTTACAAAATCTTCACAATCATAAGGATATACCCAGACACTATCTTGTAGACGTAAAAACCCGATTTTTTTTAATGCAAACCGAATTTTATCTCTTGTTACTTTTCTTTCTTCCTTTATATCAAAAATAAGCATCCGCCATTTTCTATCCCATTTTTTGGGCTTTGTAAGTTTATAGCCTAGAAGTTTAAACCTCCTTAATTTATCTTCTCCCTTTTGTGTAAGACGCACAAATGTTCCTCTACTAGTTGTTTCAAAACAAATAAGACCGTGGTCCTTTAATCTTTTAATACTATGATTAATATTATATTTCTGCCACTTGTTTTTGGGTTCAATGCCAAAAAATTTTAAAGCCTGTAGGGTATTGGGCGCCAAAATTGCCACGCTCAAAAGACCAACTGTAGCAATCCTAGAGAGAATAGCTTTTTGAATATTTTCTCTTTTCATTCTCGCTTTTAATTTTTTTTCTAATACCCCCATATTTATATTATATAATATTGTATACTAATACGCTATAGCGTATATTAACACAATTAAAATTAAAATAACTACCTTAATCATGAAGAGTTATATTCTCTCCTTTATATAACTTTCTAAATCTTTTACTTTTATCCTAATTTGCTCGCCTGTATCTCTGTCTCGGACTGTTACCGTGTCGTCAGAGAGTGTGTCAAAATCAACCACAATGCAAAACGGCGTGCCGATTTCATCCTGCCGGCGATAGCGCTTGCCAATGTTGCCGTTATCATCCCAAGCCACTCTACCAAACTCCGCTTTAAGCGGAGCATAGACTTTTGTATTCGCATATTCTACGAGTTTAGGTTTGTTTTTTAAAAGTGGGGAAACAGCGCAAATAACCGGCGCGATGTTCGGCTTAAATTTCAAGTATGAGCGCACTTCGCCTCCGCCAGCTGGCGGATCATCTTCAGCGTAGACAGAAAACAATAATGCCAGAACAAACCTATCTACACCCATAGATGGCTCAATAACATGCGGCACTATTTTCTCTCTGCCAGTTGGCGGATTTTCTTCATCTATATAATCAAGTTTGTGATTTTTTAAATCAAAATTCGTGCGATACGCCAAACCAAAGAGTTCTTTCTGCCCGAAAGGAAAATCAAACTCAAAATCAATCGTGCGTTTTGAGTAATGTGCTCGGTCATCGTCGCCTATCTCTATTTCGTGAACCTTACTCATATCAAGTCCAATTTCTTCCATCCAATCCAGCATCTCGCCTTTCCAATATTCAAAATATTTTTCCCAGTCTTCTCCACGAATAAAATATTCCACTTCCATCTGTTCAAATTCGCGCTGGCGAAAAAGAAAATCCCGTGGCGCTATTTCATTTCTAAAAGCCTTGCCAATCTGCGCCATACCGAAAGGAAGTTTGGGATGAAAAGCGTCCACCGTATTTTTAAAGTTCACAAACATCCCCTGGGCTGTTTCCGGTCGTAGATATGAGACAGCCGCTTCTGCTCCGGCGCCGACTTGCGTCTTGAACATTACATTAAACTGCTTACCGTCAGGAGTCGGATCTGAAAAACCAGCCACATGCCCTGAAGCTTCCCAGACTTTACTATTCATCAATATAGCCGTATCAATGCCATACATATCTCGCCTGCTATCCACAAATTTTTTCCACCAAGACTGCTTGATATTGTTTTTTAAGGCAAGTCCATAGTGCCCCCAGTCATAAGTGCCAGCCAGCCCGCCGTAAATTTCCGAACCCTGAAAAATAAACCCGCGTCTTTTACAGAGCGAGATTATTTTTTCCATTAAATCACTATTTTCATTTTTTCCTTTTTCCATATTTTTTACTTGTCCCGTAGTGAGCTTTGCTCTACTACTGGGATTCAACCACCACGCTTCCGGAAGCCGGAAACGAGCTGTCGCTGTTGAGATCTGTGCGTAAAGAGGTTTTATTCACTCTCACATTCACATTAGCAAAATCGTCGTGTCCAGTCAAAACCGCCTCATTTATAATTACTGGAACGGTGCCAATTTGAGAAAATAATGGGATAAATCCTATTTGAAAAGAAACACTGCGGCTTGAGTTTGATATGCCGGTACCCTTGGGAATTCTCCCGACATTCCAAATAATTTCCCGAGTGGAAGAATTATAAATCAAATCTTCATCTACCGGAAAAATAGGACCGATAAAACGCACCCAGGAAGGGAGAGCGGCCCGCACTTGCGCTTTTGAAATATCATTAGAAGTGTTTGAGAGAGACCAAACTATCGTATAAGTTGTTTCTTGTTCAACTTTCGGAGGTATGGCGCCGGTATTAGTGAAAGCTCCGGAATAATAAAGCGCTTTAGCTCCCAAATTAACATCGGAAATAATTTTGACAACTTTGGATTCGGAATTATTTAATTCATTAGGCGCGTAACCTTCCACTAATTGTTTGCCGGAAATAGAAACTTTTATATTAACGGACGGATCCGCAAGTATCCCATCTGTGGCGGATAACAACGCAATCGGAGAAATGGAAAATCTTACATATCCGGAATCGCCCGGATTGATTTCTCTAAAATCATCCCGTGAAAATTTGTCCCAGACAATTGAACTGCTGAGTGAATCATAAACACCCTGTTCTCCCGTCACCGTTTTCTTATTAAAAGCATTACCGGAAATTTTGGCGCGAATTTCCAAGTCGTTCACTTTTGTATCTAAATTGTTGTGCCAATTAATTTCACCTTGAATCGGGGTTTTGGAATTAGTTGTGTATTCTCTCTTATATACGCCGTTGACTAAAAGATTCGCTTCAATGAAAGGCTTTTTTACCATAACCATATAAGCTAAAGAATTAAAAACGACTCCGATTGTAGATTTATCTCCCGCGGATTGCGACCCGCTTGATATATGAAATATTTTTTCTTCTCCGTCAAAAACGTCCAGCATTTTGCCAAATATAGAAATATTGCGCTCCGCGCCGGGAGTCAGATCACCCATATTCCAAATATTATTGCCTATGGAAGGTTTGGGAATGGCCGATAAAAAAGAAAATCCAGCCGGATAATCAAGTTTTAGCAATATATTAGATACTGGCTTGGTAGCATTCAATGTGGATTTAATGTTAAGAACAATATCTTGGTTTGGACTTATGGTAGCAGGAGCGTCAATGGAAAGATTTATGGGAGTAGAATTTATGGAAACCTCATATGGTTTTTCTTTCACAAAAATAGCGTTAGAGCCCTTTACCCTGTACTCAATAGAAACTTTTATATCACGCACGCTTCCCTGTTGTCCAAAAAGCACCAATTTTAAATTTTCATTGTGGGTCGCTCCGGCTGCAATTGTGCCAAGAGACTCGTGAAGACGTTCAGTGCCGGAGGATAAATCAGTATCTCCGTCCTTGGGGTATTCAATCACAAGGTCTACCAAGTCTAGTGGTGAATTATTTCTATTTGTAATTCCTACAATGAGCGAGAGTTCTTCTCCACCGGCGGTAAAAGTATTTCCGAGGATAGAGATATCAATATTGTCATTAGAAACAGTGTTGCCTGCGGCAAAAAAAACATACGCGGCATATCCTAAGGTTAGAATAAAAAAAACTATTGAAAAAGTGAAAAAATTTTTAAATACGGATGTTTTCATAAAAAATTTTTCTTGATAACCCCAAAAACCAGACGGGGTTTTATCTTGCATTTCCCAAGAATCCGACACTTTCGCTTTGTTGAAATCCGTAAAGCTGTCTCGGTGTTCCAGTTTTGTTTGATAATTCTTGCTGAAGAGTTTGCGCTTGAGCTCTTCTACTCTGTTTAGTTTATCTCCGGCATTTAGTGGCATTTAAATATTGTATCAACAAGAGAGGAGCAAAGCAAAAAAAATCTTTTGCTTTGCTCCGAACACTGTTGATATATGCCTTTATAGCATCTAACATACTCTACAGATGCGTTTCTTTGAGCGCCTTATTTATTTGACGTAGTATATGATTCCTTGATTTTGAAATTTCAAATATCATGCTTTCTTCAAACGGCGACTTTATTAAATCTTTAAGTGTTGGACTGTCGCCTATGTATCCTAAATTATTGAGTACCCGTAAAACCATAACCGCTTCAGCATTGTGGAGAGTTTCTCTCCAGCCAGAGGCTGGTCCCTGCCCGCCGGCAGGCGCGGCGTCTTTGACGGAAATTTTTTCTAAAACAGATAAGCCGCCAAGTAAATCAACAAATAAAGCTTCGTTCGGCTCAACGCCCGCGAGCAAGCGTTTCAGCAAGCGCGCAATGTTAGTAAAAATTTTAAAAGTTTCCGGCCGTTTGGTGATTTTTTCCAGCTGACTTGTCTTGGTAGCGCTGGTTACCCGCCAAAAATCACGACCCTGTACAAGGTCAACATTAACATACGCAAAATCTTGCAAGACAAAACGCAATTTTGAAGACATTTTACGCACGCCCTGCGCCGAGGCGTGTATCATTCCTAAGTCTCGGGTAAAAATGTAATAATATTTTCCCGCTTCCCCGGAGTTCTTACTTCCCAACACTATTCCCTCTGTATGATAAATGTGATGCATTAAAGATTTTTATATTTTATCAACTTTCACTTTAAACACTAAATTGTCTATTTTAATTCGCTCCCCATTATTATCTTTAAACTTTATTTCAGACACAAGCATTGTTTTTTTCATGTCATTTGCGAATTTTTGGATTAATTTTTTACCGGCGTCGTTGGTCTCAAAAGTTATGACCACCGTGTCACTTGGTGTTAACCCGAGTTTTTTTCGCATATCTTGCAAAGCGCGCGCCAGTTCGCGATATTTTCCCTCTTGTTTTAATTCTGGAGTAATATTGGTATCAAGATTTACTTTAGTGATACCCAGTTTTATTTTTAAAGTATAAACCACATTTTTTATATTCAATTCATCTTTTATTATCTCAAGATACTGATTAGACAATCCTTCAGCTACGAGCTCTAATTTATTTAACGGTTGCCGAACTTTTATACCGGCTCTCTGTCTGGCCTCAAGACCGAGAGTAACAATATTCCTAACCGTTTTCATAGTATCTAAAACTTCTGGCTTGTTGAATACTTTAAATGGGAAAATTTTGAACGGTTGTTTTGGCCAGCTTTCTAGATGCACGCTTTCCTCATCTCCGCTGGCTGGCGGATTCGTTTTTAACCGAAGCCAAATATCTTCGGCCGCAAATGGCGCAAAGGGCGCCATTAGTTTCGCTAAGGTTTTCAAAACAAAATATAAAGTTGTCTTCGCCTCTTTATTTCCATTTTTGATTCGTTCCCGCGAACGACGCAAATACCAAGTGGAAAGGTCTCCGACAAAATCCCGGATTGCTCGCACTGGTTCAAGCAATTTATAGTTATCAAGCTTTTCTGTCGTTAACTCTATCAATTCGTCTAATCTAGCTAAAATCCATTGGTCAAGAACATTTTCAGATTTAGATTTAGCTGACTTTTCTAAATTTTTATCACGATAAAGTTCATAAAATGCGAGCACATTGTAAAGCAAGCCAAAAACTTGGCTATGAAGCAGAACAATGGTCTTTTCATCAAAATTTTTAGATTCGCCTGGTTGGTTAACCGAATACATCCATAAGCGAAGCGCATCCACGCCATATTTGTCTATTATCAGCCAAGGATCAAGAATGTTGCCCAGCGATTTGGACATTTTTTTACCCATGGCATCCATTAGATGCCCCAGACAAATTACATTTTTGTAGGCCCGACCCCGTCCCATCAGCGTCCCGACAGCGTGCAAGGTATAAAACCAGCCGCGCGTCTGGTCAATAGCTTCAGAAATAAAATCCGCCGGATAAAGAATTTTTTGAGAGTCAAATGGATAATGGTCCTGCGCGAAAGGCATAGCGCCGGAATCAAACCAGACATCCATTACCTCTTTAGTTCGTATTAAATTACCGCCACAACCGTTGCAGATAAACGTGATTTCGTCTATGTACGGCCGATGCAGATCTAGCTCGCCGTCATCATTCCTAGGTAGTAGGGAAAAATCAAACTGAAAAAGTTCTGCGTTTTTAATGGCAGTATATTTGATATTGAGGTTGCGGAGTTCTTCTTCGGTGTTTAAGGCTTCATAGGAAGATAACAAAACCCGAATCGGATACTCGTGAGAAACAATTAAAATATTTTTCCCTGAATATTTTTTCTCTAGGTCTTTTACAGCGCCAAGCATTCTTCTTCTTATATCCACCGTTTTTTCTTTTGGTGATTTTATGGTTCCAGCTTCCCGTAATTCTTCATTAATAATTATTATATCTACGCCGAGCCCAAGTGTCTGAGCCACGATTTCTGCTGTTTGCTTGGTTCTGGTAAAATTCGAAGAAACTATGATGTCCGGTTTTGTTTTGAAACTATTCGCCTTGGCTTTGACCTGCTCTTTACCTTTGTTTGTTAGTGTATCGTTTTCTTCTCCAGGTTTTAAACTTTCTAGGTTTTTAAGGTTGGCTACAGAGCCTCCATGTCGCATCACAAAATACCGATTGCCGGACTTTTTTATTTTTTCTTTTATCTCCCTAACGCTTCCAATAACGTCAACCTTCTCGCAATTTTCACAAATCCATACAGGCAACGGCGTGCCCCAATACCGTTCTCGGGATATTGCCCAATCTTTTACTTCTCGTAGCCACTCGCCAAAACGCCCATCGCGAATATGTTTCGGTTCCCAATTTATTTTTTGGTTTTCATTAATTAATTGTCTTTTAATCTTTGAGTCGGACATCTTGATATACCAAGAATCCCGCGCGTAGTAAATGAGCGGGGTCTGGCAGCGCCAGCAGTGCGGATAGGAGTGCTGATAATTTTCTTTATTGAAAAATAAATTCTTATCCGTTAGATATTTTATAATATCCACATCTAGGGTTGGCTTCCCTTCTTCATTTTTTTCTTTTACAAATCTGCCTTCCAAAAATCCAGTTTCACTGACAAATTTGCCTTCAGGATTTACTAGGTGATGTTTCGGCAACCCGATTTTTGTGCCCAATACAAAATCATCCTGACCATACATCACCGCCGTATGCACAATACCCGTACCGTCTTGCGTATTTACAAAGCTCGCAGGATAAACCTTAAACATTTTCTCCGGAGATTCTTCTTTTTTTTCAATTTGTTCCTTTAAATATGGAAAAAGTGGTTCGTATTCCAAACCAACCAAGTCTTTGCCTTTTATTTCACTGACAATGTTATATTCTTCATCTATAATCTCTAATCTATCCTTCGCTAATATCAAGAACTCATTTTTCTTTTCTAGTTTTACATAATCAATAGTTTGCCCCACAGCAAGCGCCACATTGCCCGGCAAGGTCCAAGGCGTAGTTGTCCAAGCCAGAATATAAGTATTAGATTCCCCTTTTATTTTAAACTTCACATAGATAGATAAATCTTTTATATCTTCGTATCCCTGCGCGAGCTCGTGCGAAGAGAGCGCCGTACCACAACGCGGGCACCACGGCACCACTTTATAATCTTTATACAGAAGTTTTTGTTTGTTGATTTTTTTGACTATGTTCCAAACCGATTCAATATATTCATTGTGATAAGTCACATATGGATGTTCGCGGTCCACCCAAAAACCGACACGTTCTGTAAATTTATCCCAAAGGCCAACGTATTCCCAAACACTGTTTCTGCATTCTCTATTGAATTTAGCGACACCGTATTCTTCAATCGATTTTTTAGAATTAAGTCCCAGCTTCTTTTCCACTTGAAGCTCTACGGGCAAACCGTGAGTATCCCAACCGGCTTTTCTTCGCACGTGATATCCTCGCATTGTTTTGTACCTTGGAATAGCATCTTTGAATGCCCTAGCTTCCAGATGATGAAGTGCGGGCTCGGCATTGGCCGTCGGCGGACCTTCGTAGAAAACAAATTCTTTTTTACTCTCCGACCGCTTTAAAGATTTTTCAAAAATTTTATTATTTTTCCAAAACTCCAAAACCCGCTCTTCGCGGAGCGCTGCGTCGGATTTTTTATTTTTATCTTTTTCAGCCATTATTGGCTGATTTTAACATAAAATCTATATTTTTACATCTTCTCCGGTGATTTAACTTTCATTAATTCTTCAGCCGCAGATTCAATTTCCCCAAGTTGAATTGTGAGTAACCTGTTTGAATTTTCTTTAGTTGCATCTTCCCCCTTCTTTTTTATTGCGCTGTACATTTCAGCGAGAGCTTTCACTTTTTCCAGAAATTCTTCTGGACTATCTTTTAGCTCTTTTTTTAACCGGTTAACTTCTGCCAGAATTTTTTCTTGAGTTTCTGGCGGAAGTTTAGCAAACAAGCTAAGAAACCTGCCAAGTTCACGATCTCTTCGCTCTATTTCAGAAACACGATTAAACACTATGCTCATTGATGATTTCATGTGTTCAGTATAACATAAGTCCAAAAAAACAAAAAGCGCTTTAAGCTGTATAACTCTTTTTCTTTTCCACTTTACTAAACTAAAGTAACTAGTAGTAATTATAGAAATTTCTATTCTCTTTTAAGAGATTTATAAATTATCAAGATGAGAGAAATAAGTGAATACAAAATTGTTAAAAAGAATATTATAGTACCTTTGGTTATTGGTATAAAATCAAGCCCATGGGTATCAGTTGGTAAAAAACTGATAACTATCAGAGAAATAGGAACTGCCCATAAAGAAAAATTTCTCCATGTACTAAAAACCGATTCTCTCAATTTAAAAATAATTATCGAAAAAATAAAAACCGGAATAAATAATAAAAAATATATCCCCAATAGTTCACTTAGGTCTCCACAGAATTCTCCCTGATAACAAACATCTACAGGTATATGTATGTTTGTAAATATAGAGACAAAAAAAACAACTGACCCAATTAGACTAATAATAACAAGTCCTTTTTTTGTAAGCCATTTATTCATAAATCAAAATTAATTAATAATTAACTTTCAGTCCGTCCCCTTCAGTTTTAATCGTCACAACCACAAATCCGGGTTTCGTTGTTGTAACAATACTCCCACTTGTTTTCTCTTTAATAATTGTAACATCATTTGCTTTTTTGTAGTTAAATATATACTTTTCTACTCCTTTAACTGTTACCTTCGTATCTAGGTCAGTCAAAATTCCTTTTTTCTCTTGCCAATCGTAGACTATACTTGTATTCGGGAGCACAGTAGTTACACCATTTCTAATTATTTGATTATAAGTAAATCTGAATCTGGTTGGTTTTTCTCTTAATCTCTTAAAAGGAATTACGGTGGTGTTGCCGCTAGAATCCGTAAGAGTAACTGAAGTGCTTGTGGTAGTTATAATTGGATTAGGGTCTACCAAATCTTGCGCGAAAAAAATTACATTTTTGTTGGTGATGTCGAAGGTTACATAGAGTTCTGGAGGCGTCACGTCATACACAGTTGTGCCATTTGGTGTAGCTTTAAGAGTTGTATCTATCGTTCCATCTCCGTTTTGGTCAATTTCAAGAACGATATCAGCTATTTCTATATTGGGAACAACATCCATAGTAACAACGATATCTATTGAAGATGGAATACCTTCAAACGAAGTGAACTCTGTAATGGTGTTGCCAGTTTGTTTATCCACATCAAGTGAAAAACTGCCCTGTTTGTATCCTTGCAACTTCAAAGTATGAGCAATGTTGTCAGGCACTGAGATGAATTGCACGTCGCCTATTTGTCTATAAGTAACATTTGGAATTTCTTCTTTAATTTCTTTGGTTATCGGGTCTTGCCCAGTATATCTGCCTTGAGAATCTACAATGCCGAGAGTTAGAGGTGAGTGGAGAGTGTAATGGAGACGAGTACCGTCAGAAATTAGAGTTGATGTATTATTTACCACTATATTATCTGAATCAGAAAATACTGAATTGGTAATTTTAGACTTAATGAAATCTCGTAAATTTAATATTTCTAATATATTTCTATGTATCCTGTCTGGTGAATTATTTTGATTAAATTCCCCTAAATCCACCCACCATCTTTCAACATTTGGATTAGTTTCCGACATCCACAAAGCACTCGGCACGACAACAATCCCATCTCCATCAACCACCTTACGAGGTTTATAGGAAAGATATTCTGCTCCAGATGAATTTAAATAAGTCTTATAATCCAGCCCCGCAATTGTTTCCTCTCCCCACCCTGCGACTTGTATCACTTTGGTGTTTGGAGACGGTTGCCAATTATCAAGTATTTGGTGAACATTTTGCGCCTGGTTATATAAAATAGAGTTTCCAATATTTGGATGAACAGTATCACTAAAGAATGGCTTGGTTCTGCCGTCTGTTCCTAGAACATAGTTCTTAAGTTCCGTTTCGTTGGAAATAAAAACTCCATATTGAGATGTTTGTGGATTAAAAAATGGAACATCTTCAAAAGACACCACTTTGTCTACTGCAAAAGCGGGATCAACTGTAGTAAAATAACCCGCTGATGGAAGTAAATTGTAAATAGTCGGCATATTTTCCGAAAGCTGTCTTGACCTGTCTTTGTCCATGATAAAACCATATCCAAGCTCCGTGCCGTGCAACAGCGCTAAAACTGCATCAGGCGTTCCCACTTGCGGGACCGCAACAAAAATAATTTTATCTATCTGGTCGTAAAGAGGATTGTCGGTATCTTTCAATTTTTGCACTAATGCTTTTGCCACCAATCCACCATTTGAGTGCGTAACAATGGTAACTTTGCCTGATTTAGAACTTATTTGAAGTTCTTCTAATTTTTTATTAATGAAAGACTCTGAAAAATCTTGCGATGTATTATAAGCAAGATTCTCGCCATTAATAGCGCCATTTGTGATGATATCATCAAGTGAAAGCCTCCAGTCATAAGGTATAAAAGCGTAATTGGCTATAATTTCTTCTGCTTTCCAGTCTTTTAAGTCAGCAATAAAAGATTTATAGATATTTAAACTAAATACTTCATCAACAATACCTGTTTCATCTCCATCTTCGTTTAATTTTTGTGTATCATCCTTGGTGTAAATAGTGCTATCAATGCTTTCGCCTTGATTGTCTAACGCCAGTTTGGTGTGATCAGAATCAAATATAGATAGCCATAACTCATTGTCACTTGAACCATCCTGTTCGTATAACCTTGACCCCATTAGTCCCGGCAGAAAAAGAACATTAGAGAAACAGTCGGTAATGCAGCCAACTGGCGATTGGGGTACCACGGATTTTGATATACCGTATAAATTAAAATACAAATCAGACATAGTGGCACAAGGGACAACTGTAATTGATGAGGATAATTTAAATTGATAACAAGAGCCGTCAACAGTATTGTGACTACTGCCGTAATAAAGAGGCAAGGTATTAAATTGATTATTACCCTTTGAAGTAAAAAAGTAATATTTTAAAGGATTTAAAATAATTGAGTTGATATTAAAGCTCTGTGTACTAACCTCCAATTTACTAGTGTCATTGGATGTATCAGAATATAAAAGATTACAATTCGAACCGTTAAAGGTAGCGCTACCATAGGTGTCATCATTACATTCATATAAACTAAGTAAGGGCCGTGAGCCATACAAACCAAAACTTGAATTGCTTGTTTTAATATCAATTCTGGAAAGTGTACCCGTTAAACCTGTTCCAAGTGTTTGAATTAAATGATTGAAAGAGCTACCAATTTGTTCCGAGGTGTCACTATGAAGACTTGAATAAACTTGACAGATTCCGCCAAGGTCAATATCCGTTTCATCTTGATTTTGTATTCCGTCAGAACAAGTTTCTGGAATAATAAGAGAAACCATACCCCCAACAATTTCGTAGAAAACATGAATCATATCGCCGGTTAAAGTAAAATTACATTTACCGTCTACCATGGTGGCAAGTTGGAAACTGGCCCAATAGGCGCCATTAATACTACCTACATCAATATTCTTAAAACTAGTCCAATTTAAGGCGCCAAGACTATTCAAAACAGAAGCAGCCGTACTGGGATAAGCAGAACGATAAAGGCTAAACTTTCTTATAAAAACTTTACCGATATCGCTAGCGCAGGTACCAAGGGTAGCGTCGGTAACAACAATAGAATTATTAACGGAAAAATCCAAATGAGTATGATCGATAATTACCGCTGTACCTTGATAGTCAACAGCTAAAACAGAATGCGTGCCCCAAAATAATACTAAAACGGATACTAACGGCACCAACTTTAACGCTCTTTTCAGAAAAATCATGACTAATTTTATATTAGCAGTATTTTCAGAAATGGCAAAAGGTTGTGTGGAAAACTAAACTACATTTTCTCCGGTGCTTGGATGCCGAGGAGATGCAGACCGGTTTTCATTACGAAAGTAAAAGCGTAAGTTAAGGCTATTTTGTAGGAAGAAGTTTTATCTTTTTTATCCACTATGATTATATTTCCATAAAAACTGTTAAATGAACGCGCGACTTCTATCAAATAATTTGCGATGTAATGCGGTTTGTATTCGGAAGCAGACCTAAATACAACTTCCGGAAATTTATACAACATTTTTTCCACTTCAAAAGTTTCAGTTGGTAAGGTTTCAAAATCCGGCAAAATATTTTCTTTTTGCGCTTTCGCTATCACGGATTTCGCGCGAGCATAAGCATATTGAAGATAAGGTCCCGAGTCGCCTTCAAAAGAAATAGATTTCTCAAAGTCATACAGTATATCTCCGCCGATGCTTTGTTTGAGTATTGAATATTTAAGAGCCGCTACGCCAACCACTTTGGCAATTTTGTTTTTTTCTTCTTTATGCCAATCTCTATCTTTTATTTTTTCAAATACCAGAGCAATAGTATCCCGAATGAGCGATTCACCTGTTACAATGTTTCCTTTTCTAGAAGACATTTTGCCGGTCGTGAGACGCATCATACCGTGAGTTATGTGTTTCATTTTGGACGCATAGTCCGGATGAATAAGCGAGAGCGCCTTGGTAACCACCTTCATATATTCTGTCTGTTCGTTGGCGGTAATGACAATGCAGAGACTCGTATTCGGATTTACCGTGAACTTTGCTTCAGTTAGTCCCAGCTCTTTAGTCTCGTAAGTAGGTAAACCCTTGGACGTTATAAATACCCTAGTGTGGAGTTTTGGGTCATACTTTTCAGCTTTAAAGACAACTGCTCCTTCAGACTTTTCAAAAATCATTTTACTATTAGGAGAATCTATCAGTTTATCTATATTATCTCTTACCACCTGTTGTCCGAGAATCGCCACTTTGCTTTCCAAGAAATAAAAATCAAACTTAGTGCCGAGTAATTTGTAAAGATCTTCAAAAGCTTCCATCGTTACTTTGAAACCCCAGTCATATATTTCATTTATTTTTTCGTCGCTTTTATCGTAAAGTTTTTTATTTATTTCATCTATTTCTTTCCTTGCTTCGCCGAAGTCTTGAGCCGAGGCGAGTTTTGCAGCTTCGCCCTTTTCATAAGCTTCCGCGCCGTTTGCATAAGCTTTGCCAATGTTTGCAGACTGCGTAGTGTGAGTACCCGTTTTGTCTTGCAGTTTTTTATTTTTTGAAAGTCCGTAAATAGCTTTGGCCACGTGAAGCCCGATGTCTCCTTGATAGTTGGCTCGGGACACAACGGCGCCGGAATGTTCTAGAATTCTGGCTATAGACTCCCCGATGGCGTTGGTCATCAAGTGTCCGATATGAAACGGCTTAAATGGATTCGGGTCGGTATACTCCACCATTATTTTTTGATTGAAAAGAGAATTATTTTTCCCGACATTCAGTCCTCTATTTAAAAGCTCTTCAAGGCTCTGACTGAAAAACTTTCTGGATAAATAGAAATTGATGAAGCCATTTTTTTCTTCTACCTTTTCTATATTTTTGTCTAAATTTAATCTTAATATTTCAGTAATTATTTTTTGGGCTAATTCTTGCGGGTTAGTCTTAATGTTTTTTGCGACAGCCATAGCCATGCTGGTAGAATAATCTCCCATTCTTAAATCAGCGGGGTGTTCCAGGACAATATCACTAACCTCCATATTCAGATTTTTGAGCGCATCTTTAATTAAATTTTTAATCTCTTTTTGCATTTTTTAGCTAAAGCCTAGCGCCTAATGCCCAGAGCCTATTTACGTCCCGTGCTGCCTTCCCGTCTCTCTCCGCGAACAGTCTGGGATATCTCGTCCACTTCCACTATGTCGCAGTGTTCAAATTTTTGAACTACCATCTGCGCTATTTTATGGTCCTTTGTTAGAAGTACTTCTTTGTTGGAAATATTTAAAAGATTCATTATGATTTCACCCCTATAACTGGAATCTATAACTCCACCCATAGTTTTTAATCCCAGATTAAAAGATATGCTGGACTTGTCCCAAATGAGACCTACGTAACCTTCCGGTATTTCAATCGCCACTCCGGTGTGCACTGTCTCCTGCCTGCCTGGTGGAAAAATCACATCTTCTATGCAGTAAAAATCCATACCCGCGTCCCCGGGATGCCCGTGTGTCGGCAACTTCGCGTCTTTGTGTAATTTTTTAACTTTTATATTCATTTTATCGGAATCCTCATTTTATCAGTTTATTATACATCGTCCTTTAATTAAAAACTAATTTAGCATTTGCTTACGACCGTTAGTAAATGCTATTATAATGTAATAAATATGAAAACAAAAAGACTTGGCACAACACAAAGAAAAATACTTTTACTCCTCCTTGCAGGTCTGGCTCTTGGCTTGACCAGATCACCCAAAAAACATTGGTGGATTTTAAAACAGATACCAAAAGAGTGGAGAAAAGAAAATCGCCAAGCGATAGAGAGAGCCATTAATTCTTTATATGTTTCACATCTAATTAAGGAAAAAAATTACAAAGACGGTACTACTACTTTTATTTTAAGTGAAAATGGGAAACAAAGAACCCTAAAGTTTAATATTGATAAAATGGAAATCAAGCGACCGACTCAATGGGATAAAAAATGGCGCGTGGTAATGTTTGATATTCCGGAAAAATTAAGACAAATGCGTGATTCTTTACGTTTGCATTTCAAAAAAATAGGTCTGATTGAACTTCAAAAATCAGTCTTCGTGTACCCTTACCCCTGTAGCAGGGAAATTGAGTTTATTTTAGAATTCTATAATGCAAGAAAACATGTGCGCTTTGTTTTAGCTGAAAAGATAGACAATCAACTGCATCTGATGAAGAAGTTTGACCTGGGTTAATTTAGCATTTGCTTACGACCGTTTTTTATTGCTAAATAGCCTATCGGGGGTTTATTTTGAAATGTTTAATAATTATATCAGAAACTTTTTGTGGAGAAAGTTTGGTGTTGTGCGATAGTAAGCTTGCCTACAGCCATAGGACCATAAATAAAAACAACAACTGGCTTTTTATTTTTTGCTTCGCCCATTCGGCTACGGCCGAGAGATAATTTTTTTAACTTTTTCATAAACTTCTTTATGGATATTTTCGCGAGTATTTATTACCTCGTTCTTTACGCAGTCTATTTTTATCCAACTTTTTTGAGTCTTAGCTAGCCAAAGAGCTGATTTATTGGAATTGGTAAGGTAAGGAATGTTCCCCTCTACAATATCTTTTCGCTTGCCCATATACAAACGAGAAACTTTCTTATTGCGCTCTTTTATTAATTTAAAAATTATATTTAGCGGAACATTTAAGTAAAAAACAGCATCGGGTTTGGGAATTTTAAAAACTTCATATTCCATTTTGTTGAGCCACTTTATAAAATTTGCACGCTTTTTGGCATTTGAAATTTTTCCACCCTGATGAATTTGATTCGCGCTGACATATCTATTGGATAAAACAATGTAGCCTTTCTTTAGCCAACTCTGTACCTCTTTTGAGGATTCCCATCTGTCGGCAGCATAAGCAATGGAAGCGATTTTAGGATGAATATTTATCCAATTATAATATTGCTTAGAAAGACAATGGCCAATGAATTTTCCAAAGAAATTTTTATAATATTCTGGAAAATCTAAAATTTTAACTGTATATCCTTCCTTTGTCAGTTTTTTACGCAAAAGTGTTACTTGAGTTGTCTTTCCGCTCCCGTCCGTGCCGTCTATTACTATGAGCTTTCCTTTCTTTGCCATTTAGAAAATATAGCACCCCGTAGTGAATTTTGGAAATGCACACTGTGCGCTCCGACAAAGTCGGAGCCTTTCCAAAATCTACTATCAGGGAGCAGAAAAAGACTCAAATTGAAAATTATTTTTTACACAAACTTTTTCGATATCGGAAATTTTTTAGCCAGAGCTTTAATTTCTTTGTGCGCGGCTTCTTTTATTTTTTTGTCGTCTTTGTTTTTTAGAACGGTAATCATAAGCTCAGCGACGCGCTTGCACTCGCGTTCTTGGAAACCTCGCGTCGTTATAGCTGGTGTACCAAACCTGATTCCCGATGGGTCCATCGGACGCCTTGGGTCATCTGCAATCATATTCATATTTAGTGTGATACCCACTTCATCCAAAACAGTTTGCGCTTCTTTGCCGCTGACTCCTAGTGAACTGTAAACATCAACCAATACACAATGATTGTCCGTTCCCCCGCCAATAAGCCTAATATTGTTATCCAGAAATATTTTTGCCATTGCTTTGGCATTTTTAATAATTTGATGAGCATATTTTCTGAACGCTGGAGTTAACGCTTCGCCAAAACACACAGCCTTGGCGGCAACTGCTTGCATCAAGGGACCACCCTGAAAACCGGGGAAAACTGTTTTATCAATTTTCTTGGCAAGTCCTTCGTTGTCACGAGTTAAAATAAGTCCTCCGCGTGGGCCACGTAAAGTTTTGTGGGTCGTCGTTAGGATAACATCAAATCCATAGTCAAAAGGATTTTTGTGCGCACCTCCGGCGATAAGTCCAGCTATGTGCGCAGCATCCATAATAGCTAGGGCGCCAACTTTTTTAGCAATTGTTGAAATTTTTGCATAATCAAGCTCACGAGTATAAGCCGAAAATCCGGCCATTATTATTTTGGGCTTTTCGCGCATAGCAACTTCCAACATCTCGTCATAATCAATCTCACCTGTTTCAATATTTTTCATTTTGTAACGGATAAATCTGAAAATCTTGCTGATGTAAGTGACAGGACTCCCATGGGTAAGATGCCCGCCGTGTGACAAATCCATCCCCATGATAGTATCCCCCGGTTCCATAAGCGCAAAATAAGTGGCAACATTTGCCGGAGCGCCGGCATGGGGTTGAACATTGGCATATTTACAATTAAACAGCTTGCACGCGCGTTCTATTGCTAAACGTTCGACTGCATCAGTATTTTCTTGCCCGCCATAATATCTCCATCCCGGATATCCTTCGGAATATTTGTTGGTAAAAACAGAACCGTTGGCTTTTAAGACATCTTCGGATACATAATTCTCCGACGGAATGAGTTCTAATCCTTCTCTTTGTCTTTTTTCTTCTGCTCTTATAAGTTTTTCTACTAGTTTGTCTCGCATGATTTTACTATATCACTATTTACTAAAAGAAAAAGTTTCTTTTTCGCTGTCAGACTTCATGATTATAGTACCAACGAGGTCGGTTCTGAAAATCTTTACCCCAAACGAAGTTAAGTCATCTAAGACCTCTTGGTGCGGATGACCGTATTTATTATCTTTTCCGTCAGAAATAAGCGCATAAGCAGGCGAAACAGCTTGGATAAATTTGTAAGAAGTGGAAGTCCGTGAGCCATGATGCCCAACTTTTAGAACATCGCTTGTAAGTTGTCCCGTTGCATTTCCTTCTAAAATTATTTTTTCTGTTTCAATTGTAGCGTCGCCAGTTAACATTATGGAAGTTTTTCCATAAGTCAACCTCGCCACGACCGATCCGTCGTTGGGAGACCAATCAAAAACGTTCCTATCAGGAAACAAAATATCAATAAATGTTCCGCCTCCGATGTTTAGTCTCATTCCCTTTTTTAATAAAATATTCGGAATATTCTGATTTTTAATTTCCATTTTCAAATTTTGAAATGTTTTGGAATCATTCCAAGTGCCTGATTCAAAAACTTTTTCCACTTTATAATTTTTAAAGACATCGACGAAGCCCCCAATGTGGTCAGCATCCGGATTGGTGATAACCATCGCATCAATACTCTTATCAAACGGCGATATCACCTTTCGCAGTGGTCCCAAAACCTTATGCGCACTACCAGCATCAAATATAATCTGGGTACCAGTTGGCGACTCAATAAAAAGTGCATCGCCTTGACCTACATCTAACATTGCAAAAGTCAGATCTTTATTGGAGCTTTGCAAATCAAGGCGAAAAAGGAAAATGTTGACAAGAATAAGAATGGCAACCAAGATTAACAGACCGTACTTCTTTTGTCTTTTAAACATGATACAATGTTAACATATTAGTAATGAGTAAAATAATATGAAAACCTTTATCCCAAAAACTTTTAATATAGCAACCCTAAAAGGAATCTCCGCCAAAACTGTCGAAGACCACTTGAAACTCTATGCGGGTTATGTAACCAACACAAACTTAATACTGCAAAAAATAGAAGAATTGTCAAAAGACCCGACAAAAAATGCATATGAGCTTGCCGAAGTACAGAGAAGGTTTGGCTTTGAATACGACGGGGTACGAAATCATGAAATATATTTTGAAACCTTATCAAACGGCGCAAAAGATATTTCTAAAGCTGGAGAATTATACAAAATGATAGAATCCATCTGGGGTTCGTTTGACACTTGGTTCGTCCGATTTAAAACTATTGCCATGAGTCGCGGAGTAGGTTGGGCAATCTTATATTTTGACAAAAAAGAAAACTTTTTAATGAATGCTTATGTAGGAGACCATGAACTTGGGCAACTATCTGGTTGCGCGCCGATATTGTGTCTAGATATGTGGGAGCACGCATACATCGCTGACTATGCGCCGGGTGGAAAAAAAGATTATGTAGATGACTTTTTTGTAAATCTAAACTGGGAAGTTGTAGAGAAAAAATTTAAAGAGGCGCAATAAAGAAACTTTTTATACTTCTGCCAAAAAGTTTATAAATAAAATAGACGTAGATTAAAATTGTAATAAGAAGCGGGAAATTTGGGATAGAAAACGCGGCAAAGGGCAGATTGGAGAAAAAACTTATAACACCTAGCTCATAATGTAAAAACAAATATGAAATATATCCAAACGGTATAGAAAATGCATGCCAAAAAAGCCCGGCAAAACTGGTCAGAAAACCAAAAAGCATAGTAAGTGGAATAAAGGGAAGAATTAAAATATTGGCCGGCAGCGCCACTAAAGAAAGATTGCCCATTTTATAAAGAATGAAAGGGAAAACAAAAATATACGCGGCGCAGGTTACAAAAACAATATCCCGCAAGCCAAAACGCTTTGGTAGCCATAAAAAATATTTTTCAATTCTAGGCGCAAAAAATATCACTGCGATGGTAGCAATAAAAGAAAGTTGGAAAGAAACGTCGTAGACCAGAACAAATGGATTTAAAAGAATCATAAAAACACCAGCCAAAATAAGCGCCCGCGCGATATCATAATTGCGTCCAGTCGCGCGGGCGATAAGAGCTAAAGTCGCCATTATGCCGGCGCGAATCGCCGTAGAGCTTGCGCCCGTCATTAGAATAAAAAGTAAAACCGCAAAAATACCCATTCCAATGCCAAGATTTTTTGGCGCATAAGGTATTTGGGCGAACAACTTCATAAACCACTCGGCAACTATTGTAATATTGTATCCGGAAAGCGCGACTATGTGTATTGTTCCGGTATCCACGAAGCTTTGACGCAGAGTTTGATTGAAATTCGACCTCTCTCCTAAAATAAGTCCGCCCATAAGCAAACTTTCCGGAGAGGCTATCGCAAAACTCATTTTCTCTAAAAATTTTTCTTTGACAAGAAACAGCGCGCTTTTGACCTTATTGCCGTTGTCTCGTGAGACAATTTCCACATCTGCGTAATTCATTATGTAACGAATTCCATCTTTTCTTAAATAGTTCACATAATCAAACTCTTTGCCTTGGTCAGTAATAAAATTCTCCGGTTTTTCCAGTTTTCCCTCAAATTTTATTTCGTCGCCATATTTTAGATCATTCTCAAAACCCACATTAGCCAAAATTTTTGTTTTGGCGAGAAAAGGTCTTGCCTTTGTAGATTCCAAGGCAAGACCTTGAGGAACCAAAACTTTTACGGTTAATTTCTGATTATTTTCTCTTACATCCGGCTCATCTACAATTTCTCCAGATAAAGTTATTTTTTGTCCGACCTGTGATTCAAAAACTAGCGATACCGGTTGATCATTTATGTGAAATCTTAAAATTCCAAGCGAAAATGTCAAAAGAAAAACTGAAGCTATAATGCCCCATTGGCTGTTCTTTAGAATTAAGTAGAAAACTAGCATTAAGCTAAAAGAAACCGTGCATAGTAAAACTGCAAAATAGAAATTAACAAAAACAAAAGAGCGCAACAGCACCCCCAAAATAAAACCAAAACAAATTGAATAGAAAATTCTATCTCGCATTTAGTTTATTTTTTATTTTTAAGCTTTACTGGACTATCGTCTGCAAAACTCGTGGCTATCTCATCTACTCTGTCGTTCCATTTGTCTCCATTGTGCCCTTTCACGTAATGCCATTTCGGTTTAAATTCTTCCGTGAGCTTATGAAGCTCTTCCCAGAGTTCATGATTGAGTACCGGTTTGTTCGCAGCATTGCGCCAATTATTCTTTATCCAGTTTACTATCCATTCAGTACTGCCCAAAATTACATAGTTTGAATCGGCAAAAATTTCTACTCTTGTATTTTCCGCTAGGTCTTGCCTAGCGGAAAGCTTTCTTATATATTTCAATCCCTCAATCGCCGCGGTCAGCTCCATCTGATTGTTGGTAGCATGGTCAACTCTACCGCCAATCTCGTGCACCCCCTTCGGGTCGCCATAATTTTGCGAAAGCAAAATGACGGCGCCCCAACCAGCCGGTCCCGGATTCCCCCTCGCCGCCCCATCAGTGTATATGACGATTTTATCTTTTGCTTTTTGCATAAAATTAAGAAACTTCTTGACTGACTTCACCCTTTTTTACTTTGGCTTGAAATTCTTTCTGTTCTCTTAATATCAATTGATTCTTTCCTTTTTTGTGGTTGTTTAACCAGTCTTGCGTTTGCTTAGGTTTATCTTTTTCAACCTTCTGAAAATATTCAACAAAATCTTCAGATACAACAGACTTAACAAATGTAATACCTTCATTTACGTCAAAAATATATTCTGCATAAAGCTTAACTCTGTCTCCAAAAAATTGGCTGGAAACAATAACCAAATCGGCATAACTTAATTTTTTTGTTTCAATAAATTTTTTCAAATAACACAGCTGTTCAACCGTGCTTGTTGTGTTTTCTTCAGTTAATATTTTTGTGTACTTCAGTTCCTGATCAAAATTATTTTTAAGATATTCTTTCATGGCTGAAGCTTCGGAAATTGTGTGCTTTTCTGAATTTTTATAAAGCGAAGAACCCATTAATAGCAGTGTAGAATTATCGTTTTCAATGCATATGCGAGCAGGGTCCTTGAGACGATTTTCCAATATGGGATGTACTGAATTATCAGACTGTAAGTTATAACCAAGACACACAATTAACTTTGACATCATTTTATTGTACCAAACCTTTTAGGTTTAAACAAAATTAATATTTTAACGTCAACATATTATGCTATAGCATAATATGTTGACGTATATTATTTTTTATAGGATTTGGCAAGTTTAAAAGTCTTAATTGCTTCTCCTAATCCGATCTTTTTGGTGTAATCTAAGAAATCTTTGGGTAGTGGAAAAGGGCCGACCCAGACACTTTTTTGTATCATAATAAAATTAAATTTTTTTAAATGCCAGCGCAACCATTCTCTTTCGGCTTTTTTGGGCTCTGGAACATCGAACATCACCATTAAGTTTCTAACATTATCCTTTTGACTTGAAGAGAAAAATTGTTGGAGAGAGTTTAATTTTTTAGTCGTATATCTTCTGCCAGCTGGAGTTAAATACCATCTACCATCTTGTTTCTCTATTAAATTTTTCTCATGCAACCTATAAACTGTAGTTCGCATAGAACCAAAAGATCTTTTCTTGAATTTTGGAATGCCAAACAGATTAACTCTGCCACCCTTAGAGCGAATGGAAGGGTTCCAAAGTTCTTTAAGTATTTCTTCAACAAGTGACATATCTATATATTAATCCTACTAAGACTAAATGTCAACAACTTCTGCTATAGCAGAAGTTGTTGACATGACTTTAGGTTTATATTATATCAACAATTCTTAGTCGGAGCTCCTCCTTACCCATAAACCTAGATAAGTCAAAAGTGGCAAGTAAATTTGTATTAAGACCTTCTGCTAAAGGCTTTTTAAACGACTCAAGGTTAGAAAAAAAAGAAATGGCTTTGGCTTTATTGCCGTTTTTATCCGAAAAAATAATTTCCAAATGTTCACCTGAACCGTTTTTACCGAATTTTTTTATTTTTTCTATTTTCACCTTTTCAAATAAAAAAACAGGCTTTGGGTTTGCTAGTCCAAAAGGCGAGAGTTTTTCTAGCTCACGCCAGTTTTTCATATTCATATCTTTCAGAGTAAATTTTATATCAAAATTTACCCCCACCCGACCTCCCCCTACATAGGGGGAGGTGCCAGAGGCGGAAGGGGTAATTTTTTTAAAAGAAGAACACAAAGCTTCTTCTAGGTAGTGGATTTTCTCACTGTGCACCGTAAACCCGCCGGCTAACTCGTGCCCGCCGAATTCTAAAAAAGATTCGCTAGTCTCGCTCATTAGCTCTACTACCGACACCGAGCCGTCGCTCCGACAAGAACCTTTGATGCAATCATTCTCATCTTTGCCCCAAACAAAAACAGGCTTATTATATTCATCTAATATTTTCCCGGCCACGATTCCTAAAATGCCAACTCGCCACTCTGGGTTGCCCATCACTATCACTTCGTTTAACGCTCTGTTTTCAAATTTTTTATTAACTTCTCTCATAACTCCGGCAACGATACTTTTTCTTTCATCGTTTATCTTTGACAGATGCTTGGCAAGAATGTCAGCTTGCGTTTCATCTGCTGTGGAAAGAAGCTCAAAGGCTCGCATCGGGTCATCCATGCGCGAAGCGGCATTAAGCCGGGGCGTAATCATAAAACCAATGTCATCTTCGGAAATATGCCTTTGGTTAATTTTTAGCTGGGAAAGAAGCTTTTGCAAACCGGGACGGGGAGATTTTTTGAAAACTTTCATTCCAAAATATGCGATTACCCGATTCTCGCCCAAGAGTGGAACCATATCGGAGAGAGTGGCCAGGCCTGCCATATCCAGCATCCACTTTTCTGCGCCATCTTTTATTTTAAAATATTCGCCGTATTTTTTTAGAAATCCCTGCACGAACTTAAAAGCGACGCCGGCGCCACAAAGCATTTTCTCCGGATAGTTATCAATCTTGGGATTTAAAATGGCATACGCGCGAGGCAAGTTGAGGGAGGCCTGCTCCGCTAAGCGGGGTAAATGGTGATCCGTAATTATTACATCAATGCCGTCCATTTCGGCTTGCGCCACTTCAGCCACTGCGGCAATGCCCAAGTCAACTGTAATCAAGAGTTTTACTCCGCTGTCGGCAAATTGTTTTATCGCCTCAAGATTCAATCCATATCCTTCCGAATTTCTTTGCGGGATATATACCCCCACACCAAAATCTTTGGTGTGGGGGTAAACTTCAAAATTTTCATTGAGAATTGGGTAACCAATTCGTTTAAACAAATCCATAAGAATAACCGCTCCCGGAATGCCGTCGCAATCGTAATCGGCATAGACAACTATCTTTTGGTTGTTTTCTATCGCCTCGTACAGCCGGACGCAAGCTTTCTCCATATCCCGCATTAAAAAAGGGTCGTGCAAATTCCGTTCATAATCCGGATTTAAAAAAATATCAGCTTGCGCCTCATCAACAATTCCCCTCTTTTCCAGAAGTGTCCGCAATAATTCCCCATACTTTTGCATAACTGGAATTTTAGCATATATGAGCTATAATAATGAAATTATGGAAGATTGCATTTTCTGTAAAATTGTAAAAAAAGAGATACCGGCCTCTGTGGTTTACGAAGATGCAGACACTTTGGCTTTTTTGGACATTGCCCCAGTCAATGTCGGACACTCTTTGGTAATACCAAAAAAACATTACGTAAACATATACGAAACTCCTGAAGAAACCTTGATAGAGATGATGAAAGCAGTAAAAAAGCTCTCTCATGCCATCAAAAACGGCTTGAGCGCGGACGGTATAAACGTTACCATGAACAACGACCCTGCCGCCGGTCAAGTGGTTTTCCACTCACATATTCACATCATCCCAAGAGTTGCCAACGACGGCTTCGGACTGTGGCATGGAAAGAAACCTTACCAAGAAGGAGAAAAAGAAGTAGTTCTTAAAAAGATTACTTCAGCTATTGCATAAGCGCCTTGAGCGCTGGTAACTCCTTGCCCGCCAAAAATTCTAGAGTCGCACCACCGGCTAAACTTATATGAGTATAGTCATCGAGTTTCGTATACCTGCCGGCCACATCTATTGTATCTCCTCCCGCAATAATTGTCTCTCCATTCACTTTTTTCATAGCAGTGAGTAGCGCCTTTGAACCTTCCGCAAACCTTTCGTTTTCAAATTTTCCTATCGGGCCGGCCAGAAAAACAGTTTTAGACTGCAAAATAATATCCGAAAATTCTTTTTGTGTTTCTGGACCGATATCAAGCGCCATCCATCCGAAGGGAACTGCTTCTTTGTTGATATTAATAATTTTTTTGGAGGTACTATTTTCTGCGATAGCAGAATTTGGTACTTTTGTGTCAGATAGAACAAGGTCTACAGGAGTTATGATTTTTTTACCTAAAGCTTCTGCTTGTTTTAATATATCTTTGGCATCTTCCACCCAATCACGCTTTTCACGTTTTACTTTATCCACGAAAACATCTTCAACGAAAGAAGAGCCGAGCTCCCGGCCAAGAGCCTTCAAAAAAACGTTAGCCACAGCTCCCCCAATTAAAATATTATCCGCCATTTTCAATAAATTATGAATCGCATCTACTTTGTCGGAAATTTTTGCTCCACCGATTATAACTGTAAATGGACGTTGTGGGTTTTCTAATAAATTAGATAACATTTCTACTTCGTGTTGTAAATAAAAGCCGGCAACAGTGGGCAAATGCCTCTCTATACCGGTCGTGGAAGCGTGAATTCTATGCGCTTGTGGAAAACCGTCAAAAACAATCAGGTCTTTGCCGAGACAAAGTTTTTTGGCAAATTCGTCGTCGTCAACCATTTCCTCCTTATAAAATCGCACATTTTCAAGCATCAAAATGTCACCTGATTTCATTTGAGTAATTTTCTCTTGAACCAAAGGACCAATAGAATCATCTACTTTTAAGACCGGATGATTTAAAAGTTCGCTGAGTTTTTTGGCATGGGATGTAGTGCGAAGATTTTCTACAATCTTGCCGTCAGGGCGCCCGACATACGTGAGAATCACAATTTTACAATTTTCTTTTAATAAATATTGAAGCGTCGGAATCGTCGCTTTTATGCGCATGTCGTCACCAAGCTCTAAGACGCCATTTACGGTTTCGGTTTCAATATCATATGGGGCGCGGTAAAGAACGGTTTTGTTTTTTAAATTTATATTTTCCAGAGTCTTAAGTTTCATTCTACTTTTTCTGCAATTTTTATAATCTCTGAAAACTTTTTAGCATCCAAAGAAGCGCGACCGGGAAGCAGTCCGTCCACTCCTCCATTTTTTAAAAAGTCTTCGGCGTCTTTTTCATTCGCGGAACCGCCATAAATAATTTTTATACTCTGCGCTTCCGAACCAAATTTATCAGAAAGAATTTTGCGGATAAAAATAGCCATCTCCCGAGAATCCAGAGCGGTGGCATTTCGACGATTAACCGTGCTGGAAATTGCCCAAATTGGTTCATAGGCGACAATAACTTTGGAAATTGCGGTCTTGGAAACTCCGGCAAGACACTCTTCCAGTTGAATTTTCACAATATTAAAATACTCATGATTTTCATCTCTTGCGTCATCGCCGACGCAAAGTATCGGCACAAGTCCAGCCGAAAGCGCGCTTTTTATTTTTTTATTTATATCACTATTATTTTCTCCGAGCGCGCGCCTTTCGGAATGACCCAAAATTACATACCTTACGCCAATATCATAAAGCATTTCGGGAGAAATCTCTCCAGTAAAAGGTCCGGTATTCAAGCCGAAGGAATCTTGCGCGCCCAGTTTTATTTTGCTGGTTCGAATTTTTGTTAATCTGTCTAAATACACAAACGGCGCGCAGATTATAATTTCTGTTTTCTTAACTCTAGAAACAGCTTTAGCAATACTGCCAAATAATTTTTCCGCTTCCTTGCCGGTTAACGGATTCATTTTCCAATTACCGATAATAATTTTTGCGTTCATATGTTTATTTTATTTCTCTCCAGCTTTTTATATTCCAGCCACCTGACGGTCCGTTCACAAAATTAGCATTCGCCAATCCAGATTCATAGGTTACTGTGGCGTTGTTAGTAATTTTCAAGAGATAAGCTGTAACTTCCTTTAGAGCCGCCGAATTGTTAATTTCAATCTTACCCTCACCAGCATATACAATAGCGGCGGCGGAGCTATTGCTCATTTTAATCGCATTGGAGGTAACTCCTTCTTTCTGAGAAAGCAACATAATATAACTACCACTCGCCCCTGAACCCAAAAGTTGAGCGCTGTTAGAAATTTCTATATAACCATTACTTGAATTTTCATCAATTCCAGCAAAAACAACTCCACTACTATTTCCAAATGATGGAGCTAAACGCATAATAGCACTATTGCTAAGTCTTATCTCTCCTGTAACCCAAAGTGTTCCGGTAACTGTCAACTCTGCCGTATTGCTTAAAAGTAAATCGCCATTAATTTTTTTAGGCCCAAGATTAATGTTACCACTGCTATAGTTTTGACTTCCCACAACACCACCGGCTTCGGCTTCGGCTTCCCAGAGATCAATTTGGGCTTCCGAGATTGGTAGAGGTAAAATATTCGCGGGAATGAAAACTTCTGGATTGGGAACGGTCGTGACTCCAGTCACAGTACAACTTGATCTAATATCATATTTGGCTGTACCGCCGATCGTGCAGTTGGAAATGAAATCAGCCGCAACATTGCCGGTGACCGTCGTATTTTGAAGCACGGAATGAGTTGCACTACCGCCGACAGTTGAGGTTCCTCTTATGGTATAAGACCAGGCATCGCCGTTTATGTCCATACCCTCAATAATACCAACTGGTCCGGAAGCGATTGCTGTACCTTGGATTCTGGCTGAATTAGTGCCGATTATATTTCCGTTGGAATAAGCGTTGCCGATAATTTTGGATAAATTATTCATTTCCAACCCGCCTTGTCCAACTTGGACCCCGTAATTAAAAGAAACTCCCACGCCAGTATTTAATACAAGTTCATTTTTTCTTTGGCGGGAACTAACATCACCTAAAGCAGAAATTGTTTTTTCATTATAGCCGGAATCTGTTATTGTCGCCGTGGCTGAATTATCGCCCAAGCTAATGGTGTTCGTTGCTCCTATGGCTTTACCTGTTTTAAGTCGGAAGTATGAATCCTCAACCGCCGATTCAGAAAGAAAAAAACTCTGACGAGATTTTATCAAGTCGTTAGCTATTTTAAATTCACGCACCGAAGGTGAAACCAGTCCTGAAATTATGGCCAGTGAGATGAAAAGGAAAAATATCATTGATATTATCATTGCCTGTCCTTGGTTTTTTATATTTTTTTTAAATTTATTCATTTATATGTAAATTAACTGCCATAGTCACCACGAAGCGTAATTGTTTCATAAAAATTTTCAACCCGACCCGTCGAGTCTCTCGCGCTATTTACTGATATAACTATTTTTACTGCCTTGCCCGCTAGAGTTGTAATCTCGGTAAAAGATAAAGTGGTTATTTGAGTATTGGGAGTGTTGAGATTACCTGTAAGCACGCTATTTTCAAGCAGCTGTACGTCGGAACCTGAAAGCAAAAACTTTACCGTCTTATTATTGCCTAACTCATCTTTGGTACTGACCTCCAGACTACTCGCACTGATAGAATTTATCCCATATGCTTGTCGAATTTCTCTTGAGATTCGTTCCATAACCGTAGAAAATTGAACCAAGTCGGCTTGTATCATTATTTCTTTAAAAGCTTTAGACATGGTAATAAGTGAGTTTATGACAGCCAGGGTAAATATCAAAAAAAGAGTAATATAAAAAAGTGTTTCAATTAACGTATAACCTCCCTTGATTTTTTGTATTTTATTTTTCATAAATTATGAGAAAATATCGGTTAGGTAAAATTGCAAGGTTTTAGAAAAAGTTTGTTCTCCTTCCATCCAAGACACAGTTACGGTTACAAGTTTTGTCTGGCTATCTAATGTTCCGGACGAAGCAAGATTTTGATTTGCATCTCTATAAGCTGAAGAAATTACGACTTTTCTGGTAAAAATACCAACTTGAGAAGGGGTAAGTGAAAGAGTCCAGGTGCCGGCAGAGAAAGCTGGATAATAATCCGTGGAAAGAGTTAGGCTGGAGATATTAGACCAAGCATTGTCGCGCATAATTCTAACAGCTTCCGCTCCTTCCTCTAAAAGAAAAGCCGCTTGTGACTGGTGTAGAGACTGCCTGGCCAAAGAAATAGATTTTTGAGTAACGGATAAAGCCGATAAAATTGAAATAATAATAACAGAAACCACTACAATCGCCTCAATCAGCATAGAGCCCCGCCTGCTCCCGACCGTTCGGAAGGACGGACGAGCTTTTTTGAAAAAACTTCTTGAATTATTTATGGTTTTCATGCAGTAACTTTATTATACTTTTTCTACCCATAGTCTTCAATAAAAAACATATTCTAATTTATACTGACCGCGCCCGTGGCGGAGATAGTAATAATTTTTGATAAAGAAGAAATAGATATGGTAACCGTTCCGGCTTTGTCGGGTGCGCCGGATAACCTATTAAAATAAAGATCAACCGCGCCACCAGTGAGATTTATGAGAGATATAGACGCTGGAGAAATAATAAAGATACTTTCGTTGCCGGGATTGGAAGAGGAGAAAACCTGACCTTGGAAAATTACTATTTTGTCGGATTGAAAATGCACCCCATACTCTGAGGAATTCACCGAGGAAAGCGTCTGGGAACGAGCTTTATCAAGCGCTGAAGACACATCTAATGATGTGGATTTTAAAATCTGATTGTCCCTCATTTTTTGAAAAGAAGGTAAGATAACTGCAATTAAAAGTACTATGACTGATAAAACAACCAATGTTTCTAAAATTGAAAATCCCCGCCTGCTTTCAACCATCCGGGAGGGCAGGCAGGCTTTTTTATTTTTAAAAATTTTTTTCATAATTAATTTATACTGCCTAGAATAGAATATAACGGAGAAATCATGGAAATGGCAAAAAATCCGACTCCAGCGCCAATGACAACCATCAGCACGGGCTCAATAATCGTGGAAAGATTTTTAGTCTTATCTTCAATTTCCTCTTCATAAAACAAAGCTATTTGGAGCAACATATCCGACAACTTGCCGGTTTCTTCTCCGACTTGAATCATTTCTGACATCATTATCGGATAAAGTTTTGAATTGACCTCAAATACTTCTGAAAAAGGAGCCCCTCTTTCCAGAGCAAGCTTGGCCTGGTTTAAAACTTTTTTGTAATAAATATTTTGGACTACGTCAATAGTAATTTCAACCGCCCGAGTGATAGAAACACCGGCAAGCAAAAGCGAGGACATAGACCGAGCAGTACGAGCGGTATTTAATTCTTTGACCAAGTTGCCAACCATTGGAATTCTAACAATGATGAAATCAATATATTTGGCCATAAATTTGGCGCGAAAAATTAAATATATACCGAGGGCTAAGCCAAGTATTGCCACAAAAGTTAATATTAAATTATTGGAGAAAAAATTACCCAGAAAAATAAGAACGCGGGTAGAAAGAGGCAAGACCACCCCCAGTTCTTTGAAAGTGCTGGCCAGGGTCGGCACCACAAAAGCAAACATTAAAACGCCAATCACAACCATTGCCGACATAATAATACCCGGATAAATAAGCGCTCCGTGTATTTTTTTCGTTAAAGAGTGCGATTTTTCTAAATTTATTCCGATATCCGAAAGAGCGCCGGAAAGATTGCCGGACTCTTCGCCGGCTTTGGTCATTGAAACAAAAAGTTTGGAAAAAACTTCAGGAAATTTTGAAAGCCCGGCAGAAAATGTCTCGCCTCGGTTTATATCATTAGTTAGAGAGTTTAAAATTCTGGCGAGCGTTTTATTTTTTGTCTGTTTTTTTAAAACTGACAATGCCCGAGAAAGCGACAGGCCGGCTTTCAGCATTCCGCTTAGGTTTTTTGTTAAAATAATTTGCTCTCCCACTTTAATTCTTGAAAAAATATTTCCAAATGCCGACACTTTATCAAAAAAACTACCGCTTTTCTCTCTTATGGATAAAGGAGTATCTCCGCGATTCCGCAATTCGCGAGAAAGAGAAAAACGATCTGCCGCCTCTAGTACGCCTTCAAAAATCTCTCCATTTTTTAATTTTGCTCTGTATGAAAAAAGCATGGCTGGTTTCAATTGACTTTCACTTACTCGGATACAACGCGAAATACTTCTTCCAAGGTAGTCACGCCTAGAACCGCCTGAAAAACTCCGTCTTCCAGCATGCTCATCATTCCCTCTTTCTTGGCTTGCGCTTCCATATCGTCTTGAGAACTTCCGCTGATAATCATCTCTTTGATGGTCGGCGTAACTTTCAGCACCTCATGCATTCCTATACGACCCGAATATCCATTTTCAAACTCATTGCTTTTTATAGCTCTATAAAAAGGAATTTTTTCCCAAGTATCCTTATTACCGACAATCTTTTCCTCTCGCAATAGTCCAAGCATTCTATCCAAATCAACCAGCTTATCTAGATTTTTTATCTCCGCCTCTGATAAGAAATATTTTTCTTTATTGGAAATAAGTCTGCGTATTAATCTTTGGGCAATAATTGTCTTGACTGTGGCCGTTATTAAAAACGGCTCAACTCCCATATCTATGAGTCTGGGTATGGCGCCAGCGGCAGAATTGGTATGAATGGTCGAAAGAACCAAGTGTCCGGTGAGCGAAGCATTTATCGCTAGTCCGGCCGTTTCTCCATCGCGAATTTCTCCTACCATTATTATATCCGGGTCTTGGCGCAGAAGCGAACGAAGTCCGTTGGCAAAAGTGAGTCCTATTTCCGGTTTGACTTGGGTTTGATTGACTCTCATCATTTGATACTCAATCGGATCTTCAACTGTGGAGATATTAACTTCCGGTTTGTTTAAAATATCAAGCATGGTATATAAAGTCGTCGTCTTTCCGCTACCAGTCGGACCGGTGGCCAAGACCATTCCCGTTTTCTGCTTTAACGAATCATGTATTCTTTCCAGCCCCGCGCCGTGAAAACCAAGCGTTTCCAGCGAAAATCCGTGCGCGGTTTCTTTTAAAATTCTGATAACCGTTTTTTCGCCAAAAAAAGTCGGCAAGGTAGAAACCCGAAAAGAAATTTTTTCTCCATTCTGGTCTATTTTGAATCTGCCGTCTTGAGGCAGTCTTTTTTCATCCAGTTTTAAGTTGGATAACACCTTGATGCGCGCGGTTATGCTGGGAGCGGCATTTTTTTCTAGGACCATGGCATCGTGAAGTATGCCGTCTATTCGGTAGCGCACCGTCAGCTCTTTTTCTCCCGGCTCAATATGAATATCCGACGCGCTTTGCAAAATGGCGTGAAAAATTAAAGAGTCAACAATTCTTACCACCGGTAAATCTTCCGCCATTTCTTTCAATTCCGATTCAGACCTTTCGCCGGAGCCTTTGGCATCTTTCTTGAAAGAAGTTAAAAGAGCGGTTGATTCTTTTTGGATTATGTTTTGAAATTCAGTATTTAAGCTCTGCCGATATTGCACTAGGACCGACCTGATTGATAAGGTGTCGGTAAGCCGCGGTAAAATTTTAAGTCCGGAACGTTTTTTAATGAAATCAATTACCGGCAGGTCGTCAACATCCAGCATGGCCACTTCCAGTCCATTTTCGTTTTTCTGGTAAGCGATTATATTGTAATTGCGCGCAATTGGTTCGGGGATAAGAGACAATGTGGAAAAATCAATTTTTTGGTCAATTAAACTGACAAATGGTATTCCCAAAACAAAAGCCTCAATGCGCCGGAGGTCAGTTTCAGATATTTTCCCCTCGGAAAGAAAAACATTGCCTAACTTTTGTTTTTTTTGTTCGGCTAGCTTTACGGCAGAATCAAAATCCGCGCGCGACACCAGCCCAGACTCCAAAATAAATTTTTTTAATTGTTCTTCATCTATTTGCATCCCGTAATATTATAACAAAAAATCCCTCAATAAACATTAAGAGGGCAGATTGCAATTCTTATCTGATATTATTTTATATTTATATATACCATAAAATAAAAGCGGTGTTCATAATAAAAAAGTGATTTTTAGATGGAATCCGCTGTTTGAGTTCTGTTACAATTTGATAAGAAGATAAAACCTAAGCACTCAGTTCCTAAGCTTAGCTTTTTTTTTCGTGTAACCTCCTTCTTTGGTTCTTATTTCCAC
>Ga0209542_10003578_pt1 | contig 33130 bp, 30 predicted proteins | sample RifCSPhighO2_01_FD_184028 | JGI IMG/M metagenome (GOLD analysis project Ga0209542, IMG submission 184028) | Soil microbial communities from Rifle, Colorado - Rifle CSP2_plank highO2_0.1 (SPAdes) (version 2) | ecosystem: Environmental > Terrestrial > Deep subsurface > Rock core/Sediment ... | reverse complement strand
TCCCCTGTTTTCGAGGCCTTTTTTACCTTAGTTTTAGCCATGTTTTGTGCATTCAGTGTAGCAAAAAAACATCCTCATGTACAGGGGAAACATTGATTTGCATGTGGTTTACCGCACCTCCCAGCCACTCGCTTTCACCGCCGCGTAGATATGCTGCATCACGGCATTTGCTTCTTCATCGGTGAGAGTCTTTTCAAACGACTGCAAAACTAGACGGAACGCGTATGACGCGCGACCATCTTTCTTGAATTGATCGAAGAGATGCACGTGTCTGAGCAACATTCCCGCCTCATTAGCAAAAATGGCTAGCGCTTTCGAAACGCCATCAGGATCTTCCGGCATCCACATGGCGATGTCGCGCACGATGAACGGATACTTCGAGAAGGGCTCATAGCGCTCTGTCGTGGAAGTCGGCAGCTCCTCATATCGGGAGATCGTATCTCCCGATGGGAGAAGTGGCTCCTCGCGAACTCCAGCAGGCTCCGCGGTGCCGAGCATCATCATTTCCTTGCCGTCATTCCAAACCGTTCCGATCTCGAATATCTTGATTTCTTTCAAACCCAGAAGATCCTTATTGCGAACATTTCGTTCATGCGCCTCGCGCAGACCATCAACGAGCGTGGTGCGGAGGTAGGGCTTCTCGCCACCGACTTTGTTCGCTACAGCTCGCTCACCTTTCTCTGCAAACACCGACGTAAATACCTCTGAATAGCCCTTTGCTATCAGATTCTCCCGCGCCTTCTCTGCCGCGTAGAAATTCGCATTAACGTCCGGTTTTTTCGGAAAAACGGGAAGCGGAGCGGCTGGAATCTTGTCGTAGCCGACAATTCGCGCGATCTCCTCGATAAGATCTTCAGGAATCGTAAGATCAAGTCGTTCGAACAGCACGTCCACTTCAAACATGCGATGAGGCGTCGCCTCATCGCATGTGTAGACGAACCCAAGTCGATCAAATACTTCGGCAATGTTCCTCTTTGTAAGGTTGGTTCCGAGCACAGCGTTTACTTGTTCGACAGAGATGGAAACCTTCCGTGGTTTTTGCGACGACGGATACTCATCGATAAATCCAGTAAGTTCACCTCCCGCAATCTGAAGAATGAGCTCGACCGCCGCGCGTATACCGCGCGCAGCAAGCTCTGGCGAGATTACTTGCTGGAATCGCTCTGAAGCATCCGTCCGCAACTTCAACGCCTGAGATGTTTTTCGAATAGTGACACCGTTCCAGTTCGCCGCTTCCAAGAACATGTCGGTCGTCGTCTCATCAATACCGGTCGGCTTCCCTCCCTTGATTCCGGCAATACTGACGACATTGCCCGCATTCGCATCCTCAATAACAAGCATCGACGATGTGAGCCTGTATTCTTTGTCATCGAGCCCTATAAGTTTCTCGCCTTTCTTTGCCAAACGAACCGTTATGGCATACGACTCTCCTTTTTTACCCAACTTCTCGACGTCGAACGCATGCAACGGCTGACCCATGTCGAACATTATGTAGTTTGTTGCATCGACAATGTTGTTAATTGATTTCTGCCCAACAGCTTCAAGGCGAGCCCGTAACCACTCGGGCGAAGGTTCCACCTTGAGCCCGCGTATGTACGCCCCCGTAAATCGCGGGCAAAGCTTCGGGTCTTCAATCGTCACCTTGACGATATCGGTCTTCGGTTCAAGCGAGACAGGCTCACGGAGTGGATCGCCCTTGAGTGGGATATTGAGAATTGCGGAAATTTCTTTCGCGATGCCGCGATGTGAGAGTGCATCGTGTCCGCGATTCGGCGTCACCTTTACGTCCAACACATCGCCCTCGACACTCTCTATCTCAAATGCGTGGAACGTAAGCGCATCGGCGAGCGTCTGTGAATCCGGTAGCTGTACGTCGAAAAATATCTGGAGCCAATTCTGTGAGATCTTCATAGCTAGAATTGATTGATGAACCGCAGATCGGCAGAGTGCATGAGGCGTATATCATCTATACCCCACCGAAGCATTGCGGGACGGTCGAGCCCCATCCCGAAGGCGAATCCTTGGTATTTCTCTGGATCAACACCTGCGTTCTTCAGAACATTAGGATGCACCATGCCAGCACCCAGAAGCTCGATCCACTTATCACGCAACTTCTCCAGCGCATCTGGACCAGTCACACACATATCCACCTCAACGGAGGGTTCCGTAAATGGAAAATAGCTCGGGCGAAAGCGAATCTCGACATCTTTGAACATACCTTTCATGAGTCGCTCGATCGTGAAGCGCATGTGTGCCATGGTGATGTCTTCTCCGACCGCGAGGCATTCGAGCTGAAAAAACTCCGCTTCATGCGTCATGTCTGTCGCCTCATTTCTGAAAACCTTGCCGGGATACACGATTCGGTACGGAGGCATAATTCCCTTTTTTACCCGCTCCTCCATGTAGCGAACTTGCATATTCGACATGTGCGTGCGCAGCACCGTCTCCGGTTCGTCTTTCATAAAGAACGTATCTTGAGCATCGCGAGCCGGATGGTCTTTTGGGACGTTCAAAGCGTCGAAATTGTACCATTCACTCTCGACAAGTGGCCCGTCAACAAACGTAAAGCCCATGTCGAAAAAAATCCGGTTCGCTTCGCGGATGAGAGATGAAATGGGATGGATGTGACCGCGAGGCATAGCTACAAATCTAGTATCTCATACAATTTCTTTCCGTCTTTCACGATGAGCCGGCCGTCGATCACGCGAAAGCTTGACCCTGCCTTTGCGTAAAGCGGGATGACGAGAGTTGTTGGCCGAGTATCAGCTTCTCTGACGTATATGCCACTGCTTGTCGAATAGACGATGCCGCCTCCGAAAAATGCGGCATTCGTCACGCGCTGCTCTTTTGCGCTGATCGCAATTTCTGGAAGACATGAAGACGGTGCCTCACAGTAGATGCTGGGTAGGACGCTTTCTTTCTGCTTCCAACGAAGGAAAAGCGCGCCGTTCTCGATAACGAGTGTACCGATGCTGCTCGCGGTCGTTGTCGCGGGTAGTGTATCAAATTCTGCGAGATATGCCGAAAATTCGCCCAGTGACAGGTGTTTCGTCGTTGTCGGCGCATTCGGCGCAGTCGTAAGTTCGGCAATACTCACACTATGCGGGACGAGAAAGACAGTGGCATCCGTCACAAGTTCTGATTCGACAATAAGCAGACGTGTCCACGGATGATCGCCTTCCCGCGTGACTTCGATCTCATACGAAGCCGGCACTAGATTGCCGACATACACGCTCTTGTTCAGCAAACCGCTTTTGCCGATTTCCTCTCCGTTTAGAAATATTGTCGCTCCATCATACGGGACTGAGAGGAAGATCCCTCCGGTTTTGAGTACGCCGTCTAGGCCAAAACGGTATCCGCTCGCATAAAAAAGTGCTAGCGGAACGGATATGAAAAAAAGAAGAACAAAAAGCCATACGTAGATGCGGCGCTTACGCGGCGAGAGCGGTTTCATGCGGTGAGCGCCGGTTTCGGTACCGGCAGATTTGCTTTCCGTGATTTCGGGGTCACCCAAAAGCCGAGGTAACGTCCGAACATCAGGCGCAGCTGTGCATCGAGCCCGGGGATCGAGCTGAAGATGACCATCGTGAGCGGCATCAGTATCCACTGCGCAACGAGTACAACGCTCCGGAAGCGGGTGTACTCTGGCGGACGTTTTGGTACGAGATACATAGAAAACGCGGCGGAGGCGACGAGGCCGAACATTGCAACCGCAAGAAATGTGCGCGCGACGGAGGGCAAGCTATACGAAAGGACGGTCGCGTTGAACGCATCGCCCCCGATAAAAAGGGGCAGCCATCCGACTGCAAATAATATCAGCGGGTGCGTCGTGAGCGACCAGAAGCCTTCGATCTGGAAAAATGCAGCACGGAACTTCTTGCGCAAGCGGATCCGCGGATTCTTGAGAAACACAAACAGGATGTACGCAATGTTCTCCGCTCCGTAGGTCCAGCGCCGATGCTGCAGATAGATGTTACGCACCGATCCTATGAATGTCGGCGCCATATTGGCATCCATGGAGACAGGATACGCTATCGGTACAACCTCGTACTCCCCGTCGTACCGCGCAAAAAGATTCCAGAAGATTCGGGAATCCTCCGAGACAATGTTTTTCTGCCAGTATCCTGCTTCGTAGAGCGAGGAGAACGGCACCGCGTGTGACGAGAATGTTGCAAGCTTTTCGGGACGCTCCTGCTGGATCATCTGCCAGAATGAACTCGAGTACGCCATCACACGCGCGAGCATCGGAGCCTCCCAGATGTTGTTGTTGTAGAGAGGAACGGGCTGGTAGGAGCTTCGCAGCGGCTTCTCGGCAGTGAGAAAATTCCACGTCAGGCACGCGAAGTACTGCGGGTAGACAACCGTATCGACGTCGAACGCCGAAACGAGAACGTTCTCGTACGGAACGCCGTGCGGATCAAGTACCCGCACGCGAGCTTCCTCGGCGGCAAACGATATGTTCGAGCCCTTTCCCGGCATCTCGCCCGCCACATCGCTTGGATGCCGCGTGATGATGCAAGCAAGAAAACGTGCCTTGAATTCGCGCTCGATGCGCGCCGCAACTTCAAGCGCGCTGCTTCCAGCGCGCTCTTCGGCGGCAAGCACAACTACCATGCTCTTCGGATCCCACTGCGATTCGAGAAGCCCCCGAATGCTTCCCGAGAGAACGCGGTAGTCGTCCTGATAAAACGGGAAGATAATCAGGTGCACGATGTGACCGTACTTTAAGCTCTCCAAACGCTCGTTCCAGTCGATCGCGAGGTTGTGCCGCATGCGCTTGAAGTTGTGACGCAGGTGGATGGAAAGGTAGAACGTTTTGAAAAGCCAATAGATGGAAAAGATGATGGTGAGGTAAGCAGCAAAAACTGGCTTCACGAACGAAAGAACGACAAAAATCCAGAGTGTTGCGAGCGAAAGCGCTCCCGGCAGCATCTCAAAGAGGCGGTAGATAACGCGGTCGCGACCGATTAATTCATTGGCGCGGCCGATATGCAAGTACCAATATAGATCTTTTTTATTCATCATATTATTTCACGAGAGCCGTCGTTCGGATTCGAACATTGCGACCAATATTGTTTTGACGTATCCTTTCAACTATAAGCCGGGGTAGCTTAATGGTAAAGCAGCGCTTTTGTAAAGCGAAGATCGTGGAGGTTCGAGTCCTCTCCCCGGCTCCATGACGAGTAAGGATTTTTATACTTCGGCATCGTATCGAATCAGACAAAGCGAGCGGACGAAGGCAAATTGGCTTAGTGGAAGAATGGACTTTTTGCGGAAAGCTACAGCACATCGGTGCGAACGTTCTGGCTGCCGGAACTCCTTCGTAAGTGTTCCATCCGATGCGAAAAAGTATTGCTCCCACGGCTGTGCTGCGATTGTGAACAACTCGGAGCGGACGCACTCATTAGCTACAAAAGAGAAAATACGCCGAGCCCTTGCCGGAAGAAAATACCCCGACCGCCCTAAGGCGTCGCCAAAATTCAGCATTTGTTTAAATCCTAAATGCCAAAAAGAATTTATACTTCGATTCTGGCGTCCTATGAATAATCCCATTAAATATTGCAGCAGAATGTGTGCGATCAGAGATGTCGGCAGCAGGCCTACGTCACCGCGTGCTGCTCGGGCGCGAGCCGGCATTCGGCCCGACATAAGTCAGACGATATACTTCTTCAGTCGTTGGGAAGCAAATTTCGCACGATTGATGAATTTCCTTAGGATAAAATGGGTACACCAGCCACGAACATTTCAGTTGCATTCACAGAAATATACGCCCGACTTTTACCTTCCGGAAATGGGAACGTACATTGAGATCAAGAATTTTCTGTCGGCCTATTCTAGAAATCGAGACGAGGAATTTCGCCGATTATACCCTGATTTGGAACTGCGTTTGATCTTGAAGGACGAGTATCTAGCCTTACAGAATACCTATGCGCACAAGATACCGCTTTGGGAGTACTCGACGAGCCGGAAGACTCATCACACTGACTGATCCGGAGGTGCATCGGTGCGGTTTTTATGATCGATAACCTTCTTTAGGAATTCCGAGCGCGGCGCGCGGCGTACGAAGTTGCGCTTGTGAGAGACGAGCTCTGCGAGCTTGTGAGCCTGCAGCGAAAGATATCGGAGAAGGGATGCAAGCGAGAGCGCGATCTCGTGAACGAGGATGCGCGAGAGATGCAGCATCTCGGGTGGGATTTTTTCCGCGTCGGCCTTGAGCGCGACCATGACGTCCTTAAAGAAAAATGCCCACTGATCGAGCTTTCCGCGGAGTGCGGGGAAAGAGACACGACCGCTTCGGGTCTCCCACTCTTTAAGCCCAAAAAGTCCCACGAGACCCGCAAGAGAAACAAAAAACACGGCATATGCTAGTACCATGGTTATTTCACGGAGAGACGCTCGAATCTGATAAGTTCCACTTTCTCGCCGAATTTTTGAACGGCAGAATCGAGAAGATCGCGAACTGTGATCGTGGGATCCTTCACGAATGGCTGCTCGAGGAGAACCTGCTCCTTCAGATAGCTATCGACTTTGCCCTCAACCGCCTTCGCGCGCACAGTTTCGGGAACTTTCGCCGCTTCCTCGGCAAAGACGGAGCGTGCCGCCTTCAGATCCTGCTCGGTAACATCATCGCGCGAGCGGAAAGCCGGATTCATCGCGGCAACGTGCATCGCGATATCGTAGGCGAGCTTCTGGAATTCCTGATTCTTCGAGACAAAATCCGTCTCACACGCCAAGATGACCGCGCCTACGACGGCACCTCCCGCGTGTGTGTAGGCGCTCGCAACTCCCGCACCTACGTTGCGATCCGCTTTTTTTGAAGCGATCGATGCACTGATTTTGCGCAGAATTACTTTCGCCTTTTCCATGTCGCCGCCGGCCTCCTCAAGAGCTTTTTTGCACTGCATCACGGAAACGCCGGTTTCGTCCCGTAATTTCTTGATTTCTTCAGTAGTCGCCATATGTTTTTATCTCTTCTGCCTGCCCCGTAGCCAAACCGAATGAAATGAGGTTCGTGGTATCGGGGTCATCGCCATAGGTATCAACAAATACAACGTACCAAGTGTATCACCTGATACGATCTCTTCTATTTCGGGGTTTGGGTTTTGCTGACTGAAACTTTCTTCCCCTCCATGTATGCCTCCGCGATCTCGTCGCATACGAGACGAACGCTTTTTACCGATGTGTCGTTTGCGGGGATCGGATACTTCACGAGGGAAAAGTCGCAATCCGAACTTGAAAGGCCGATAACGGGAATGCCGAGCTGTTTTGCCTCGCGCACCGCGGTCGCCTCGTGTCGCGAGTCGATGACAAGGAGTGCCGCCGGAAGCTCTGTCATTGACTGAAGACCGCCGAAGCGCGCAAGAAGCTCGTCTATCTCGCGATCGATGAGGAGGCGTTCACGCTTCGTATACTTTTCCAAGGCACCGCTTTCACGCTCGTCCGTGAGTTTCTGCAGACGATCGATGCGCTTCCGCACATTTTTGAAATTCGTGAGCGTCCCGCCGATCCAACGACCGGCGACATACGGCACGCCCGCGCGCAGCGCTGCAACCTTAACGATCTCCGCTACCTCGTGCTTTCCGCCGACGAAAAGGACGTAACGGCCTGCGAGTCCCAGAACATATGCGCGCGCCGCATCGAGACAGGCAGAAGTCTCTTCGAGATCGAAAATATCGGTGCGGTCTTTGGTTGCGTAGATGAAAGGCGAGGCGGTCGGATGGCGGCGCGCGCGGGGAAGCGCGAAGTGCGCTCCCGCGTCAAAAAGTACCTGAACATTAGTCATATATGTCGCACGATACTACCAAAATCAGGCGTCCGTCGCAACGTCTTCCTCTCCGGCTGCCCGAAGCGCTTCGAGTATGTCCCCAATGCCGCCCGCCATAAGCTTCGGCAGGTTCGACCACGATTCTTTGATACGATGGTCGGTAAGGCGATCCTGTGGAAAATTATACGTGCGTATCTTCTCGGAGCGATCCCCCGTCCCCACCTGCGACTTCCGCTCGGCGGCACGCTTACGGTCTTCTTCCTCGTCTTTTTGCTGTTGGAGCTTCGAGACGAGGAGTTTCATCGCTTTTTCGCGGTTTTGCGCCTGCGAGCGCTCCGAGGTGCAGCGCACATCAATGCCGGTCGGCTTGTGAATGATGCGGACCGCTGTCTCGACTTTGTTCACATTCTGCCCGCCGGCTCCGCCGGAGCGTGATGTTTCGATCTCCAAGTCGGCAGGATCGATCTCGAATTTCGTGCGTTTGTAGATGGGAAGGATCGCGACCGAGGCGGTCGAGGTGTGTACACGACCCGCCTTTTCTGTTGCGGGCACCCGCTGCACGCGATGCACGCCGGTTTCGAAGCGAAGCGTCTTGTAGCACCCTTCACCTTTGATCTCGAACTGCGCTTCCTTGTAGCCGCCGAGCTCGGAGCGCGATTCGCTAAGCGTCCGTCTTTGCCAGCCGCGAGACTCGGCATACTTGAGATACATTCGCGCAAGCTCCTCGGCAAAGAGCGAGGCCTCCTCGCCGCCGACACCGGCGCGAACTTCGAGCACGACTTCATTCGGCCATTCGCGCTCTTCCCCGCTACCTACGATTGCCGCGATCTGATTCATGAGCGCCTCCTTTTGCATCTCTATTTCAGAGAGTTCCTTTTCCGCGAGCTCCTTCATCGAGGGATCGACTTCGACGAGCTCTGCCGCATCGTGCTCCGCCTGCGAGAGACGCTTCCATTCTACGATCAAATACGACACGCGCGGATCGTCCGCGTAGTCGAGTGGATTTATCTTCGCTTCGCTCATATATTGATGAAGTATCAAGAATGAAGCATGAAGTAAGAATAGCAGTGAATCTGCTTCCCTCTTACTTCCATCTTCCTACTTCTTGCTTCTTTTCGCCGCCTTCGGCTTCGCAGCAGCGGCTCGCTTTTTGAACCTCTCAACGCGTCCTGCGGTGTCCACGATAGTCGCTTTACCCGTATAAAAAGGGTGCGAGGCACTTGAGATCTCAACAGTGTAAAGCGGGTATTCTTTGCCATCTATCTTGTCGCTCTTTTCGGTCGCCACGGTTGAAGCAATCAAAAAACGCTTCCCCGACGAGGAGTCCTCAAAAATCACCGGCCGGTATTCCTTCGGATGAATTTCCTTTTTCATTGCCGAGAGATTATATAGAAATTACAGCAGATTTCAACTCTACCTGCCCTCCAATATATCGATGTCTTTCTGGTACTGATCGGCGAATGCCATCACGTCGTCGCCATAGAATGCATACGCAGCCTTCTTTGCGTTCGTCCAGCCGGCGAAGTAGCGAAGGGCAGCCAAACGCTCGGCTTGGCGGGTACCTGCATCAGCGCCGTTATCTGACATAAGAATAGAAGACGCAAAAATGGCGGTTCGTGGCGTCCACGGATTCGGCGGATTTTCGCCGGTCGCGTGTGCAATGCGATCTTTGTACTGTATCCACGTTGAGGGAATGAATTGCGCCGGACCCATGGCACCACCCCACCCATATGAAGGCTTTCTCGAAACAGGCATCGCATCAGGATCGAGTCCGAGCTCTGCCATGATCTTCGCAAAGACCGGCTGATCGCGAGTCGGATGCATGTCGGTCTTCCAGTTCCCCGTACCGATGTTCTCTCCCAAATTCGTCTCCTCGCGAAGAATGGCAAGAATGAGCGCGGGTCGCACGCCTGTTTTTGTTGAAGCCTCCTTCGCGTATTGATACGCGCTCCCGAACGAGATCGCTTTTGAATCGCGTAGCTCGAAGAGTGCCGAGCGTATCACCGCGGCCTGATGTTCTCTGTCTGCTATCAGTTCTTGATAGATCTTTTCCTGACCCTTCGTCACCGTGAGGATCTGCTGCTTTTCTTTCTCACGCTTCTCGATCGCCTGCTTTTCGAGGACTTGAATTCGCCGGAGCTGCTCTTCTTCGCCCTGCTTCTCTTCGAGAGCCTCTTGGCGGGCCGAAAGATCGGAGCGCAATACTGCCATCTCATCAAATGAATGGTTCAGATCCCGCTGGAGCGTTTCGAAGTTGTCGATGTCCTGAAATAAGTCGGAGAGCGTACCCGCGAGCACGAGCTCGACGAACGATGTGTCGTCTATTTCGCGCGTGCGGCGAATGAGCTGTGCAAGCGACTGCTCGCTGCGCGAGACCTTTTTATCCACGTCGCCTATTGCCGTCTTTTTCACGGTGATGTCGTCGCCCAATTTCGAGATGGTGAGGTCGCGGTGCTTGATCTGTTGCTTGGCAACGGATATCTGACTGTCGAGGATCGCGATATCACGCTCGAGCGATGTGCGGTCCTTCTGCTTTTCGGAAAGCACGCCGCGCTTCTCCGTGATATCCCGTTCGATCTCGGCGAGCTGGCTCTCCAGCCGCGCGCGCCGCTCTTGGAGCGTTTCCGCGTACGATGTGTTGAGCAGAGGAACAAGAAGAAGCAACGCACCAAAAACTGCAGTGCATACAAAAAAACGCGTGGCAAAAGCAGAAACCATGTTCGTCACATTGTAACAGAAGACGGAGAAGGTGATTCCGTCTTTCTCGCTGAATTTATTCTTTCTTTGGCGCTGCTTCCGGCGCAACTTCGGCAGCTTCTGCGGTTTCACCTTTCTCTTCCTCGCCAATGATGAGGGTTTCAGGGGTAGGCGCGACCTCGACAGGCTCCTCCTTAAATTCCTTCACGGAAGCGACGATCTCTTCGGAAGATGCAACGAGCGAGGCGCTTGGCGGCAGATCGATATCGCGCACAACGATGTGATCGCCGACGTTTGCGAGTTTTGAAAGATCGACAGAGAGAGAGTGCGGAAGCTCCTGCTGCGTGACCTCGATCTCGATTTCGTGCAGCGCCTTTACGATGATGTGGCCGAGTTTCTCCGCCGGCGCTGCGCCTGTAAATTCGAGCGGGACTTTGATCTTCACCTTCTTCCCCTTTTCAAGCACATAGAAATCAACGTGCAAAAGTTTGCCTGTCACGGGATGGAACTGCGCATCGTGAATGAGCGTATCTTTGTCTTCGCCCACGCCTTTGAGCGTAACGATGGTCGTCTCGCCCGCCTCTTTCCAGACATGCTCGAGTTTCCTCGCGTCGATCGCGATCGGCGTGGTCTGCTCCTTCGGACCGTAGAACACCGCAGGCACAGAGCCGGCCTTCCGCACCGTGTCTGCGGAAACCCTACCGTCACGCTGCCTAACCTCAAGCGCCATTGCCGACATAACGCGCGGATTATACGCAAAAAATGCCGCGGTGCAACATCCGCCGTGCTACACTTTTCCCATGGCGTACGACATTTTGGCTATCGGCGATACGACGATCGACGCCTTTATCCGTCTCAAGGATGCAAGCGTGCACTGCGATATCAATCATGAAAACTGCATGCTTAGCATGCGATTCGCAGACAAGATCCCGTATGAATTCGTGGAAGAAGTGCCGGCTGTCGGCAATGCCGCAAATGCAGCGGTGGCCTGCGCACGTGTTGGTCTCTCCGCCGCCGTTCGCGTACATGTCGGGAAGGACGAGAATGGTACAAAGTGCATTGATGCTTTCAAAAGAGAGGGGGTGGATACCTCGCTCATCGTGAGCGAGCAAAACAACAAAACGAACTACCACTACGTACTCTGGTACGAAGATGAGCGCACGATACTCATTAAGCACGAGCACTACAATTACTCATTTCCGAAACTCATGGAAGCACCGAGATGGATTTACCTCTCCTCGGTCGCAGAAGGAACACTTTCATATCACCTCGAAATCGCCAAGTACCTCAAAACACAGCCGGAGGTGAAGCTAGCCTTCCAGCCGGGCACCTTTCAGATAAAACTCGGTACCAGAGCCCTCAAAGACCTCTACGCGCACACTGAAATCCTTTTTTGCAACAAGGAAGAATCGCGGCGCATTTTGCAAACCAAAGAGGAAGATATCAAAACGCTCATGCAAAACATTCGGGCGCTCGGTCCGAAGATTTCTGTAATCACCGACGGAAGGCGTGGCGCTTACTTGCAAAGCGCCGAGGGTTCATGGTATGCGCCGATGTATCCGGATCCCGCTCCGCCGAAGGAGCGCACGGGCGCGGGAGATGCGACGTCTTCGACAATCGTTGCCTACATCATCAAGGGCCTTCCGCCGCAGGAGGCTCTCCTTCGCGGCCTCATCAACTCCGCAAACGTCGTGCAGGAGATCGGCGCACAGAAAGGCCTCCTCACCGCCGCGCAAATAGACGAGTGGTACGCCAATCGCCCTGCCGACTTTAAAGTAACTCAAATCTAGATTGCTGTATTTCTGATACCATGGTCCGAAAAATAGAACAGACTACAGATTGAAATGTCGTTTGAGCTCCGAATCATTTTCGACCTCGTCCGCGATAACGAGCCTCAGCTCCGATAGCGATAATCCAAAGAACTCTCGCAAGAGCAATCAAAAGAGCTGGGGCCGCGGAGAGCGCAATAGTAATGCCTCCCGCCACGAGAAACGCTTCCAGTATTCCTCGCGGCGTGTCATCGAAGAGTGTCCCTCGGAGCTGTTTTATTTTTTGTACCATGGTATCAATAATACAACAACTGCCGTGAACAGTATTTCCAGTATTCCTCTACCGATCTAGTCTCTGTTAGAGCGCCGTGCTGCCTTCTTCACCGCCGCCATAATGTCCTTCACTCCCATGCCATAGTGCTCGATAAGCTCTTGGGCGGTCCCAGATTGGCCGAATTTGTCGTGCATGCCGACGAACTCCATCGGCGTCGGTGCTTTCTCCGCGAGTAATTCCGCTATCGCTCCGCCGAGACCGCCATGAACTTGATGCTCTTCGACTGTGACAACGGCACCTGTTTCTTTTGCAAGAGAGACGATTGTTCCCTCGTCGAGCGGTTTTATGGTGTGGACGTTTGCGACAACAACAGAGATGTTCTCCTTCTCGAACTCGCGCGCGGCGAGAAGCGCATTGTAGACAAGTGAACCCGTTGCGAAAATAGCGACTTGCGGCTGCTCCCCGCGCCAAAATTCTATCGCCTTCCCTATTTCAAACGGCGTTTCGGTTGTCGTCATAATAGGAGATTTTTCTCTTCCCCACCGCATATACACTGGCGTGCCAAGCTTCGCTGCAGCGATCGTCGCCTTTCTTCCCTCTTCGGAATCGCATGCCGATATCACGGTGAAGCGCGGGAGCGCGCGCATCATCGCAATATCTTCGAGCGCCTGATGTGTCGCGCCGTCGGGGCCAACGGAGACACCCGCGTGCATGCCGCAGACGATGACAGGCACGTTGTTCAAGGCGATTGTCGTTCGTATTTGTTCCCAATTTCTCCCGGGATTGAACGCGGCATAGGAGGTGGCGAATGGGATCTTCCCGTAGTTGGCCATTCCCGCCGCGACCGTCACCATGTTTTGCTCCGCTACCCCCACCTGCACAAAGCGCTCGGGAAATGCCTTTTGAAAATGGTGCGCCTGCGTGCTCTCCGCGAGATCAGCCGTGAGAACGACGATGCGCTCATCCGCCTTCCCTGCTTCGACGATGCCCTTGCCGAAGCCTTCACGCGTGGAGGCCATCGCAGGTTTCTCGAAAATATTCGCTGCTAATTTCGCGTCGGGATTTGTCATATTCTGTTTGCTTCCAGCTCTTTCAAGAATTCGTCTTTTTGTTTGTCGGCCGGAATTTTGTCGGTCGGCCCTTTGCCCGGCGGATTCCCGTGCCAGCGGTAATCGTTTTCGATCGAGGGCACGCCCTTGCCGGGCGTCGTGTGCGCGAGGATTAATGTCGGCTTTTCTTTGATGGATTTCGCTTCATCGCATGCGGCAACGAACTGCACGATGTTATGTCCGTCGATTTCGATAACGTGCCAGTTAAACGCGCGATACTTATCGGCGAGCGGTTCGAGTGGCATCACGTCTTCGGTCACGCCGTCGATCTGAATGTTGTTGCGATCCATGACGGCCGTGAGGTTCGTGAGCCTATATTTTGCCGCAAACATCGCCCCCTCCCACGTGTTCCCTTCCTCCTGCTCGCCATCGGACATAAGACAGAAAACGCGGAATGTTTTTCCATCCCCGCCCGAACGACCGGCGTCGTCCGGTCGGGCGGGCATGCGCGCGGCAAGTGCGTAGCCTGATGCCTGCGAGAGGCCTGAACCTAATGGGCCAGACGTTGTCTCAACACCGGGCAGCATATCGCGCTCGGGATGTCCTTGCAGACGCGAGCCGAATTTGCGAAGCGTCATGCACTCTTCTACGGGGAAATATCCAGCATGCGCCATTGCGGCATAGCGCACAGGACAAATGTGGCCATTGGAGAGAAACAGCCGATCCCGCTCCTCCCAATCAGGATTTTTCGGATCGTGCTTCAAAATATGAAAATAGAGAGCGGTAAAAATATCGGCCATGCCAAGAGGGCCCGCGGTGTGCCCCGACTTTGCTTCGGCGAGCATTTCAATGACCGTTCGACGAATGAGATATGCTTTCTCTTCGATTTTTTTTATTTCTTCATCGGTTATGGACATACTCAAGCAGCAATATTGATGAGGTTGAGTCCCGTTTCGTCGTCCGGAAGCCGTATCAAAGGTTGCGTCACTTCCCAGAGACAGACCTCGAGCGCAAGTGCTACGACCGCCGCGCGAAGATGTCCACCGATGCATTCAAGTGATTCATCGCAGCGCGAAAGAACCGCATGGGCATGCACGACAGGCTCTTCGTCTTCCATCTCGGAGATGTTGCCGTCCATGCTGGCAACCTCGAAGGGGCCTTCTTCGGAGCAAAAGACGTACGAGCGGTTCGGCAGATCGTAGTAGCCGATCTCAACATTCTCGACGGCACCGATTGCCTGAAATTGCCCCCAGTGCACACCGTTTTGTTCGCAGAATCGCGATAAGGTTGGGATGAAATCCTCGCCGCGCGCGAACACAAGAAAGAAACCATTGTGTATCTGCACTGCCTGCATTCGTAAAGTATACCCTATGCCCGAACCAGAGATTCGTAAGCCTTCCGGATAATGCGCTCGGGCACTGGATGCGCGTACTGTCTGCCTTTCACGTATACCGAACCTATCGAGTTCAGTAGCACATAGTGCGGGATGCCTCGTCGCGTCTTCTTGTCGCCTCTTATCACCCTTAGCACCTTTGTGACAGGATACTTTTTAAGGCCGGAGGGTTTAATGCCAAAACGCGCGAGATATCTGTCGATCGCGACGCGCTCGCTCACTGGAAGTATGCCGAGAAGTTCGGCCACTCTCGCCTCAACCAACATGCCATAGGCGACGGCATATCCGTGCGGCAGTCGGTAGCCGGAGAGAAACTCCACGGCATGGCCGATCGTATGACCGAAATTGAGGATCCTTCGCTCGTTTTTCTCCTCCTCATCTTTCATGACGACACGTGCCTTAATACGCACGGAGCGGTAGACTATTTCCTGCAACACCCGCGGCCGTTTAAGAGGGTGCGCAGAATCGAGTTTCTCGACAAATGCGAGCGATCCTTTCTCGCTCGTCATAAATTTTTTCACCGCCTCGATAAGGCCGTTCACGACCTGCTCTTTCGACAAAGTGGAAACAAACGCGAGGTCGGCAATAACCGCGCGCGGCTGATAGAAAGCCCCGATCATGTTTTTTCCATATTTCGTATCGACTCCTACTTTTCCTCCGACCGAGCTGTCGACCATGGCAAGAAGTGTTGTCGGCACCTGAATGTACGGAACGCCCCGCAAGTACGTTGCAGCGACGTACCCTGCGACGTCGCCCACGACGCCGCCACCTAAAGCGATCACGACAGTGTCGCGGCCGAATCGTTTTTTGAGTAGCGCATGCTGTATCGCAGAGACTGTCTTCTCGTTCTTGCTGCGCTCTCCGGGGGGTATGCTCAAGAGCTCTGCCAAGCGGCCCGATTTCCCGAGAAGCCGCAGGATACGATTACCGAAGAGTCGCCGCGTCGTTGTATCCGCAATGATTGCAATACGTCGTCTGCCCTCACGTTCTACAACTTGCACAAGTTGTTTCTCGAGGTGCATCCCGATGACGATCGGGTACGTTGTCCCCCGTACCGAAACCGATAGCTTCTTCGGAGAAACCCTAGTCATGGGCCTTCGACATTTCCCTTATAAGTTTCTCCGTTGATTCCCAGCCCATGCACGGATCTGTAACCGAGAGGCCTTCGCGGTCTATCGTCTTTGGCGTGAGGCTTTCTATCTTCTGACTCCCCTCCTTAAGAAAACTTTCGACCATAAAGCCCTTCACGAGTTTCCGGATGTCGGGGTTGACCTTCATGAGCGCGAGCACTTCTTTGACGACCATCGCCTGTTGGCGCGGCTCCTTCACTCCCTTCAACTTGCTGTTGTCGTGGCTCGCATCGATGATGATGGTGGGATTCTGGACGCGATGCTTTGCAAAAAGTTTTGCCGCCTCCTCGATGTGCTCGACACCATAATTGGGACCGAGGAGGCCGCCGCGAAGAACGAGATGCGCGTAGGGATTTCCCTTCGTCTCCACCTGAAAACCATCCCATACCGCATGATGCCTGTGCTGTGCCGCGACGATGCCGTTTATCGCAACTTCGATCGAGCCAGTCGTCCCATTTTTCATGCCGACCGCGCAAAACGAGCCGGAGGCAAAAATGCGATGCTCCTGATCTTCCACCGAGCGCGCGCCGATTGCCATCCACGAGAGAAGCTCTGCAAATCCTTTTGCGTTATGGGTAAAGACCGCCTCGTCCGCAATCGGCATCCCAAGCTCAACGATATTCACCATCATCTCGCGACAGTATGCCGCGCCTTTTGCAATGTCGGGACGCGCGAATGGATCCGGCTGATTCACGGGGCCGAGCCAGCCCTTGATGGTGCGCGGTTTTTGTATGTAGACACGCATAACGATCTTGATCTTTTTCTCGACAGCATCGGAAAGCTCCTTGAGACGCTTCGCATACGCGAGTACCGCCTCCGATGGCCACGCAGAGCACGGTCCGACAATAAGCAAGAGCCGCGTATCGCGGCCGGCGATGATGTCGTGTACCTCCTTGCGATCCTTTTCTATACGCGCTTCCGCTTTCTTTGAGAGAGGGTGAGCCTCTATGATGCTCTCTATTGGAGGAAGCTTCTTCACGACCGTGAAGTTTAGATCCATTAAGGAACACTACGCACAAAACCGCCAAAAATCAAGAAAGTTTGGCGTCTCGCTCTCCCCGTTAGAAATACCATTTCTAACGGGGAGAGCGCACCTTTTCATCAAGAAGTTGCCAATATGGTTCGCTCTCTATGTTCCTCCCGAGCCAGATGCGCTCCTGCTCGAGGCCCTGTGCAAGGAACATCGTGAGCCCAGAAATCGTGCGTGCACCCCGACGTTTTGCGCTGGCAAGCAGTTTTGTCTGAAGTGGAGAGTAGACGAGATCGAAGACGGCCGAGTCGCTCTTGATATACTCCTCGGGAAAGGGACTCTCGTCGACATTCGACTTCATGCCGATCGGTGTTGCGTTCACGATGACGTCAAATGGCGTCTTCCCGAAATCAGCCGGCTCAACGAAAACCCCGCCGAAAGAACCAAGCAACTCATCGGCTTGCGACCGATCGCGGTTTGCGCAGAACAAGTGCGCGCCTTCGCGATTGAGGAGATAGGCGACAGTGCGAGCGGCTCCGCCGGCACCAATGAGAAGAGCGTTCGAGCCTTTGAGCGCAACGCTATGCAACGCGTCCGCAATCCCGACGACGTCGGTATTGAACCCGTGCAGTTTTCCCTCCCGATTCACAACAGTATTCACGGCGCCGATCTCACGCGCGGTTCCATCAATTTCATCAAGGAGCGGCATGATAGCTTGCTTGTGCGGCATCGTGACCGCCGCGAGATGTATGGGAAGCGCTCGCATTGCGCTAACGAGCTTTTCAATCGATGGATTTCCAAAAGCGAGCATGACAGCATCCACGTTCTCGTTTTCGTAGATAGCGTTGTGAAGCGCGGGCGAAAGGCTGTGGATCACCGGATTCCCAAAGACCGCCGTCAGTTTCGTTGCGGGAGAGAATTGCATAGCTTCTAGCTTCCAGCTTCCCCGCCTGCGCCGAGGCTTCGGCGGGCAGGGAGCTTCGAGATGAGCATCTTGAGGGCTCCCATGTATCCTTTTTCTTTTTTTCCTGATATGACGCCGATGCACGCGGGAGCCGTTACCGATATGCGACGCCACTCTTCGCGTGCGTTTAGTTCCGACAGGTGAACCTCGATGCACGGGAGCGCGGTATCAACGAGCGCATCATGCAAGGCATAGCTGTAGTGGGTAAGTGCGCCGGGATTAATGATCAAGCCTACCGCCTTCGGCGATTCCTGCTGGATCCAGTCGATGAGCGCGCCTTCGTGATTTGATTGGAACACCTTGATGTCGAAGCCTGATTTTCCGGCTTCGCCGGCCACCAGTTTTTCGATATCCGAAAGCGTCCGCGTGCCGTACTGTTCGGCATCCCGCATGCCTAAAAGATTTAGATTGGGTCCGTGCACCAAGAGAATAGTGCGTGCAGCCATGCCACAGACTACTAAAGAGTTGCGCGTTCCGCCAGCTGCTTTAGGTGCTTGTATGCAGCAGCAGGATTAGGAGCTTTTGCGATCGCGCTACCCGCGCAGAAACGTCGCGCTCCCGCGCGAGCGAGCTCCTCAATATTCGACTCGGAAACGCCGCCGTCGACACTTATAAGGAGATCGGGATGCCGCTCATGCATCTCCTGCACGCGTGCGGGTGCGTTTTTGCTGTACGGAATCCCCTGTCTTCCAATCGTCGGAATTGTCATGAGCTGCACGACATCCATTGCAAAGATATGGTGATCGAGGAGCGGAAGGGGCGTATTCATGAGAATACCGAGACCGACTTCGCGCGCGCCCTCTTCTCGCCACGCATCTAACGCTACGTGTGCATGGTCCTCGTCTTCAAATGCTTCGATATGCCCGATCACGCGGAAGGCACCTGCGCGCGCGAAACACTTGCCGATCTCGCGCGGCTCCTCTACCATGAGATGAATCTCGACCGAAAGTCCCGATATACCCGAAAGGTCGAACTCACCGAATCGGCCGTGCTCAATGTAGGGCCATGTGTGCGACGGCGCGAAAAGCCCATCGACAATATCGATGTGGATTGCGGGAGAGAACGCCGCAATCGCTCGCGCGCGCTCGACGAGGTCCTTCGCACTTTGCGGAACGCACGTTGGAATGATCTCGATTTCTTGGTTGTTCATATTCGTTCATATTCGGGTTTCGTAAACCCGAATATTAGGGGTTTACGAAACCACTAATATTGTCAATCTGCTTGATTCGCCGGACGTGCCGCTCGTCTCCAGAAAAAGGTGTTGCGAGGAAGCGACTGGCGGCTTCCCTTGCCTCATCCCCTGTCAAAAATCGCGCTCCGAGAGAGAGCGCATTCACGTCGTTGTGTTCGCGCGTCGAGGAAATCATATCGAGCGTTTTGCCACCGGCATCTATCTGCTTACCCGCAGCTCCATAGTAGAGCGCACAGCGCACTCCCGAAAAGCGGTTTGCAACCATCGCCTCCCCTTGTCCTGAAGCACCGATGACGATAGCGCGGCTTTCCATTCCCTTCGCGGCATCCTGCGAGAGCTTTCGCGCGGCATTCGCAATAAACACCGGATAATCATCCGCCTGATCGAGGGTGAACGCGCCACAGTCCTCAACCTCATGTCCAAGTCCGCGGACGTATTCGAGGAGCGTATTCTTCAGCTCGAACCCCGCGTGATCTGCGGCAAAGTATACCTTCATGTTAGATATTCTTTCCGACCTCTAGTACGTGTGCGACGAGAGTGTGTGCGTATCCCATCTCGTTGTCATACCAGCCGAGAACTTTAACGAGCGTGCCGTCGACAACGCGCGTCATCGCAAGGTCTGCGATGGAGCCGTAGGGAGAGCCAACGATGTCGGATGAGACGAGGGGTTCTTCTGTTACTGCAAAGACTCGCTTCCACCGATCACTCGCCGCGGCTTTCTTCATTGCCTCATTTACCTCTTCTGCGCTTGTCGGCCGCTTTGCGACAAATGTCACGTCAACAATTGATCCCGCGATTACCGGGACACGCAGTGAAATACCGTCGAATTTGCCCGCAAGCTGCGGGTGTGCCAAGGTAGTCGCCTTTGCGGCGCCGGTCGAAGTGGGAACGATGTTCTGTGCCGCCGCGCGACCTTCACGCCAATCTTTCTCCTTCGGCGCGTCCACCAAGGCCTGGCTTGCGGTGTAGCCGTGCGTGGTACTCAAAATAGCGCGCTCGATGCCGATTGCTTCATCGAGGATGCCGATAAGCGGCGAGGCGGCGTTCGTCGTGCACGAGGCGTTCGAGCTAATGTCACATTGTGTAAGCTTCTCTTCGTTGGCACCGATGAGGACCGTTTCCGCGCCATCACCCTTCGCCGGTGCCGTGATGACGACACGCTTCGCACCTGCATCAATGTGGCCGCGTGCTTTGGCCGGATCGGTGAAAACGCCGGTGCTCTCCACCACTATATCCACCTCCATCGCTTTCCACGGCAGTTTCGCGAGTTCTTTCTCTTGCACGAACGCAATCTGCTTCCCGTTCACGATAAGATTCTTCTCATCATGCGAAATGTTGAACGGCGCGCGGCCGTAGACGGTGTCGTATTTGAGGAGATAGGCAAGATTCTCAAGAGAGCCGAGGTCGTTAAGAGCAACTATCTCGAATGACTTCCCTGCTTCGGCCTTCATCGCAGCGCGGAAGAAGCAGCGTCCGATACGTCCAAAACCATTGATTGCCAGACGCATGGCGCGATTATACACCAAGTTAGAAAGCAATTAGCTTTCCTGGAACGTCGGGATGATGCGCACCGTCGCTTTTTTTGTAAGCGAGTTTCCGTTGAGGTCGATGCAGGTGAGCGTGTAGGTGGTCTCGCTGGTGATGGGCTTGGAGATGTTGCCGCCGAGTGGGGATTGCAGGGATCGACCCACAGGTGCTACGTCATTCGCGACAATCTCACGCTCAATATCATCCAATTCATCCATCCGATCGATGCCATCGGCGTATGGCAGGCCAGCATCTGAGAGCTGTCACGCTAGTTTTTAATACACATCATAGGCGCTGGGTAATAAGACGAATTACTGACGCTCTGGGGCCAACGGTACGTATAGCCACAACCACAATCACTGCTTCCTCCGATGCAGGCTAGTGAGCCCCCACCGATCCGTGTCGCCGTGTATCCAACTGGGCATGTCCCGCTCATTGTGCCTGGATTGCACACGGTGATTGTCGAACAATTTGTTGCGTTGCCCCAGCCGCTTACTGGTACTGGATTTTCATCCTCGTGCGGGAATTGTCCCTGCTGTTGTGGTTCGCCTACTCCGGTACATCCGCCGGCCACAGTATCGCTCGTTGCACCGCCTGCCGCGCTCGTCTGTATAGTTCCGTCGGCAAAGTTGATGCTCTGCACGTTGGTGCTCGGCAGGAAGCCGCGCCAACTCCCGCCGGTGTTCTTGAACTCCATCGTGCCGGCGTTGTCGCGGATGCCATAACCGCTTGAAGGAGGCTCTTCGTCCGGAATTGTGCCGAAGTTGAGATAGCGTGATGTACCAGAGAGTATGGTGTTGCCGAAGACCGCTAGGGCATTTATTCCGAGACTGGCATTCTTGATCTGATCCGTCGTGCCGACGTTGATGGGTGCGGAAACGTTGCCGCTGGGTGGCGCGGATGTGGGGCCGGCCCACGCAAGGACGATCATCGACGTGAAGACGGTGCCGATGATGCCGCCGATGAAGGCGACGAGCAGGGTACGCATGTATTGATTGTACGCCGCACGCGCGTCGCCTATCGGAAGGGGATGGGGATAGCGGTTAGATCGCTTCGGCTGATGGTGGCGCGGCGTTGTCGTTCACGGCATCCGGCACGACAGGGGGTGAGGCATCTTCCGCTGGCACATCGGTCTCGGCTTCAGGCGACGTGTCTGGAGTTGAAGACGCCATTGCGTTGATTGGGTCGGTGGGTTCGTCCACTGGTTCGTCCGCGGCTGGTTCCGCGTCGGCGGGTGGGTCATTGTCATTCACCGCGCTTGCGCCGAGAACTGATCCTGAGAGCAGCGACCGAAGTTGCATGCCGGTCACGCAGACCGGTACGCCGGCGTCGTCCTTCGCGCAGAGTTCGTCCGCGGTGACGCGGTGACGCGGTGAGCTGTCATGTTTGCGCCGTAGAGATTTATGCGACCAAGGTGCTAGCGGCGTGGCGCGCCGAAGACTTTGTCTTCGAGATTGCCGAGGCGGGTTTCGTAGCGGCCGTGTTTGAGTTGCGCTTCGATGGAGTTCACTTGCGTGTGAAGCGCGATCATTTGCTCCTTGGTCGCCATGCGGTCTTCGAGCTTGTCGAAACGCTTCCCGAAAACGTCGACCATGTCCGTGAGCATCGTCGTTATGGTGTCGAGCTTTTGGCTGTCGGATTTTTTCATACCGCAGTGACGAGCTTGTATCTCTTTAGAAGCGCCAGGATGGGAATGGCGCATTTGTTGCAGAGTTCAAAATGCTTGTAGTCGCCGAACGTGTCGACGCTCGTGCGCTCAGTACCACGGATAACTCTCTTGCACGCATCGCACTTACGGATGATGGCCATGATGGAATTGTACGCGGCGGCGGGAATTGCGCAATGCGTGCGTGCGTGCAAGATGGCATTATACACATCGCCGGAACTAGGAGGCGTCGCCTCTAAGATGAGATTGACTTCACGACTGCGTTCTCACCCTTTCCGTAATAAATGATCGGATTGGTATCGAGCGTGTACATGAATCCGAGAATTATTTTGGCAATTTCCTTTCCCACTCTTTCCGAATCTTTGCAAGCTCTTTTATCGGATCAGGTTTGCGGTTTTTCCAAATCCCGCGTAGTTGGCGGAGTGCCGCGAGGCGCGCTTTTGGGTCAAGCATGGGAGAAAGAGCCGAGTAAGCTGGACCCCTGTTTATCTCTTTTGTAGCCGCTGTTATCTTATTCATATTTGCTAGTATACCGTCTATTCCCCGCCCGTGCTACCAGATTCAGGAGTCTCTGCAGTCAGTGCCGGAGTGGGCGTAGGTTCTGGCGCGGGTAGCGGCTGCTCCAGCACCGGAGCTGATTCCGGAGTTGATTCAGGTTGTGGTTCGGATGTGGGCGGTTCTGTTGGCGGTGATGCCTGTGCCGGAGGTGACTCCTCGGATACCCCAGAGGTGTCTCCTCCGATGCACTATCAGCGTAAGCGAAGATAGTTCACTCATTATGCGCTGCGCGTCAGCGTGTTGCGAATCGACTTCCCGATAAAAGGCGACAAAGACCGAGCTATCGACAATGCACTGATTAGATCCCATACGCGATCTCATCAATCTTCTTGGAGAGATCGCGCGGCCCGCCGCGGCGGCCCTTTACGATGTGTTTCTTCGCCAAATCGTAAAATGTCGGACGCGCAACGCGCCGCGCACCGGAACGAGTGCGGGAAGTAAAAGAAACTGCAAATTTCTTCGTCTGGGTTGTCATATTGACACTGTAGCACATCGCGCTACTCCCCGCTCGCGCCAGTCGTTGGTTCGTCGTTGGTTCTCGTCACTAGAGCGTAACGATCTCGAGCCCAGAAACATTCTTGAAATCTTTCACATTCCGCGTCACAAGAGGAGTTCCGGTCGAAAGTGCCGTGGCAGCAATTATCGCGTCAGGAAGTTTGATATTGACTGTCGCACGGAGCACAGCGGCTCGATATGCGATCGCACGATCGCATAGGACGGGCACAAAATGTTGTTCAATGAACTGCGCGGTTCGTTCTCGTTCATCTTCCGTAAAATCGGGATATCCAAGCACCTCGGCTTCTGCAATCGTCGAAAGGAAAAGGGGCATACCGGATTGCCTCCACTCTGAAAGTTGTCTGACGACTCCTTCATCGCCTTCGATATATGCGATGACGATGTTGGAATCGATTGTCATGCGCTACTTCCACTCTTTGCGCACGCGCGAAATATAGCGATCGAGTCCGCGTTTATGATGCCGCATCATTCCTGCGGCATTCTTCCAGCTCGAAGAAAGTGTTTTGCGCATGCCTTTTCCTACAATGTGCGGAGTAAGGATTGTTGCTTGTTTTGTATCCTGTGCCATATGCCCACATTGTATAAGAAGCACATAGAAAATCAATGAAAACGCGGCTCGAGTGCGTTAACGCAGTTGGTTCACGTTACCTTGTAACGGTTACTCTTGCGGCGAATCAGTTGGAGGAGGCTCTGGCGCAGGTGTTTCTGCCTTCGGATCCGGGGTCGGTTCTGTTGCGAGTTCTGCCGGAGGTTCTTCCGGTGCTGGTTCTGGAGTTGATTCAGGTTCTGGCTGCGGTTCAGGCACTGGTTCGGGCACCGGCTCTTCTTCCGCCGGCGGCACTTGCTCCTTCGCCGGCGGAGTTTCTGGTTGCGGGACATCTGCAAGCGGTTCTTCCGGAAGTGTCTCTTCTGGTGGAGGAGTTTCCGTCTCGGCAGGTGGGCTTTCTTCTGGTTCTGGCGTTGTAGAAGTAGTTTCCTCCTCCTCCGCTGAAGCTTCGGAGGACACGTCTGTGGAGGTGGAGGTCGGATCGGGCGACTGTGGAGCTGGGTCTCCAGTTCCACTACTTATAGTGCTTTCTTGCATAGTAGTTGCTGTCTCTGGCGTACTCGTGGCCGAGTCGAAAGTACATGCGCCGGCGACAGAAGCAAGCTGCCCGCCCCGCACCTTCACGCAGTATGGCTCGCCGGTCTCCTCGTCGTAGAGCGTGATACCGGCAGGCTGCTCGGACGAACCGACAGTCAAACGGAGCGTGTCGATCGCCTGCACAAATATTTGACGGATGCCGTTCGCGGCATCCGCAAACCATTGTTTGATTTTCTCAAAGATCGTTTCCACAAGTGCCGTCGCATAGGAATCGGCCTGCGATTCAGACTCCGCGACAGGAAGGGTTGAGGTCGCCGCAGTAGTTGTGGCTGAAGTTGTGGTTGCTTGCCCCGAGCTTGTTGAGGAAGCCGAGGAGTCGAAACTAAAGAGTGCGATGCGCTTTGTGATTGCATGCATCATGCCGCCGACGAAGTCGAGCGGAGCACCTGAAGTCGTCGTGGATGCTGTCGAACTCGCCACCGCCGTGAACGCATCAGCGCCGAGAAGGCCGAGCGCGATTGAATTGATGTCGATACCTTGGTGCAGGTCGATGAATATCATCACGGTAGCTTGCCCTGAGCCCGTCGAAGGGTCGCCGTTCTCGCCTTGCTCGACGGGTGCGATGACGATGCCGACGGAATCGTCGAACGGCCCTGCTTTCATGCCAACGCCCGGAATGCTAGAGATCGTGATGCGGTCGCCTACGGCGACCGCGCCATTTTCATCCGAGAACTTCACCGGCACGCGGCCAGCGAGTGCAACGGGGCGCTGACCAACCACATCTTTGTCGCCGAGCAAGTGCCCGGGATTGGTGGAGATGACGCCCGCGAGCGGACGTCTCTCGCCGCGCCGTGCGAGCGTCATGGAGACAGGTATGCTTGCGTCCACCGCCACGATGTCTCCGGCACTGATTCCGGGATTGGAAACGGGGAACATTTCGGCGTAGTCGTTGCCTGCGGCGTTCGGCGATGAGGTGGCGTAGACGGTGATGATCATCAGGCCATTACCACCCGCGCCGCCGTCGCCACCACTCACATCGCCACCGCCTCCGCCACCGCCATAGGTACCGACTGCACCATTAGCTCCACTACCAGAGGTCCCTCCTCCTCTGCCACCGAAGCCAAAGATACTGTCTCCACCATCACCACCGTCTCCATTTACAAGGAGACCATAATTACCTTGCAGATTCACGTCTCCACCTGCGGAGCTACCACCCGTGCCCCCAGCGCCTCCACTGATTCCGACCGAGCCACCAGTACCTCCCGTTGATGTCGCAACAGTGAGTGTATTGTTACAAGCAATTGAACCACCGGATGCAATACAACTGTTGCCTCCGGTAGTGCCGGTATCACTGCCGGTGTTGCCAGCACCGCCACTAGCAATCGTATATCGATATGTCCCCGTAGGAGAGGTGATGAATTTGTTGAAATATCCCCCGCCCCCCCCGCCCCCTCCATAGCCAGTTGAGGGAGCGGTTTGAGCGCCTCCCCCTCCTCCACCACCTCCAATCATCTCCACCATCATCGAAGATATATTCGAAGGGAGGGTGAGCGTATCCGCGGAGAAGCTGGGAGCGGAGCCTTGAGCGCCAGTGAAGACAATAGATGCGTTCGTGCCCGGCGTAGTCGTCGCATAGATAGCCGCGAGCTTCACAATATAGCCGCTGCTGCCGATGCAGGTGCCATTCACGGCAAAGCATCCGCTCTTGATGTTGATGCCGCCCGTTGAGTTCCAGGTCGAAGTTGCGGTCGAGAAGTTGATACCGCTCGTGTCGCCGACGGAGAGAAGCGTGCCGGGGGAGGTGGTGCCGATGCCGACGTTGCCGGATGTGGCGAGGTAGATGCTCGAGGTGGCGAGCAATGTATTCGTGCCGTTGTAGTACGGGAACTGTCCAGCAGTACCGGTGATGCCAGTGATTGCAGAAGTGCCGTTGCCTTGCAAAAGGCCGGTTAAGGTAGATGCGCCTGTACCGCCTTCCGTCACTGCGAGATCAACGGCGAGAGTCAATGCGCCAGTGCTTGCAAATGACGATGTCGCGGTCGCACCGAAGTATGCGTTGTTGTAGACGGAGAGAATTGTTGAGGAAGCACCGCCAGTGAACTGGTGAAGTGCCGTCCACGTGGGAGCGATAGATTGCGAGAGCGCTGGAGCGGCGTCGCTGCGCATCGCGGTACTTGCGGAGCCATTGACCGCCGTGAGGCCGATCGAGGCGGAGGGATTTGCGAACGAAGTGCTGCCGCCGCCGACACAGGTGCCGTTCACGGCAAAACATCCTGCGGTGAGGTTCCAGCCGTTCGCCGCCGTGGACGTTGCCGCAGTTCCCGTGAGAGCGAGGTAGGTCGAGGAGATGCCGTTTGAGAATGTTGAGGTGGCTCCACCTTGAACAACGAGGCTCCCCGTCGTGGTAGCTCCGCCAAAGATTGTAAGACCAGTCGCCTGTCCTCCAGCGCCGATCGTCGAGGATGCGCTCGCAAGGATAGATGACGCAGTGAGCGTGCCGCTTAGCGTTGGAGATGCAGAGAAGACGAGATTGCCGCTTCCTGTTTCGTCGGAGAGCAGCCCTGCAAGAAGCGTGCTCGTTTGGAGCGAGGAAGAGGAGAGCTTTGCATGCCAGACCGATGCGGAGGAGATCTGACTGTCCGTGAGCGTGCCGCCGATTAGGCTGGCGCCGATCGTTGTGGTGGAAACAACCTTCCCCGTTGAGTCCGTGCCGAGGAGTGCGCTCGTCAGTGCGGTGAGATACGTGTTGCCTGTGTTTGTGAGTAGGGTCGTCGAGGCTTGGGTTGCGAAGGTGGAGGAGGCGGCGAGCGACCAGGGGGAGCCGGTGAAGCGCATCTGGGTTGAGGTTGCGGAGGCGAGGAGACCGTCGTAGCTCCCGGTCGTGAAGGGCCACGCACCGCCTGCTCCCGTATCATCAGCTTCGCAGCCAAAGGAGCCTGCACTCCACGTGAGTACGTTGTTCGAGGTGCACTCCTTGAGGTTCGCGCCAAAGAGGGTGGTTGTCGTTGCGTTCTGGAAGAAGCCGGTCCCGGAGATCGTCAGAGCCGTGCTACTTGCATACGGAAGCGTGGAGGCCGTGGTCGAGGTTGCGAAGACGTAGCCCACGGTCGGTGATGTCGACGCGTTCAGGGAGAGCGTGCCACCGAGAGACACAGAGCCTCCTCCCGTGAGGAGTCCCGCGGAGTTGATGGTGACCGACGAGTTGGCAAGCTGCGAGTTCGTGATCGTTCCCGAGAGAAGGTTCGCTCCGATTGATGAGGTCGCGACCACCTTTCCCGTCGTGTCGACGCCGAGCACTGCGGAGGAAAGAGAGGTGAGCCACGTCGTTCCTGCATTGGTGAGCTGTGTGGTCGAGGCGTTCGCAAGCTGCGTGAAGCCGGTGAAGGTGGAGGAGGCTTGCGAGAGGAGTCCTGATTGGAAGGCCTGGAGAGATGTCCACGTGTTTGCGGTCGTCGTGCCAAAGGAGGTCGAGAGCGTGTTCGAGGAAAACGTGAGACCGTTGCCGACGGCTGCGGCCTGCGCACCCCCCGTCGCGTTCGTCGAGAGAAGTGATGACTGAATTCCCGAGATCGTGAGGTTCGTCGTCGAGGCAGTACCGCTGTATGTGTTGTGCGCGACGATGCCGTTGCCGACGAAATTATGCGTGCCTTCGATTTCGACGTCGTACACGTCTTCCTCGGCGACAGCTTCGATGGAGCGGATTGTGGCCCATTTAAAGACTTTTTCAGCCATATCATTTTCTGTGCATTGTTTCTTCGCATCTTTTTGTGCTACACTATTTACGTTATGAACAAGCGCATCACCATTAATGCAGACGTTCGTTTCGGCAAGCCAACGATCCGCGGCACGCGTATTGCCGTTGCCGATATCCTCAATCTTCTTCGGGCCGGATACGCTCTCGACGAGATCCCCGGGCAGTACGAGGGCATCACCAAAGAGGACGTTGATGCCGCTATTGAATTCGCGATTTGACGTATTTCGTTTTATGAACAAATCACCTATCACCATCATCAACGACGACAACATGCGCGGCATCATCGCGCCGTCTTCTGCTATTTCCGAATCGATGCTGGAAGACTTGGTTGATCTCGTTGAAATGTCCGATCCGAAATTCGTCGCAAGCGTCAATCGTGGATTTAAGAAAGCAAAGAAATTGTTCGACGGGCCCACGCTTCGCAAAGAGCTCGGTGTGTAAACATGTACTCCTACGCGTTTACTTCCGCCGGCAAGAAGGGTTTGAAGCGTTTGGACAAACAATTCCAAACACAAGTACTTGACGATATTGAAGCGATTTGCAAATTGCCGCATCCGGGACAGAGTCCGAACATCACCAAGCTTGAAGGACGATACGATGCCGACACCTATCGGTTGCGTTCCGGCGAATACCGCGCCATTTTCCGGATTATCAATCGAGTTTTTGTCATCGACAAAGTTTTCAACAAGCAAGCCGGAAAGCGGGGATACAAGTGACGTAACCGCAATCTCGTCGCCTTCCTTCAGGTTGGCGACCGTCGCCCATCCAGCATTTGCAATAGGCGAGACGTGCCGCAGCCACTTGCCCTTTGCGTTCCTGACAAGGTACGGGTGCTCGGCGGTCGTTCTGATGGTGCGGCCGTCTTCGGTCGTGATCTTGTATGTCTGCTTAACACCCATAAACATCACTTTGTTGACGCGGCTCCACACCATCTCTCCGGTTTTTTCGTCGAGCGACTGTATCTCGTCGCCTTCATTCACGTCAACGATCGCAACTTCGTCGTAGATGTAACCGTCTTCGTCGGCCTCGTCCTCCTCTCCTTTGCGCGCCTTCCTGCGACGGCGGAGCTTCGTGTCGCCCGTGACGCAGTGGCCGGAGACCGTGAGCGCTGTCGAGGATGCATACGGAAGCGTGCTTGCTGTTGTGGAGGTCGCGAACACGTAGCCCACGGTCGGTGATGTCGACGCGTTCAGGGAGAGCGTGCCACCGAGAGACACAGAGCCTCCTCCCGTGAGGAGTCCCGTAGAGCTGATGGTGACCGATGAGTTCGCAAGCTGCGCGTTCGTGATCGTTCCCGAGAGAAGGTTCGCTCCGATGGAGGTTGTAGCTGTCGGGTTGCCGCTCGAGTCGAACGCGAAGATCGAGGAGGCAGCGCCTTTGAGGAGGTTCCAGCCGATGGTGGTGGAGGCGGTGAGTCGACCGCTCGAGTCGCCCGCAAGGAGAGAGCTCGCGGGGACGCTCAAGAGGTTTGATCCGACGGTTGTCGTCGAGACGAGTTTGCCGTTTGTGTCAACCGCAAGGAGAGCAGAAGAGAGCTGCGTGAAGTATGTGGAGTTGGACGTCGAGAGGTCGGTCGTCGAGGCTGCCGCTAACGTGACCTTTCCGGTAAACGTTGGAGATGCAGAGAAGACGGCGTTACCTGTCCCCGTTTCGTCGGAGAGAAGCCCTGCGAGGAGTGCGGAGGTTTGGAGCGAGGAAGAGGAGAGCTTCGCATGCCAGACCGAAGCGGAAGAGATCTGTGAATCCGCGAGCGTGCCGCCGATCAGGCTGGCGCCGATGGTCGTCGTGGCGCCGACGAGGTTCGTTGTGCTTGCGGTACCAAAGTAGCCGGTGCCGGAAACCGTGAGCGCTGTCGAGCTTGCGTACGGAAGAGTCGAGGCCGTGGTCGAAGTTGCGAACACGTAGCCCACCGTGGGAGAGGTGGAAGCGTTCAGGTTCAGACTGCCACCGAGGGAGACACTTCCTCCTCCGGAGAGGAGTCCCGCGGAGTTGATGGTGACGGACGAGTTGGCAAGCTGTGCGTTCGTGATGGTGCCAGAGAGGAGGTTCGCACCGATTGATGAGGTGGCGACCACTTTGCCACTCGTGTCGACGCCGAGTACCGCGGAAGAAAGAGAGGTGAGGTACGTGTTCCCCGTATTCGTGAAGAGGGTTGTACTTGCCTGCGTCACGAAGGTGGAGGAGGCGATGAGGGAGAAGGGAGAGGTAGCTTTGAGCCAGAGTGCGGTGGAGGTCGCGTTCACGACGACGTCGTTGTACAAGTCGGTGGTGAACGGGAATGCGCTTGCGATCTGACTGGGAGTCGCATAGTCGGTGCCGGAGACTGCTGCGGAGACAACTCCGGTTGCACCTGTTTTGAGGAGCGAGGACTGAATACCGGAGATGGTGAGATTCGTCGTACTAGCTGAACCGAAGTAGCCGGTGCCGCTCACCGTGAGCGCGGTGGAAGAGGCAAACGGGAAACGTGAAGCATCTGCCGCAGTGGCGATGAAGTACGAGGCCGTCGGCGTCGTTGTCGCTACGACGGCACCAGTCGCGTTCGTCGAAAGCAGCCCGTTTTGTATGCCGGAAACCGTAAAGTTCGTCGTACTCGCTGTGCCAAAGTATCCCGTTCCAGAAACAGTAAGAGCCGTAGAGGATGCGAATGGAAGCGTGCTCGCAAAGCCGTCGCCGCGGATGGTCGTCGTTGCCGTACCTCCCACATAGAGGCGATCGAAGAGTGAGAGGAGTGACGAGGAAGCGCTGGTGAATTTGAGAAGACTCGTCGAGGAGCTGAAGGTGAATGCGGAGCTTCCCGCCAAACTGCCGTTGTTGCTGAACTGCACCTGTGTATCCCCACCAACCGCAGTCCCGCCGCCAGTGAGACATGTCCCGTTGACCTCAATGCATCCGTCAGAAAGGATGAGTCCGCCAGCAAACGTCGTCGAGCCTGTGGAGGTAATGTTTAAGGCGGTTGCCTGAATTCCGCCGCTGAATGTGGAGGTGCCGGTGCCCGTGACGGTGAGGGAAGTGGCAGAGACGCTCGTGCCAGTGATGCTGCCGCCGGTGATTGTGGAATCCTCAAGAGTGATTTTGTCGAGCTCGTCGATGCGAAGCGCGCCGCCGACCGCGTTGTAGTTGTTGACGATCTGCGTGGAGTTCGCAGAACCCACAGACGCGACCGCATAAATCTGCGAGGTGAGTTTGTTGTCGAGCTGATTGAGTCGCGCTGCAAGGATCTCTTCGGTGATGCCGCCCGCCTTCGCCAAGACTTCGGCGGTCGCAGGCTGCAGGGTGACGCGTTCCACGACGCGCTCAATGACCGGCTGGTTGATGATGGTTTGCGCAGGCCTCATCGATCCGGCGGAACGTTTCTCCGGAGTTTCGGATTCGGCAATCGAGGCACTTTTAGCTGGAGAGCTTTGTGGGACAACGCGAACCGAGACTAACTCACGGTCTGATGAAAATCCGATAAGCTCTTGCGGAAACATGATGCCATACACGAGCGTGTCGACGCGTCGATTGATCGAGCGAGCGAACTGCTCGAACATATTCGAGAATGCATCCGCAGGATTCTCCGCGGCAAGCGCAAGCTGCTTCTCGGCTGAATCAACGAATGCAGAGGCGAGCAGAGAAGCTCGTTCGGCAACGCCCGTTTGCGATGTGAGACGCGCATACTGCGCGTCGACGAAAAGGTACGTCCCCACGGTGAAGAGAAGCGCCGTGACGATGGCGAGGAGTTTGTGAAGCGCGTCTGCAACTGGTGGGAGGGCATGAGCGCTCACTTGTTTCCCCGCAGAAATGACCTGCAGAGGAAAGCCAGAAACGGCTCGTGCCGCGTGCATTCCGCCGGGTGCTCGGAGAGCTGTGCCAAGCGCACTATGAACAAATGATGGGATGCGAGGTGCAAGGCTTTCGGCAACTCGTTCCGGTATGCGAGATACACTGGGTCTCCCCAGAAATGCTGAGGTCTTTGTTCTGTCCTTGTATTCCTCGCGGCGTGTCCTTGCGAGACCGTCACGCCACTTCGCTTTTGCGTACTTCTGCTCGACAACAAATTGCTGGAGAGTATCCCGACAGACGTACCACTGCTTCCCGATCCTCTTTGCAAGAAGCTTGCCGTCTTTGCAGAGCCTTGCAACATAATCACGAGAAAAACCTGCGAGTTCAGCCGCCTCGCTTGCCGAGATATACCGCACGCCGTCAAAGAAAATTTCGTCAGTCATGGCGTGCACGCGACTTACCTATATTTTACTAGCTATTCCGGATATCCTGTTGATTTCCAGTGCATAAAATGTGGATAAGCATTCTTGGAACGACACAAACCGCAAAAGACCGAAAATTCGGTTACGACGGGTCGGAAAATCTTTCTACCCTTTATAGAGCGCGTCTAATTTGGGAGAATTGCGAGCAAATGGAGTATGATCCGATAAAATATCGGCGCTCCAAGATACACATTAAATAGGCAATCCCGACTACCGTGATCGGTCGAAGATGATCTCGGGTGCAACTATATTCTCGATGAAGTCACCGATGCTTGTGAGCGCATCGGCAACGTAGGCTGCAAGTGCAAAACCATTATTTCCAAGCCCCAGCTGCGTATAAACGGCGCTACTTTGGAAGGAAACATAGCCGACCACTACGACAATGACTATGGTCGCGACTACTACAGATATCCTTGCGCCACTCATGGGTCGCTTTTTGCGCCTTGCCGGTCGGCTGTCCCTACTTAATTGGTAGCGCCGCTCGGCTTCTGTATTTTCATCTCCCAGTGGTTCGAGCTTTCGTATTGGTATGGCATGAATCCTTGAAATATGTGCCGATCTCGGCGCCTCGTTCTGCC
>Ga0209542_10003577_pt1 | contig 33135 bp, 44 predicted proteins | sample RifCSPhighO2_01_FD_184028 | JGI IMG/M metagenome (GOLD analysis project Ga0209542, IMG submission 184028) | Soil microbial communities from Rifle, Colorado - Rifle CSP2_plank highO2_0.1 (SPAdes) (version 2) | ecosystem: Environmental > Terrestrial > Deep subsurface > Rock core/Sediment ... | reverse complement strand
CTCTTAATGAAGGAGTATCACTTGCTCCATAAACTTTCCCCTGTTTAACTGCAGCTAAAAAATCCACTGTACCTTTTCTTCCACTATCTAAATAAGAAGAAATTTCACCTGCAAATTTAACTTGAGGATATGGGAGAGATTTTATTCTTTCAGTAACTGCTTCTCCTAATGGTTTGTAAATTAATAGTTTTTCAGTTTTCATTTATCTATTTACCTCAAATTTTAATCTATAATCTGCATCTTCAATTTCAGGTAGAAAATGTTCGTATAATCTATCTTGTCTAGCTATTTGTAGTGCTATGTTTAGAGCTGCTCTGTTTTCTGCATATTTTGGATCTATATTTTCATTTCTACAAGCTAATAAAACATCAAATAAATCTTGACTTCTTTTAACATATGGATTTTTTAATAAACAGCTTTCAAAATCATCATTTCCGTCTGCAATTACATCTCTTATTAAGGTAAGAGCTTCTTCTAAAGCTTCTTCTGGAATTCTTGGAGAAACCACAGTATTTTCAGAAATTCTTACATTGTAAGTTAATAATTGTCTTGCCATTGTATCTCAAGAAAAGTTTTATTTTTTAAGCTTATCGAAATGTTACCACCAAATGATAACACCCTAAACAAAAGTTTTATAAAGGTTAAATTTTTAAGCTTTTTTATTAGGTAATTACTTATGAACCAAACTAATTATACAGAAAATTATTCAATGCAACAAAATTCTAAAGTGCCTCAATTACCAAAAGAAACTCAAGAAAAATTAGATGCTATGGAATCTAAATTAGATAAATTTTCTAAAGAAATTACTAAAGAATTCAAAGATATTACTGCTGTTAGTTTATTACCACCAACACAAATTAATCCTGAAGAAAGATTAACACCAGAAGAAATTGAAAAAATAAAAAAGAGAATTAATGTTCTAGTAATAATTGATGTTGAAACAAAAAAAGATTGGCCTAAATTAAGAGATGATATAATTAATAAAATTATAGCTAAAGCAAATCAAGTTGATCAAAATATTTTTATTACTGTAATGGATATTGCAGAAGTAAGAGAAAATTGTTTTGATGCTAAATATGAAATTTTAGAAATGATTGCTGGCGGAGCTGCTTTATTTGATCCTAAAGATTTCTTAGCTGCAATTAAAATTTGTCAAGTTCATAAAAATATGGTTCTAAAGAAATTCGATAAATATATTGTAAGTTATGTTGGTGTTGGAACTTTATTTAGAGGAGATGCAAAAAGCAGCGATATTGATGTAGCAATAGTTATTGATGATACAGATGTAAAAAAGATGACTAGAGCAGAATTAAAAGATAAATTAATGTCTATAATCAGAGGAATGGGTTATGATGCAAGCAATATTACTGGAGTAAGTAAAGCATTTCATATTCAAACTTATATTTTAACAGATTTCTGGGATGCAATTAAAGATGCAAACCCTGTAATTTATACTTTCTTAAGAGATGGAGTTCCAATTTATGATAGAGGAGTTTTCATGCCTTGGAAATTATTACTTAAGATGGGAAGAATCAGACCAAGTCCTGAAGCTATAGATTTCCAGATGGATATGGGAGAAAGATTAATTCAAAGAACAAAAGGAAAAATGATTGGAATAATGGGTGAAGATTTGTATTATGCAATTTTAAATCCTGCACAAGCTGCATTAATGCTGTATGGAATAGCACCTCCAACACCTAAAGAAACAATTGATTTAATGGAAGAAGTTTTTGTTAAGAAAGAAAAATTACTTGAGAAAAAATATATTGATATTTTAATTAAAATTAGAAAATATTACAAAGATATTGAGCATGGTGATCTAAAAGAAGTAAAAGGAAAAGACATTGATGAATTATTAAAAGATGCAGAAGATTATATTAACAGAATTAAAAAATTATTTACTCAAATACAAAAAACTAGAGATAAAGAAGGAATTGATGAAATGTATAATAGTTGCATGGATGCAATACATGATGCATTAAAAGTAAATGAAATAGAAGTTAAAGATAAGACTAAACTAGTTAGTTTATTTAAAAAACATTTAGTAACAGAGAAAAAAATATTCCATCCTAAACAATTGGAAACTTTAGATTTAATTATTGATACTAAGAAAACTTCAAAAACTAAAAATTTAACATGGCCTGAACTAGAGAAAATAAGAAGAGAAGCTCGTGCATTTATTAAATCTGTAATTGAATATGTTCAGAGAAAGAAAGGCTATGAATTAGAAAGAGCTAAAATTAAATTCAAATATGGAGATAAATATGGAGAAGCTTTATTATTAGACAATATTGTTTATGTAATTAATGATATAGAAGCTCAAGATAAAGAAATAAGCAAAGCAGATTTAAAGAAAGATGGAAGCTTTGGTTCTTTAAAAGACAGTAGTTTAGAAGAACTAGAGAAAGAAATAATGAAAATTACAATTCCAAATAAGGTATTTATTAAAGAAAGAACGTTTGAAAGTTTAAAGAATATATTTGGGAAAGATATAGAGATACTTGTAAATTATTAAGTTAGGTTTTTAACTTTTTCTATAATTTTAATTCTATGAGACAAGAAAATAGATTAGATAATTTATTGTATAAACATTATTTTAGTAAAGTGAAATGTCTTTTACCTTTAGATAGAGGGGAATATGGACCAAGGTTAGTTTCTTTTTATCAAACAGGAGAAAGAAAATATGCTGATGAATTAAGAACTATAATAATTGATGATTGCGGCGAGATTTGTCAAGAATATCCTGAAATTATTAAAGAAAATTTAAGACAAAGGGGTCTTCCTTTAGGTTTATTTTGTGGTGGTATGATAATTACTCCACTTCATCCACCAATAGGCGGCAGTATAATGCTGGCTTCTGGTTTAACTATTTTAGGTTTTTTAAATCAAGGTGCTAGATTAGAAAAAGATTTATCTGAAGCTACAGATATTCGTAATGGTTTACTAAAAGATCCAAATGCAGTTTACAGAACACTTAAATCACAAGAAAGAAAAATTAGAAACCTAACCGGATTAGAGGTCAGAGTTTAATTATTTTTTCCTTATTACTTTCTTATAACCTATCCAAATTATTAATGCTAATTCTATCCCTAAAATAATTACTCTTGGTACTTTTCCTAAACTACCAAATACTCTTATTGTTCCTTGAGCTAAAATTAAAATTCCTGCAAATATTAAACCAGATGAAATTGGATCTAGATTTTTAGGCAAATATAATCCAACTATAATTGCTATTAAACCAAGTATTGCTGAAATATAGAAAATATTTTTATTGTAGTTTGAATTAGCATCTTGATAATCTCTTACGCATAATTCACAATAAGCTTCTTTTGGACAGCCATTTTCACCATAATTATATCTAACTTCTCCTTTTTGCTTAAAACAATTTTGTTCTATTTGAATAGAATTAATATTTGGACATTCTGGTGTAGGAATTTTTATAGGTGTAGGGAAAAATTGTTCACTACAAAAATTTTGATATTGTGGAGTTGGGTAAATTGCGTCTATTAAAAATACCACAAATAAAGTTGCAAGTATTGCTATTCCTGCTGTTAATGCAATATTTCTTATTTCTACCATTATAATCCTTTAATTAACTCATTTAATATCTTTTTTGGTTCTTTTGAAGTTACTACTGCAGAAGAAACTAATACTCCTTTTGCACCAAATTCAATTGATTTTTTCACATCTAAATTTGAATGTATTCCAGCTCCAACTAATAAATTATTTATTTTTTTAGCTGCGTTTTTTATTAATTCTGGTTTTGCTTGACTTACACTTATTTTTCCAGATATTAATTCTTTTTGTTCTAGGGCAATATAATCTGGTTTTAATTTAGAAATCTTTAATGATTCATTTAAGTTTTCTGAACACACTATACTTATTAGTTTATATTTTTTACATAAATTTATTGTTTTCTTAATATTTTCAAATGAAATTCTTCTTTCTGAATGGTTTATTAGAACACCATGTGCTTTTTTTATTTCTGGAAATGTAATTGAACCAGTATATGCTCCAGTTTCAATTGGATCTACATGTTGAACTAAAACTTTAGAAATTTTTACAGATTTTATTACTTCATTTAAATCAACTGCATTTACAATTAACCAAACATTTTTTTTATCTAATTGTTTTGCTAACTTTACTGCATTTTTTCCTATAGCTTGTTTGTAATCTTTAAAGTTTATTAATATTAAATTCATATAACCTCTTTTACATAATTTAACTTTGTTAACTATATTTAAATAGGTTATTATAATCCATAAATTTTATAACTAGGACAATACACAAATAAATAATGGTTGTAAAAAAGAAAGCAGTTAAAAAAGCAGATTCTTTGAGAGTTATAGTTTATAGAACACAAACATGTCCTTATTGCCATATGGCTGAAGAGTTTTTAAAACTAAATAAAGTTAAATTTAAATCAATAAATGTTGGGAAAGATACTAAAGCAGCTCAAGAAATGTTTAAGAAATCTGGACAAATTGGCGTTCCTGTAATTGATATAAGTGGGAAAATAATAGTTGGTTTTGACAAAGGTGCTTTAAAAAAACATTTGAACTTATGAAACAACTTAAAATTTTAAAATTGTTAACAAATGGCAAATACATTTTAATTGCTTTAATAGCTAGTATTATAATGTTAGTAGTTTATCCTGTAATTCAGACACTTCCACAAGGACTTAATAACTTAGATCTGTGGTTTAAAATAATTCCACCATTTAACTTTGTTTTATATGTTTTATTTTCATTAATATTTGGAATTTTATTAAGTTTACAAATTTTTAATTTTTATGAAACTAGAAGCTGTGGAATTAAAAGTACTAGCTCTGGATTATTTGGTATAGTTGGCGGTTTTATTGTTACACAATGTCCTGCTTGTTTAAGTTTAGCTTCGTTTATTTTACCTTTGGGAGCTACTAGTTTTTTAGTTACTTATAATGTTTATTTTATGCTAGGAAGTTTATTCTTAATGGTTTTGGGTATTTATTTTTTAGGTGGATTTAAGAAAATTTAAATACTTTTTACTTGACTAGATTATTATGAAAGAATATGATTCTGTAATTATTGGAGCCGGATCAGCAGGTTTAACTGCCTCTATATACTTAGGAAGAGCTAGATTAAGTTGTTTGGTAATTGGTGATTATAAGCTTGGTAATTTGTATAAAGCCCATATTGTTGGCAATTATCCTGGATTTTCTAAAGATGTTTCTGGGAAATTTATAATTGAAGAAACTGTTAAACAAGGAGAAAGATTTGGTGCTGAGTTTTTACAAGAAGAAGTAATTAATATTGAAAAGCATGATGATTATTTTATTATAAAAACAGATACAAAAAAAGAATTTAAAACTAAAGCTCTTGTTTTATGTCCTGGAAAAGCATATAAAATGAGCAATATAAAAAATGAAAAAGAATTAACTGGAAAAGGAGTTAGTTATTGTGTAGTTTGTGATGGTTTATTTTATAAAGATAATAAATTAGCTGTAATAGGCAGTAAAAATTTAGCTGCTGGTGAAGCCTTAGAATTATTAAGATATACAAAAGATATAACAATATTTACTAACAATAGAGAACCTGAATTTTCTGAAGTTTTAATGAAAGATGTTAATAAAAATAATATTAAAATAAGAAAAGATAAAATTGTTGAATTTAAAGGTAAAGATAAATTAGATTGTGTTTTCTTTGAAAATGGCGATATAGATAAGTTTGATGGTGTTTTTATTGCTTTAGGAACAACTTCTGCAATTAGTTTTGCAAATAAATTAGGACTTGAATTAGATGGAACAAATATTGTTGTTGATAAAGAAGCAAAAACAAGTGTAAAGGGTGTGTGGGCTGCAGGAGATTGTACAGGAAGTAATGCTCAAGCTGTTGTTAGTGCTGGAGAAGGATGTAATGCTGCAATTTCCATAATAAAATATTTAAAGGGGAGAAATGTTTATATCGATTATGAATAAAAAAATAGGTTTTGTTGCTTTATTATTAGTTTTGTTATTTTTAATAGGTTGTACTACTCAAGTTACAGATAATCCGCCTAAAATTATAGATCAACCAGCAAATAATGTTGTAGAGGATATGAAACCAGAAGAAATGCAAAATACAGAGCCTGTTCCTATGGGAAATAAACAAGACATGGCTAATGTTGATGTTTCTAGTACTAAAGAATTTGATGTTCAAGGTTTTAATTTTGGTTATAATATAAAAGAAATAAAAGTTAAAAAAGGAGATGTTGTTAAAATTAATTTTGCAGTTACAAATGGTTTTCATGATTTTGTTATAGATGAATTTGATGTTGCTACTCAAAGAATCAGAGATTCTGACACAGATACAGTAACTTTTACAGCAGATAAAGCTGGAGAATTTGAATTTTATTGCAGTGTTGGAAGCCATAGATCAAGCGGAATGGTTGGAAAATTAATAGTAGAAGCTTAATTTTATTCAATATGATTTGTTATTAATTTAATGCTTTCTTTACCGTATTTTTTTAAACTTAGAATGAATATTATTAATGTTGTAATAGCAATAGAGATACAAATTACACAAACTGCATTTATTACAAATAATTCTGCGAATGTTAGATAAAGCATAAATAATAAAGATATTAATGATAAATAAAACATTAAATGATTAGAATACTTTATTTTTTCTAAAGATAAGATTATTAAAAATATAAATCCTAAAATACCTAAGATTGTTACAGGTATTCCTAATAACTTTGCATAACTACTATTATTTACATTTGAACATGATAAGTAATCACTAATGTTGCATGATGCTCCTTCTAATCTTGTTGGATCTAATGTTAAATAAAACATGTAACTAGATAATATTAATCCTAAAATGCTGAAAATAAAAATTAATTTATTCATTTTAAAAAAGAAAAAAAGAAAGGTGAATATTCACCTTAATTACTTAGTTGTGCTTCAATTACTTGCTGGAATGCTTGGAATGGTTGCGCACCACTTACTAGCACACCATTTATGAAGAATGCTGGTGTTCCTTGTACTCCATATTTTGAACCATCTTCTAAGTCTTTGTTTACTTCACTTTCATATTTTCCAGAGTCTAAACAATCATTGAATTTTGCTGTGTTTAAACCAAGGTCTTTAGCATATGTTTTGAATGTAGTAACTCCACCTTCTACTCCTTTTGCAAAAAGTACATCATGCATTTCCCAGAACTTTCCTTGTTCTTTTGCGCACTCTGATGATTCAGCTGCTTTTTGTGCATTTGGATGGAAAGGTAATGGATAATCTCTATAAACGAATTTTACTTTTCCAGTTTTCACATACTTTTCATTTATTTGTTTCCATGCATCAGTATGGAATCTTGCACAGAATGGACATTCAAAGTCACTAAATTCTACTATAGTTACAGGAGCGTTTGCTTCACCTAGAACTGCATCGTTATCTGTTAAGTCTCCTTCTACAATTGTTGGCGCTTCATTTGGTGCTGCTTGCACTGTTGGAGCTACAGCATTACCATCTAAATTGATTTTGCTATATAATCCAAAAGTACTTACAAGGTTCACTAATGAAAGAACAAGTGCTAAAGAAACTAAAATTGTTAATGTCTTTTCAAATTGTTTCATATTTTTCAACCCCACTAGTTTTTTAAAAAATGGATTAACTGGATTTAAATAGTTTATTATTTAATTATACATAAGCTTAATATATAGATTCTAAGATAAATTTTCTTTTTCTCTTGAAAATATGGGATATAATATAGCTCATGAGAAGAAAAGTTTATTAGTGATAAAAGCGATTGAATGTCTTATGGGTTTAGATGATTTTATTTGTAGTTTACCATTTTTAGGTTCTTTCTTTAAAAGACTTTATTCTTATTTTAGAAAACATATTTTGTTTACAGACTTAATTCATATAATGATTGGTTTAGGATTAGGTTTGATTATTGCTTCTAGAGAACTGTTTATTTTCGGAATTGTTTTAATTGTTCTTGGTGGTTTAGGTCATTTGTATGCTTTTGTGAAAGGTTAAAAATGACTTCGATGATTAATTTTCTAGTTTGGATTTTTCTCTGGATAATTCCTTTTGGTGCTTTTTTTCTTTTAAGAAAGAAAGGAATAAATTATATTCGTTTTTATGGAATTACCACCTTACTCTTTTTAATGTTTACTTTTGTTTCTGTTGTTTTTTTTAGAAATATTCTTTTCCCTATTTTCAAAGTATTTACAATTATTCCTTTTGTGTTTTTAGTTTTACTATTTATAATTATTATTCTAGTTTATCATTTTTTCAATAAGCATGTTAAGAAGCCTCTAAATCTAATGAAGAGTAATCCAGATCAGTATTTTTTGTTAATGAATTACAAGTATTTATTTTCTAAGTCTTTTGATATTTTGTTTCAACAAGTTCAAATTTTAGTTTTAGTACTGCTTTTATTTAACAGTGGTTTTAGTTTAGTAAAAATAGTTATTATTTTTAGTGCTCTTTTTGGTCTCGTTCACGTTTTTAATATTCCTCTTGCAGGAAAATATTTTGGTTTGTATTATTTTTTAGCTTCTATTTTAGCTGGTGTTTTATTTCCACTTTTAATAATAAACTTTAAGTATGGTTTTGTGTATAGTTATATCTTGCATTGGATTTTCTATTTAATTTCTGCAATTTTGTTTTGGTTGTTTTATAAAAAGTGAAAAGATAGATTTATATATCGTCTTTGGAATAGAATAAACAGGTGATTAAGTATTAATACAAGAAAAATATTAAAAATTGGTTCTGTTGTTGTTTTAGTGTTAATGTTAGTATGGTTTGTCGGATTAGATTTGTTAATTTCACAGGATTCTAGCTATCCCAGCAGGTACGAAGAACACATAAAGAAAGGTGGGGCTGGTAGTGTGGGTGGGGGTAGTGGATTTTCAGAAGGGTGTTATTCTGATTTAACCAATCAAGTAGAAGGACTTTATTGCAACGAATATCCGGAGCTTGCAAATTTAGATGGAAATCCTGAGTATTCAGAACAAGAAAAAGAATTAACAAGAGCGATTCAGCTTTACAATCATAAAATAAGCGGAGCGTATTATGATCTCAATATTGTATACTGGGTATTAATTGTATTAACTATTGTATTTTGTATTAATCTCGTGTATGATTTAAAGTCTAAAAAATAATTTTCGTTTTTTTATTAAGGCATCAAAAACCTTATATTGTGTTAATTTAAGAAAATGACTATGGCAAGTATTGAAACGTTCTTTATACTTTTTTTAGGAGTTCAAATTTTTCATTCAATAGAAGAATTATCTCAAGGTTTTCACAAGAAATTTCCTTTATTCAAGATGAGTTTTAGATTCTTCTTAACATTTGAAATAGTCTTCTTCTTATTTTGGCTTTTAGTAGCATTATTAAAAGAATTTCCTTTTAGAGAATATTTAATGTCAATCTTTATTATATTGATGTTTGCTAATGGTTTATGGCATTTAGTCTGGTTTGGAATTGAAAAGAAATATGTTCCCGGAGTAATAACCGCACCATTATTTATAATTTTATTTTTAGTCTTTTACTTTAGCATCTTGTTCTAAAGATAGTTTTAATAATATGTAAATACCTATAATTAATTAAAAATATATAGGGGGTATAATAAATGATGAATAGAGAATATGGATCTTCTGTACTTAGACTAGGTTTAGGTATTTTGTTTATAGGAGCTGGAATTATGAAAGCTATAAATCCTTCTGGACCTATAGGTATGTTATCTGGATTAGGTTTTCCAGGAGCAACATTTTGGGGCTGGCTACTAATTGCTGTAGAAATAATATTTGGTTTAGCAGTATTAGTAGGATTTAAAGTTAAATGGACAACTATTCCTTTGATGGTTGTAATAGTAGTTGCATTATTAATGGTACAACTACCTGCACTTGGTCAAAATGCGATGGGTTTTTTAAAAGACTTTTCAATTTTGACAGGTTTAGTAGCTTTAATGATGCTAGGTCCAGGTCAATTAGCAGTTAGTAAAGAATAAATTATTTTTTTAATTTTTTTGTTCTTTCTATTTTTATTTTTTCTTTTCTATTTGTTAAGATAGATATTAATTTAGCTCCTGGTTTGTAAAAGTGATGTAAATATTTAAATTTTAATATTGGAGTTTTAAGAATTTTAAATATTGTTTTTGTTGCTTCTCCACCTGAATAAATGTAATCTTTATCTATTAAATAAATAGAATATCCATAATTTTTACCAAATTGTTTTTTTAAAATATCTTTTGCTTTTTTATTATGAATATTTAGAAATGTAAATTGTTTTTGTTTATCAAGTTTTTTAACTAAGTTTATAAATTTTTGACAATACAAACAAAATTTATCATATATAATTGTTGATTTCATGTTGAAAAAATAAAATAAAATAAATAAAAAATAAAATTTAGATTAACTTAGACTAAAGAGATGAAATTATCTTCTCTTCTTCGCACTCTTTTTCTTTCCACCACTTCTCTTTTTCTTTGCTGGCATGTTATCACCTCCTTTTTTATCGCATGAACATGAATTTTACTAATTATATTTCGTAAAGCTTATATTAAAAGGTTTCTTTTTTGCATTAATAAGAAGTTATGACTATAAATAAAATAAAAAAATAAGAAAAATAAATTAATTTGTTGCAAACACAATACTAACACTTGCTCTTATTGTTGTTGTACTTGGATTAATTGGTGTTGATGCTGCAGCACTGTCTGCCATTACTGAAAGTTTTTCAGCATATGAATAATATGGCATTGGATAATAATCTGTTGATTGTTCAACTACAGATTTAATTCCGCCTAATTCAACATCTAAACCGTTTGCAATAGCTTGTGCTTTTGTTTTTGCATTTTCAGATGCTTTACTTAACAACATATTCTTTACTTCTCTTTGTTTTTCTTCAGATAAAGTAAATTGTAAGTTGTCAATTGAAACAGTTGTTTCGCCAATTCTTGAAGTTATTTGTGTTGTATCTATAATTTTACTTATTTTTGTAAAATCTTTTATATTTACTTTAATAGTATTTGTTACTTCAAGTCCTTTTTCTATATACATTTCAGAATTTCTATCCCAATTAGATCTAACTTGAATGTTATAGTTTACTGTTTCTATGTCATCAGAGTTAATTCCTAATTTTTTTATTTGATCTATTAATGTTTCTGTAACTTTTGCATTGTCTAACTGTGCTTTTTGTCCATCTGCATTAATAGTTGTTACTCTAATAAAAATTTCTGCTTCATCAGGTTTTACTTCTTGTTCGTAACTACCAGATACAGTAATTGTATTTTGATTTAAAATTTCACCATTTCCATTTAATACAACAGGATTAGTGTTTGATTTAAAAGCAAATACTGCAACTAGTAAAACTAAAACTATTCCACCTATGATTAATAGTGTTTTATTATCTTTCATTTTTGATTCCTCCGAATTTTGATAATATAATATTGTTAAATATATATTTAAAGCTAGTTTAGACTTTAGTTTGAATTGAAGTTTATAATTATTTTGTAGCTACAATTAATATGGTGTTTATTTTTTTGAATTTTATTTCTATTTTAGAGAAACCTGCTTCTTTAAGCCATGTTAATTGATCTTCTAATGGGGCTGGATCATTCAAGAATTTATGGTGGTGTGCCCAATCTTTTAGAGATTTATCATCTTTTGAATTTTTTACCATTTCATAATAATGTTTTGCATCGTTTAATGCAGCTTCATATTTGTTTTTGTAAGTTACTAAATCACCAAAGATAAATATTCCTCCTTTTTTTAAAGATTTAAAAACTTTTTCTTTTTTACTTGATTCGAAAGCAGAAAATATTCCATATTGGATAGATTCCAGTAATTTCTTTCACTTTTTAGCTGGTTTTATAGACTCTGATGGAAGCATAATGATTAAGAAAAGAGATAAAAGTTTTGGTTATTATATAAGATTTTATGGAGAAAATTTGAGCTTGTTGAAAGAACTGAAATTAAAGTTTTCAGAATTTAATTATAGTTCGTCCTTACATAAGAATCATTCAAAAGGAGATACAAGTAATTATAATGGTAGGACATTTAAATATAATAAAGACTATTACGCGCTTGAGATTTATAAAAAGCTAGATGTCTTAAATATGTTAAAATTGTTACCAATACGCCACGAGGAGAAAATTTCAAAAAAAGATCTTATTTTTAATATTCAGAAAAGAAATTTAAAACTGTGGTCAGAAATTGAAGAAGAAGTATTAAATTTAAGGAATAAAATAAAAAACGAAGTTAAAAATAGATTTATTTAATATTACCAATTGGGATGAATCTTGCCACGGGTTTAGAAATTCCTGCTTTATCTAATGCATCAATTACATCTGTAATATTTTTATAAGCACTTCCTGCTTCTTCTGCTAAACCAACCATTGAATTAGATTTAACATAAATTCCTTTTTTCTCCATATCTTTTTGCAGTTGCTCGCCACTAAATTCTCTTTTAGCTTGATGTCTAGACATTATTCTTCCAGAACCATGAGCTGTACTAGAAAATGTTTCTTTGTCTGCTTTTTCAGTTCCAACTAATAAATAAGAACCTGTTTCCATTGAACCACCAATAATTACTGGAGAACCTGTATCTCTATATAATTTTGAAATTTCTGGATTTCCTGGACCTTGACAAAGAGTAGCTCCCTTTCTATGAACAATTAATTGTTTCTTTTTTCCATCTACTTTGAATTCTTGTAATCTTGCTAAATTATGTGCGACATCATAAACACAATTCATTTCCATATCTTCTGCTTTTTGTTTGAACACACTTTCAAATCCTTCTCTTATTCTATGCATAATTACTTGTCTATTTGAGAAAGCCATGTTAGCTGCACATGCCATTGCTTTATAATAATCTTGACCTTCTTTACTTGAAAATGGAGCACAAGATAATTCTCGATCTAAAACTTTAATATTTTCTCTTTTCATTACACCTTCAAAAATTTTTAAATAATCAGTTGCAACTTGATGTCCAAATCCTCTTGAACCACAGTGAAACATTACTACAATCTGATCTTTGAAAATTCCAAATTTCTTTGCTAATTTTTCATCTATAATATTTTCTTCTTTAACATGTTGAATTTCTAAATAATGATTTCCTGAACCTAAAGTTCCTAGTTGACCAATTCCTCTTTGTCTTGCTTTATCTGTAACTTTACTAGAATCTGCCCAATCAATTTTTCCATTACTTTCAATTCTTTCTAGATCTTGTTTCCAACCATAACCATTATCAACACACCATTTAACTCCATCTTCCATTATGTTATTAAATTGCTGATTATTTACTTTTACAAAACCTTTACAACCTACACCTGAAGGAACTAATTTGAATAATGTATTAACTAAATCTTTTATTTTTGGTTGAACATCTTTTATTGTTAAATTTGTTAGGAGCAATCGCATACCACAATTTATATCAAAACCAATTCCACCTGGAGAAATTACACCATTTTCTGCATCCATTGCTGCAACTCCACCAATTGGAAAACCATAACCATAGTGACCATCTGGCATACATAATGCAGCTTTTTGTATTCCTTGAAGACATGCTACATTAGTTACTTGTTCAAAAACTTGAGAATCCATATTATCTAATAATTGTTTTGTTGCAATAATTCTTGCTGGAACATTCATTCCTTGTTTAAAAGAAGTTGGAATTTCCCAAACTGCTTCTTCTACTTGTTTAAATTGTTCTGATGGATTAGGCATAAGAATGGCTTAAATCTTGGTCTTATAAGTTTTACTAATCTTCTTCATCTCTTACATGACTTCCAATAACTAAAGCAGCTGCTATTAAAACTAAATTTTTAATTATATATTGTCCTTCAATTGTCAAAGTTAAAACTGGAATATTTCCATAAACAACTTTTGGAAGTATTATTAGTGGTAAAAAAGTTCCTAAAATTAGCGGTATTAACAATAAAACTGCAATTCTAATTAATGGTTTGTATAATAAACATAGTCCTATTATTAATTCCCAGCAACCTAAAAATGGAACGAACCAACTTTTATCAAACCAATAAACAGTATTTGTTACAATACTTATTGCTGGACTTGCATCAAATATTTTTAAAATTCCAAACCAGATAAATATTACTGCTAAAGAATATCTTAATAATGGTAAACCTATTTTTTTGAGAAAATTAGTTATTTCTTTGTCTACTTTATTAAAACTCATAAAATTATTAGAATTATTTTGTATTTAAATGTTTAGATATCAATTATTACTTTTGCAAACCAAGTTTTATTTTCTTTTTGTTCTAATACAAATTCATGCATTGTAACTGCTTTTGCATCATCTATTAATTTATGTTTATCTCTATTTATTTTTTCTCCATAGCATATTGCAAATATTTCATATTTTTTATTTTTATGATGAATAGTAATTTCAAATTTATTAAATAGTAAACCTTCTGTATCTTTCAAAAAAATTAATTCTGAAAGAAAATTATAAAGTAAATCTTCTAGATCATCTGATTCTTGCAATATTTCATAATGTTCTCTACTTTTTATAGAATCTGTTTCTACCATTGTAGACTCTGTTGCTAAAGCTGCATTTTCAAATAGTTGTTCTAATGTTTTACCATAAGCTTCAAACATTACATCTGCTGTATGCGGGAAAAATTTATATTTCATCTTTTACAATTCTCCTTTCTACAACTAAATTTATTTGTGCAAAAGTTCCTTCCATTGTTTCTTTAACATCTAAATTTCTATCAGTTACTTGTTTTATTATATCTTTTACTTGATATTCTGGTTTCATTTTGTCACCAATTAAAATACTGTTTAACATGTATTCAGTTCCTATTTTTTCTATAGTTAATGATTTTACTGCTGCTAAAACAAACAATTCATTGTTTGCTAAATCGAATAATCTTTTTAATAATTGGCATAATAAATGCTTTAGATCTCTTGACCTTATAATTATAGTTTTTGTTGTTATTAAGTCTATGTCTGCTGTATTTATTACTATGTTAAACATTTCTATTGCTATTTTTGAGAAAGCATTTTCTATACTATTAGCTTTTACCTGTAATGTTATTTCTTCTACTATTCTAGTCATACTATTGTTTTATCCTAATAATTTATAAAGATTTATGGTTTTAGAAAGTTTTATAATAGTTCTAGTTTGGTTGCTTTTTAAGGGCTCGTAGCTCAGCCTGGTAGAGCATCTGTATTCAAGCTTTTAGAAAAGCTTGGGCAAAATGATGAAACTCTTATACCAACTGGGGTTATCAGAGGGTCGTGGGTTCAAATCCCATCGAGCTCATTTATAGTTTACTACTTATAGCTTATTATAGGCTTATTTTAAGTTTTTTTAATTCAAATTTTAGTTTTTCTGTGGTAAAAAATTGAATGGATTTTATTTCTAATAATTCTGCACTTTTGCAATTTTTTTCTTGATCATCAATAAACAAACACTCTTCTGGTTTTACATTTAATATTTATTAATTATATAAATTTTATTAAACTTTAAAAGCTAATGTTTATAAATTAAATCCTGGTTTCTTCTTATACGCCCCGATCGTCTAGTCCGGCCCAGGATCAAGGCTTCTCGAGCCTTTGACGCGAGTTCGAAGAACCCTTTACGAAAGCGTTCACGGAAAGCGGTACGAAAGTCTCGCTCGGGGCATCCTAGTTACATATGAATGTCCCTTGTGTCTGACATAGGTTTAAAACAACTTTTAGCTTAGGAGTTAATACTATGGCAGAGGACGACATTTATAATAATCAAAGAAGGTATGACGCAGTCAAAGAGAATATTGAATCAATTCTTGTACCGTTAGATAAACGAAGTCAACCGAATCATCGGGATAAGTATTACTGCAAAAATCCTAAAAACCTTCAATATTTTAAGAAACTCTTCATTCATTTTGAAGCTAAAGACTTAAGCTATATTCGAAGACTACGAACAATCTGTTGTCTAAAACTTATTTGTCACGTTACGACTAAAGATTTGAAAGAATGTGAACGGGAAGATATTAATGAAATTGTTGCTTACATGCATTCAAGGTACAAAAGTCCCCAAAGCAAAACAGATTTTATTAAAAACCTCAAAAAATTGTGGAGAGTTTTGTTTCCTGAAAAAGATGAGCGGGGAAGATCTGATGAAACAATTGTTCCGTATCCAGTAAGACATCTTTCCATTAAAATTGATAAGAGTAAAGAGAAGCTTCGTAATGATCGGTTGACTTGGGAAGAATTTGAGAAGTTGTTGAATTATTTTAATGAAGATGCTAGAATGCAAGCCTACTTATTCTTAGCTTTGGAAAGTTTGGGAAGACCTCAAGAAATTCTTTACACAAAAATAAAAGACGTAGAAATTTATGACAACTATGCTAAAGTTTTTATTTCTGAACATGGAAAAGAAGGAACAGGATTCTTACAATGCATTGACAGCTATCCTTACGTCAGCAAATGGTTCGACCAACATCCGCTGAAGTATAATCAGAACGCTTACTTCTTTCTCAATCAAGGAAGAAAAGGAAGATACGAACAATTCAAACCAAAAAATGTTAATCTTATTATTAAGAAAGCATGTAAGAAATTAGAAATTGCTAAAAACATTACTTGCTATTCTCTTAAAAGAAATGGAGTAACATTTCGTAGATTACGTGGAGATAGTGATGTAGAAATTCAACACGCAGCACGATGGACTTCTACTAAACAACTCAAAACGTATGATATGAGCAGACAAGAAGATGCTTTCAAAATGGAACTAATAAAAAGAGGAATTATTGATACTAAAGATCCAAAGTACAATAATCTTAAACCAAAAATAAAAACCTGTCTCTACTGCAAAAAATCAAATGCACTTACTAGCGAATTTTGTATACAATGTCAACGACCGCTAGACAGAGAAAAGATTCTTGAAAAAGAAAAACATTTCGAATATATGCAAAAAGAACTAGAGACAATCAAAAACCAACAACAAAATATTGAAGTCTTAACTAAATTCTTTGAGAATAAAGAAATGCAAGACTTACTAAAAATGTTTCATAAGATACAAGAGCTGAAGCAAACAGCTTAACTTTTTTCTTTTTTCTCCTTTGTGTCCACGAAAGTTCTACAAAGTTTAAATCTAAACTTTTCTAATTAGTTATTTATGGAAAGAAACTGCAAAGTTTGCAAGAGACAGACTGGTCTTGGAATAAAGATCGGAAAGATCTATTTGTGTAATGCTTGCTTTGATTTCCTCTTGAACAAATACAAAACAACTGAACGTATTAAGAAAATAATGAAACAATATGGAGATGACTAAAACGATGGAAAAAATAATCATTCATATTTGGATTAACAAACAAAAAAGACGAATTAAGAAAAAGGTTTGTTGTACTTACGGGAGGAAAAAATGAAACTTACTAAAGGAATACAATACTATTTTATGTTTTGGACACTTTACTTACCCTTATCAATAGTAATTGCTTTATTTTTTCATCATAGTCTAGAATTATTCTTAGCCGGAATAGGAATAGGAGCAATAGGATTATTCATCTTTCTCTTCGGTAGACTACTTTACTTAAAAATAATTAAGAAAAAGAATCTTTCATCTTTGAAAACGGAAGAAATTGAAACTTCCGCTGAACTTGAAAACTTTAGAACATTATTCTCAGAACCACAATCTTCTGATGGAGGAAGCACACAATGAAAATCACAGCACTATTTATGTTAATGTTATTTGGAATGTTGTTTATCGTTCCTGCTAGTTTAGCAGCAATCAGTTTCAACAGTACGCTTAGTCCGCAGGATGAAGCACAATTCGATCAAATATTAGCACCTGTGATGAAGATTTATAATTTCATTAAATATGCTGCAACAGTTGCAGGAGTATTAATGCTTGTTTTTGCGGGGATTAATTTTGTGACAGCAGGAGCAGAAGTTACGAAGAAAGAACGAGCAAAACACATGGCAACGGGAGTCATCATCGGATTAATTTTGATTTGGGTTGCACCATTAATCGTGAATTACATCTTTTCATAGTCCTCTCTCTAACGAGAGTTTTTTAATTTACTTTTATGGACATTTTGTGTGTGACTGTACCACTCGAGCTTTTTGACAAAGCGAAGGTATTGTGACGAGATAGGCCAAATTCATAATAACAAGTCTTAAGTACAAATCCTTTAAATCCAATTCATGGGATTTATACTTGTTTATATAACCTATAAAGACATGGCAGAAGCTGAAAAAATAGTTTCTTATTTAATGAAAAATAGAATAATTGCTTGTGCAAATTACTTTCCAATAAAAAATACTTACTGGTGGAAAGGCAATATGGAAAATGGAGAAGAAATTGTTTCTATTGTTAAAACAAAAAAAGAAAATTGGGAAAAACTTAAGACAGAAGTTAAAAAGATTCATTCTTATGAAGTTCCATGTATTATTAAATTAGATGTAGAATCAACAAGCGAATATGAAGATTGGATAAATTCTGAAACGAATTAAGAAAGGGTATCTTTATAAGTTTTTTTTGAACAAATATTTCTATGAAATGCTTACTTGTAGATTTAGAAGGCGTCCTTGTTAGTGGAAAGAGAAGAAAATATCATTCATGGCTCGAATCATTAAGTGCAGATCCTTCTAAAGTACAAGAGATTTATCAAAAACTAACATGGGATCTTTTTAGAGGAAAGATTAGTTGCAATAAAGCAGTTAAAACAATCAATGATTCTTTAGGAACTAAAATTCCGACAAAAGAATTTTTTAAACAGAGAACAGAATATCCATTTGTTAATCAAGAGGTTATTAATTTTGCAAAAGAAATGAAGAGCAAAGGAGTCAAAGTTTATCTTATCAGTGATATTTCAAAATATTCGTGGAGATTCGTCAAGAAAAGATATCTGTTTCTCAAAATTTTCAATCAGAAAATTCTTTCTTTTAACACAGGATTTAGAAAAGAACAACCAGAGTACTACACTTATCTAGAAAAAAGGTTACATTGTAATAAAAAAGACATGCTTCTTATCGATGATAAACTAGAAAATATTTTAACAGCTAAAAAAGAAGGATTAAATGTTATTCATTTTACAGAAAATATAAAGTTAAATCATGCAAAGATAAAAAGATTATTTAACTAAATAATAATTTCTTAAATTTTAGTTTACAACATTAGTTGGTTTACCTTTTAAAAAGTTCTCAATGTTTTCAGTAAAGATTTTTTGTTTTGCGATTCTTGCTTCTGCTGTGATGTAAGCCATTGGTGGATAGATAATGCAATTTTTGAATTGAGATAATTTATTCATTACTTCTTTAGGTGTTTCATCAGAGTGATCTAAAATGAAAGTTATATCTCCCACTGAAAGTCTTTCTACTAAAGCATCTATGTCTACTAATTCCATTGGAACAGTGTTTAATACAACAGCTCCTTTTTTTATACTTCGTAATCTTTTCTTATTGAGAAAATTTTCTGTGTCTGGTGTTTGAGCTAAATTTAATGAAAGAAAATCTGCTTCAGCAATAAGAGTATCTACATCTTGATATTTAAATGGAACATCTTTTTTCTGTCTTGACCAATATCTTACATCTGCACCAAAACCATTAGCTATTTCAGCAACTCGCTTTCCAATACTACCCAAACCAATCACTCCAAAGATGCCCCCTTTGATTTCTCTTGCTTTCAACCCTTCTTCATCATAATTACCAGCATGACCACGTTTTTTTCCTTCTTCTAATTGTCTGATATTTTCTAAAATGGTTGCAATAGAAAATTCTGCTACTGCTTCAGTACTATAACCAGCAACATTCGAAACAACAATACCTTTTTCTTTCGCATAATTAATATCAATTTTACCATAAGCTGTAGCTAACACACAAATAAGTTTTAGTTTAGGAGCTGCATCGATCATTTCTTTAGTAACAGGAATACTAAACGCAACAAGCAAACAATCTGCATCTTTCAGTTCTTGCATGATTTCAGGACTGTCTTTTTTAAGAAAAACTTTAGATGAAGTGAGGGAATCTATTTTATCCCAATATTTTTTATCTAAAGCAGATTCTTGTATGTTAATAAGAAGAACTTTCTTGAAAACCATACTACTGGTTTAAACTCTATAAATATAAGACTTTTGTTAGAAACGGATGGTTAAACTACCCTCATCTTAGTTACTTTTTATTTTTTGTATAATTTTATAGTTAGTCTTTGACCTTTCATGATTCTTGCGAAACCTACTTTATAATTTTTGAATTTCGAATCTTTACAAATTAAAGATAATGTTTTTCTTGTGTGAATATAAGTTGTGCTTTTTACCCCGTTGAATGTTTCTCCCCAAACTCTCTTGTTTTCTCCCATACCTTCTTTTTCAACCTTTGTTCTGAGTTTTTTCTTTTCACCATTAACCATTTCAATAAGCGCAATCCCCTTTGGTTTGAGTATTCTATAGATCTCATTAATTGTTTCCACTTGATCTTTTTTTGTTAAGAGATGGCTGAAACTAGACCACATACAAATAACTTTATCAAAGCTCTCATCTGAATAAGGCAAGTTTAACATACTTCCAATATCAAAACGGATCTTTAATTTTTGTTTCTTGGCATTAATCTTTGCTTCCCTAATATAATTTGGAGCTAAATCAATACCACTAATGTTGTAACCTGCTTTCGCCATAGGTATTGTAATTCTCCCATAACCGCAAGCAAGATCAAGAATCTTATCTGATTTTTCACAAAACTTCTTAATATACTCAATATCTTTTTTTCTTCTAGAAGAGACTTGCTTCGCTAAGCCTTTAACTCCAAGATTTTTATAAAATTTATTTGATATTTGCTCGTTTTTCATAAAGATCACTCTTTCATTTGCTATTATAAATAGGTGTTGTTTTTTGTAAAATCATAAATGATCTTTTCATATTCTAACAAACTTGGAATATTTACTGCTTCTTCTGAACCATGCATTTCTTTTCCGATTAGTCCAAAAATTATTGCAGGAATTCCTTTGTTACTAAAATATCTTGCATCTGAAGCTTCTGGTGTTTGAATAAATCCTCTACCTGAGAGTTGAGATAGTATTTTTGTATATTTATTCTCCATACTACATTGAGAAGAAGGTTCATTTAATACTACTTCTATTTCTGGGCAAATCAGTTTTATGTTTTCTATTATTATTTCCGGTTTTTCTTCTGGAACGAATCTGATATTTAGCGTGGCAGTGCATTCCGCTGGAACACTATTCAATGCTTCTCCACCATTAATTTCAGTGATAATCATCGTGTTTTGATATTCTTCTTTTTGGGGTGCTTCAAATAATTCTTCAATTTTAGACAAAGATGTTCGCATAAGATCGATTGCACTATTTCCTTCCCACGGTTTGGCTGAATGAGCTCCTTTTCCATTTGTTTTTATTTTTAATAACAATAGTCCTTTCGCTTCGTATCCAATTTTCATGTCACTTAATTCTCCACTAATAAAAAATTTGCAGGAATATCCTTCTTCAAGAAGATATTTACATCCATCCTTGCCTCCAATTTCTTCGTCTGTTACAAGCATTAAACCGATTGAAGGTTTTTCATTTTGTTCGGCAAGTTTTCTAAAGAGGTTCATAAATGCCGCGCAAGCTGTTTTCATATCAGCACTTCCCCTTCCATAAAGAAAATTAGCATCAATTTTTGCTTCATACTGTTCTTCGTTTAAGGCGGGAACTACGTCTAAGTGTCCGCAAAAGAATACTTCAGGACTTTTCGTATCTTCGAATGTAACAACTAAGCTTGGTTTTTGATTTCTCTCAAATCTTTTTATGATTAGATTTGGATGTTTGAGATAACTCCCTACAAAACTTATACAACGTTGTAATTCTTCAGGATTATCTTTGGTTGTTTTAAAACGTATCAATTCTCTTGCAAGGGTTATTGTGTCTTTCATTTTTTTATACCTCAGGACACGCTTCAGTATTGTAACCAATCATTTCAGACAAGTTTCTCGTAGTATCAATCATATGAATTTTTGAAGGATCAATTCCTTCCACTTTGATCTGCATAACTACAGCATCATGATGCGCTTGTTTACTTTTTATCCATCCTGGAAGAAAACCAGAATATTCTAATCCTACATCTTCCAATCTACGACACACATCGCCTGTTATTCCGTTTATAGCAGCAACTTTAGCCTGAACATAGGTATACTTACCTAATGCAGTATATATCTCATCCATTGCCTCTTCTACTCCCCGATTTCCTGGTGTGATTGTTATAAGCGCATGATCAGAAACAGCATCTGCATCAACCTTTACATCTATATTTCCGTTTCTAGCATTGGATGATTCTAATTTACAGTTGTATCCCAAACCTTGTGAAATTACGCTCGCCAAACCAAAAGCACGTTCTGGAACAAACGAAGTTCTTTCTTGTCTCTTGAAAAAAGGACTTTGTCGAGAAATCATTTCAAATGTTGTTTCTCTTTGTCCATCAGCGTAAAGCACAGCATACTTTCCTATTTCTACACAAGCTGGGAAAAAATCACTCTTTCCATAACCAATTTGCGTTTTAGGATGAGTACTCACTGCTGTCACATGAACGATGTCTGCACGTTGTTTAAGTGCATACTCTACTCTCGTTTCAATCAAACTTCGAATAGCGCTTTTTCCTTCATGAGTTATTCCCCTATAATCTGGATGAACACAATCTCTTCCAAGTTCAACTTTATTTTTATCTGCTGTAAAAACTGCGGAACCAGTTCCAACAACTTCATCTGAAGATTCAATAACCCATACTGCTCTATTCGGATCTCTTAAACTTTTTCTAACTACTTCCTCTTCTCTAAGACCATAAGGATAACGATCAGTATATGCTGCTTGAAAACACTTTGCAATACGTGAAACATCTTCTTCTCTTGCTCTTCTAAGACTTCCAACGTTTTTATTTTTAGTTGCCATTCTAAAACTAAATAGATAGACTTAGATAAGGCTTATGGCACTTATAGCACAAAGCTTATATATTATGACACTATAGTGCTATTTATGACATCTATTGCTAAAATTGTCTGGAAAGAAATAGAAAACGATATCATCGCACGTCGAGGACTAGAGAAAGGAATTGTGAGTGTTAAATCACTTGCAGTACATCTCATTAAACAACATAAGCTTAATGTGAGCGTAGATGCAGTTGTTAGCGCTATCAGAAGATACGAAGAAGAAAAGCCTTTAGAGAAAAAATATGAAACTGCAAGAAAAGTTATTGCTGGTTCTGAAGATATTCGAATAACAAGTAGTATTGTGATTATAGCATTAGAAAAAACAAAACAAACTCAAGAACTTCTTCAAAAAGCGTTTACACTTATCGACTATGACAAGGGAGAAATACTTTTAATCATTCAAGGAGAACAATCTATCAAACTTATTATTAATGATAAGAACAAAGAAAAAATAGCAACCATCTTCCCAAAAAAAACAATAATCAATATAGAAGAGAACATCGCAGAAGTAAACATCCAACTCTCAGAAGAAGCAGTACGAACACCAGGAATTATTTCAGTACTCTCCACAGAACTTATGATTAACGACGTAAATATTGTAGAATCAATGAGCTGTGTACCTGAAATGCTCTTCTTCATCAAACAAAAAGACGTAGTCAAAAGCTACCAAATACTTTTTGATCTCTGCAAAATAAAAACAAAAGAATAATTTTTCATCTAAACATCTTATTATAAAATTCTTCTCTCCCTAAATTGTTGAGGAATTCTATTTTTCTTTTTTCATTAGAATGATCTTCAATTGTTTCATGAATAGACCATCCAATACTCATACAAATCACCATTTTTAATACGTCAAATAAATGTTCTTTCTCAATTTGAGTGAGTGTTCTGTATTTTTTATATTCTTTTAGTAATGTTCTTGCTTTCTGAAAGATGAGATTTTTCTTGTTTGGCCATGCCCAGAAATAAAGCATGTTCGCAATATCGTACAATAAGTTAGTGTAACTTGCATCGTCAAAATCTAACACTGCAACGATCTTATTTTTATCATACAGAAAATTTGAAGGATGTGTATCACAATGACAAACACCTTTCGGCATATTACTTGGAAGTTCTAATTTTTTTAGTTCTCTTTTAAGCCAGTCCAGTCTTCGTTTCGCTTCTGAAGTTGAAGTAATCTTTTTTGCGTTTACTGTTGCACTCCTCAAACAAGAAGGAGGATCATATGTATCACGAGCAAGATAATAATCAGGTTTGTATCCTTGGCTAATCTTGTGGAGTTTCCCTAACGCTTGAGCAATTAATTCCGCATCTACTCTTTTCTTATGCTTTCCTTTCATGAATTTGAAAATGGCAAAAGGTTTGTTCTTATACGTTCCAAGAAATTTTCCATGATTGTTTCTTATTGGTGCAGGACAAGGATAATTACACTCAGATAAGAATTCTAAAACGTTCATCTCAAACAACGCATACTCTTTCGACCTACTCTCATAATACCTAAAAACAAATTTTCCACTTGCTGTTTCAAGCAACACATTTGTCTGAACAGCACCTAACTTAAACGGTTTAAAACCTTTAAAATCGCCAAAACCATAATCCGCAAGAATCTTGCCAAACTCTTCTTTTGAAAAAACTGTTTTAACTGCCATTATACACTTCTCTCAACTAACATTCTTATAAAACTTCTCAAAATGAAAAACTACAAAAAACTAGCATTACTTGTAACCTTATTCTTAGTCTTACCTCTCGTTAGTGCGAGTCATCATCCTCCACCATCTCAACCACCATTGCCTGCGTGTAATTTTACGAATTTTGCTGATTGTTTTCCTCAGAAGATTGCAGAATTTTTTTTGAATTTGTTGAATGCTCCGTTGCAGCCTTTATTATCTTTGATTCAGAGTTTGTTGACTGCTAGTGTGGTGATTAGTATTTTTGAAGGCATGAGTTTAATAGTTAGATATTTGTTGAGTTTCTTTTACATTTTCTTATTCTTGTATGCAGGATATACGTTCTTACTAGCAAATGCGAATCCGATTAAGAGAGCGAGAGCAAAAGAATTACTTCGAGATACGTTGATTATGATTGTCTTGATTCAAGGAAGTTTTTATATTTATGATTTAGTGTTAGGATTATGCAGTATACTAAATACGGTTTTGTTGAACAGAGTAGATCCGCACTTCTTTTTACTAACAACAGATAATTGGATTAACTTTAGTTTACAATTATTCTTTACTTCTATTTATGTTATGGTCTTAATTTTAACCGTTTTGCTATTAGGGTTACGTTATTTTGTTGTTAGTCTTGGTGTTGTGCTTTTTCCGATTGCGTTATTTTGTTTTTATCTTCCTCCATTAAAGAGTTATGGAAGATTCTTACTTGAACTCTTAGCGATCTTTATTTTTATTACAACTCTTGATTTGTTAATTATTTTAGGATGCAGTTTATTATTAACGATTCCATTATTTCAGAATATTAAAATCGCTGTGATGATTAATTGTTTTTTACTGATTTTGTATTCGTTGTATTGGGCTATCAAATTTAGCATCAGTAGAAGTGCATTTTCAGGAATCAAAGACGACATCAACAGCACCATACAATACGTAGCAATGATTGCTTAAAATAATATGCTGAAATAAAATACTAAGAATAAAATTACAAATAGTGGTGCAGTTAGTACTCCCGGAACATATTTTTTTACTATTCCGAACCATACAAGATGCCACAATCCATTGGCAAACATCAACACGATAAAGATCGGCATTAAATACTCTCTAAAGGGGAATTCTTTCAATAAGACTACTGACAGCCAAAATAAAAAGAAGATTATTTCAAACGTTAAGAAGAATCTAAAGCTCATCTTGAATAAAGGAAATTTCTTATGAAATCCTTGAGTTAGCTCTTCTATTGAATGAAAAAACTGAACACCTAGAAAAATCATGAAGAATGTTTCAATACTTCCCATATCTTTTTCTTAAATTAACAAGATATAAGGCTTTTGATGAAAATAACCAAAACAAGATTGCAGAAACTAAATAGAACACCCAATGTAGGATATAACTATACACAAAACCATAATCGAAGTTTATTATTAAAAGGGGAAATAAAATACCTGCTAAAAAAGAAGCTAAAACATAATACCAACCAAAACGTTTTCCAGCAAGAGGAATATTAAAAACGTGAACGAGACCAAAAAGAACACTAAAAATAATAACTATTTTTACTAAACTAAAACCACTATTAAATAAAAGCATTACTAAAATTAGAATTTGGGTTTGCTGAAACAAGATATCAAAAGACTTAGAAAACAAATACTTATAATCCATTAACAAAAAATACTGATCCGGGTTACTCTTCATTAAAAGTTCAGGCTTCTTAACATGCTTATTGAAAAAATGATAAACGAGAATAGCAATTATAAACATTAAAACTAAAAATGTAAATGGAATAATTGTAAATTCTTTTAAAACTGGGAAAAGAATATTTCTAAAAAGAAAAATAGAAACAAAAGTAAACATTAAAAAAAGCAAACTAGTAACCACATAAAAACGAATATAATTTACTCCTTTCTTTCTTAAAAGAAAAAAAGCGCCAAAAGCAAAGATCCAAAGAAAAATCCATACTAAAAGATTAATCACTAGAGCCATTTTTAACCTTTAATAAAAGCATAAACATGACCTAACACTCCCAAAACAATCAAAACGACTCCAAAATTAAATAGCTCTTTAGAAGCGATAATAAAACCTAATCCTAAACCAATCATGATATGAATTAAATCTGTAAAAAAAATATGTTTTCTAAAATAAGAATACAACCGCTTAAAAAAAGAGCCCACTAATGGCAAACTACAAATAAAATCATCCGAACCCATAAAACATTCAACCCTTTTTACCACTAATAAACCTTTCTAATGAGCTACGACATCCCGCCCGAGTTGAAGCATAAGGAGAAGATTATGTTTGGTTTGACCTTCTCGCAATTAGCGTATGCTTTCCCAACATTTCTAATAATATTCTTGACTATTATTAAGAGTGGACTTGCAATTGAGATTTCAGCTTCAATTTCATTCTTTATAATTTCAGTAACTGTATTCTTCATGTTTTTTGAAGGTAAAGAAAAATTCTTCAATTTATTTAAGCATTTGAGGAATCAACAGTTAGAAGTTAATAGCGAATCATTAAAAAAAATTATTGATATTAAAGAAATAAAAGGAAATATAATAAAAACCAGTTCAGGTAATCTAACGATCTTAGAAGTTAGCCCTATTAATTTTTTGATTAGAACTGAAGAAGAAAAGGAATCAATCATTACAAGTTTTCAGAAATTCTTAAACAGCTTAGATTTTCCATTACAAATTCATATTAGCAGTACAACAATTAATTTGGATAAGCATTTAGTTTTCGTAGAAAGTAAAACAAGCGAATTAAAAGAATTATTTAATTCGTACAAAGAATTCATCAACACAACTATTCAAGAAAACAGTATCAAAAACAGAAAATTCTACATCATCCTAAGAGAAAAAGAAAAATTAGAAATCCAATCTCAAGTTGTTAAAGACAAATTAGAAAGCGTAGGATTAAAAGTCAAGCGGTTAAAAGAAAAAGAATTATTATCCTTATTCAAAGAATACGTAGCACAAAACAAAGACAAACAACTAGAAGAAAACCAAACCATAGATAACTTCGCTTACTTCTTAGCAAGTCCCCAAAAAATAATTTTCAGTCACGATCATTGCAAAGTCGATGAAACCTTTTGCAAATTCATCGTCGTTAGTGGATATCCTAGCAGTGTAGAACTAGGATTTTTAGATAATATTATAAGATCTAGTCAGAATTATGATATTAGTATTCACATTGAACCATTTCCCATAGAGTATACAATGATCCAGCTTAACAGAGAATTACAGAAACAACGAGCAGACCTCTACGCAGACACAAAAAAGAATATTTACAATCCAAGCTTAGAAATAAAACACACAAGCACGAAACAAGTGTTAGAAGATTTACAAAAAGGAAAACAAAAACTCTTCAACGTTTCACTCTACATTATGTGCAAAGGAAAAACCTTAGAAGAAGCCAACCTCTTAACAAAGAAAATCAAAGCAGACTTAGACGGACTCATGATCCAAACTAAAATTCCAACATTTCAAATGCAAAGCGCTTACGAATCAATGTTACCTTTGGGAAAGAATAAATTAGGTTAAACTTTCTTGCAAAGATGTTTTTAATATTTTAGTAAATTCTAAAAGAGTAAGGTTGGACTTATTAATGCAGGAAGAATTGCTTTTAGTTCTAACGAGTTTGGATCTATTCTTTCTGCAGACTCATTCCAAGCTGTTGAAACTTTAAGTTCTTTTCCTCGTTGATCAATGATTGCAATTTGATATCCTTTAAAGTGTTCAGGGATTTCGAGAACCACATTGATTGCTTTACAAGCAAGACTTAACGTTTCATCTAAACTCATAGCCAGCCTATATTCTCTACTGAGTACTGGTTCAGTTAATTCTTTGCCATTTCCATTTGCAGTGTAATCTTTTATCTGGGTAATATTCCTCTCACTTACATAGACAAGAATAGGATCTCTATCTGTTGAGAAACCCATTACTGTAAGATTAAAACGCATAAATGGGTTATCTGTTTTTTCTACAAGGCCTTTTAGTCTACCGCATGTATGTAATCTTTTTGATTTAGCCAAATATTCGGCTTTGCTCGCTTTTTCATAAAGTTCTTCAGAAGTGTTTTCTCTTACCTCTTGAGAAAGAAGTAAATGAGCAAGTTCATCCCCGCCTTCTAAATGCAATTCCCGAGTTGGGTGGCCAAATTCAGAAGTATGTCCGCTTATACCTACTACCAGTCCTGAAAAACCACCATTCTTTTGATACCCTTGAGAAATAATTTCTAACTTTTTACTTTGATAACTACCGCTACGAGCAAGAAAGAGATTATCTGATGCTAAGACCATTCCTTCATTACAACAAATTCCAACAATTGCAGTCATAACATTTTTCATAGAGAAAAAACTTATTAACACTACTATTAGACTAAAACCTCTCGAAAATAACTCAATTCTAATTATCCAAACTAAAAGATTAAACTTATAAGTATTTAGAACAGACAATTAAAAATGATAATTCCTACAATTAATCTGAAAGAAAAAATTAAAGAAATAAATGGCAGGCCTTATCACCCTATAGATGTTGCAAAAGTTAACAATCAAGTAGTTAGAATAGCATTATACAAAGGAGACTATCATTGGCATGAACACACAAATGAAGACGAATTATTCTATGTTCTTAAAGGAAAAATGACTATTCAAATGAAATATCCCTACTCAAATATTATTTTAAGTGAAGGTCAAATAACAGTCGTACCCAAAGGTGTACAACATTGTCCAACAAGCGAAGAAGACACCTACGTTCTCATGTTCGAACCGATTGTACTTGAAAGCAAAGGAAACTAAAATTCTTATTTTTTAAATGCAAGATGCGTATGAATCTATGTTACTCTCGGGAAATAATAATCGGTTAATCTTATCGTATTTGTTTTAAATTTTGGAGGGCTTCTCTATATGCTTGTGCATAATTTTCATCCACACTCTTAAGTTCCAACAAACCACTTTCTAGATTATAAAGCTCTGGTAAATCCTCACTTGAGATACCCTCTTTTTCAGCAAGAGCAATCAATTCTTGAACTCTTCTTATTTTTTCTAACAACGCATAAGCACGATCTTGATATTCTTTCACCATTCTAGAACATAATTCCACAGTTAGATCTTTTAAATACAAACTAGGGTTCTCTTTACTATCATAGTCCTGACCCATTTCTTTCCTTCTTAATTGAAATAATAGACGACTTAGAATCCCTTCTTCATCAATAGAGAGACCTAGTTCAGAACTAATCATTCTTCTTGACCTAGCTGCATAACTTGAAAGATCATCTTCTTTATTTTCACCAAGACTGGCTATGAGTGGTTTAAGAACATCCGGATCTGCTTTCATAAGAGTTTTAACTACATTAATCTGTCTATCAATATCTTTTATCCAATATTCGGCATTTGAACTAATCCTCCCCTTACCTCTACCTAAAACATATTCAGTATCCGAATCAGTTTCATCTTCTATGATCGCCTTTATTCTTTTTTGAATTTTTATTCTTGATTGAGCTTCAGTACTTATCTTTGTAAAAACTTCTTTCCATGTTGTAGAACTCTTTACTTTAATTTCTGTAGGAAGTTCTTTTGGAATCTCTTTAGTCTTCTTAATCTCGGCAGCAGTTTCTTTTAATTCAATAACTTGTTTATCTACTTCTTCGTTCATACGAATAGCAATAACAAGAAGAGCGGCTGAAATTCCGGCAATACTTTTCTTGGGATTTCTTCTAAACCAACTAAATATTTTCTTTAGATAATCTAGCAAACCCATAACCACTCACTCTTAACATCCAAATAAAAATGTATCGATTTACTTTCGGAGGCAATATGAAAAGAAACATCCATACAAAAGGATTAAGCGCATTCTTTCCATTTAGTAGTCCCTTTCTTGATATAGAATCTGAGGGTATATTATTGGGTTTGAATAAGAATAATATTCCGTATATTAAGGATATTTTTAAATTGACAAATGCGAATGGAATTATTCTTGCAACGAGTGGATCTGGAAAGAGTTATTTTACAAAATTATTGATTAGTAGACAATTTATGAATGGGTGTGATGTGATTATTATTGATCCGCAAGGAGAATATTTAGCAATTACTGAACATTATAAGGGAGAAACGATTACTATTAGTAAGAATTCTGAAACGATGATTAATCCTTTGGATTTGATGGGTCATGATTATTTAGAAAAAAGATTAAGTTTGATGGATTTGTTTCAGATCATGTTTGGAGACTTGTCAGAAATTCAAAAATCTATTCTTGATAGAGCTGTAGACTTAACCTATGCAAGAAAAACAATCACAAGAGACAGCTATAAAGGAAAGAAGTCACCAGTAATGGAAGATCTCTACAAAGAAATGATTAGTTTAGAGAAAGATGCGGTACAACAAGAAAAAGTAACTTATCGAGCATTACTTAATCGTCTGGGCATGTACACTTCAAACGGAGTCTTCAGTTTCTTAAATAAAGACACTAACATTAATTTTAGCAATAACTTTGTATGCTTCAATATTGGAAGCATGCCAAAGCAAGTCAAACCTGTAGTCATGTACTTAGTTTTAGATTATGTTTATATGAATATGAAATCTTCATTAAAAAGAAAATTGTTAGTGATTGATGAAGCATGGAGTCTCTTACAAACAGCAGAAGAATCATCCTATGTTTTTGAAATAGTTAAAACGTGTAGAAAGTTTAATCTGGGATTATTAATGATTACACAAGATGTAGCAGATTTAGTTAATAGTAAAGCAGGAAACGCAGTACTAGCAAATACTTCTTATACTTTTTTGTTAAGACAAAAGCCAGCAGTCATGATGAATGTCACAAGAACATTTAATCTAAGCGATCATGAAAAAGAATATCTTATTAGTGCAGAGAAAGGACAAGGCATCTTAATTTTAGAAAACGAACACCAAGAGATAAAAGTTATTGCTAGTCCAAAAGAACACGAATTAATCACAACAAATCCCGATGAATTGATTAAACAAACTGAAGACAAAAAAGGAACACCTAACAATCAAGTAAATACAGATATCATTTTAGATATTGAAAAAGATGTGTATCCTGCTGAAGGATTGAGTTTAGAAGAACAAAATTTCTTAACAAATCATGGTTACGAACTCGGAAGCTTCCACAATTTGCAGAATAAGAGACAGGTAAATTACTTTGTAAAGAAAAGACTCCCTGAAAGTATTCTTCATACATATTACGTTGATTTAATCTTTAATGAACTAAGAAAACATACAGACAAAATAGAAAAACACAGAACAGTAGAACCAGACCTTATCTTTACAAACAAAAGAGGAGAAGAAATAGCACTAGAAATAGAAACAGGATTAGGATTAGAAAAAAAGAAAAAGATTCATGACGAAAAATTCAGCATGAGAAAAAAGCAATACGGAGAACGATGTTTCGTCTTCCTCACTAGGTCTAACTTGGAAGATAGTTATAGGAGACATGGACTGCCTTTATTATTTAGACTAGAAATACTAAAGTTTGTAGGACTTAAATTAGACAGAGCAAACACTGAAAACACAACTATTGAGCCCCATAAGCCTAACCTGTGACAGAGTAAGAGACAGAGTAGAAAAGCTTTATATTTGCATACTTTCTTAATTAAATCATGATTGATTTACACAATAAGCTCTACACACAAATTGCTGAATTATTAGCAGATCAGTCAGCGCAATCAGCAAAACAAATTTATGAAAGATTAACAAATAAAGGCGTTACGCAATCTTATCAATACATCCACAAATCTTTAAAAGTGTTAGAGAAGAATGGATTAGTTTCAGTCAGTGGTGGAAAGTACAGTTTGAATCGGAAATATTTGAAGGAGTTAAGAGACTTTTTGATGAAAGCATCGAACACTTATAGCCTTGATCAAAATGCATTCATTGAATCATTAACTGGAAGCTTGCTAAAATTATTCAGTAAAGAAGAAGCAGATACAATTACGAAAAATATTCTTAAAGAATTAAACACAAAGATACTAACAAGATTAGATCATTGGTATTGTGATTATTACGATCTTGAAGGTTTAGAGATCAAAACGATTTTGAAAGAAGCGGATTTCAAAGGTAAAAGAGTTTTAGAGGTTGGATGTGGAACAGGAAGAATTACAAGCCAGTTAGCGAAGGTTGCTAAAGAAATTGTTGCAATTGACCGTAATAAAGATGCCATTGAATATAACAAAGAGAAATTGAAAAAAGTGAAGAATGTGAAGTTTGAAGTTGCAGACTTTGAAACGCTCAAGAATTTTAAGAAAGAAGACTTTGATATTATTGTGAGTGGTTGGATTGGATTACATCATGCTGATGAACTAGAACCAGTAGTAAATACCTTACACAGTTTGTTAAAAAATAAAGGAAAATTGTTAATCCTAGAAGCGTATCCAGATTCAGAATACGTTGCAATTCTTAATAAATTAAAACCTAAGAAAACGAGTATCAAAGAAGGACAAGAAAAACTCAGAACCGCTCTCTACAAAAAGTTTGCACACCTAAACGAGAAGATTGTTAGTCCACATTATATCTTTCCTACATACGAAGCGTTAGAAGGGAAGTTTAAAACAGAATTAGTCTATGAAGAAGGATACGAATGGGCGG